>WNFC01003161.1_pt1 | contig 32159 bp, 27 predicted proteins | sample 5400541 | NCBI WGS metagenome assembly WNFC01 (sample SAMN13153342, study PRJNA577476) | soil metagenome | isolation source: 120 cm saprolite under Douglas fir tree site 2 hole 2 replicate 1 | place: USA:California | collected 2015-04-18
GGCCGTTTTCGCGCCAATGCTCAAATGTATTCTCCCAATCGATGTCATCCCAGGTGCCGTTATGGGCGACCTTTTGGGCGTCGTAACCATGCTCGTCATCGCCGTCTTGTTCCGCCGTCGCCATGTAGACGAGATCCCATTCTGGGATGCGGATTTCGATAGCTGAGTCCAGTAGGTTTCCGGGGTTCACCAGCGCGGCCCAGACATAGGAACAGTCGAAGCTCCATCCCTCGTTCACGTATTCGGCGATCCGCTCGTCGAGCGCTCTGACGATCGCCTCGTGGCCCGAGGCCGCAGCGAACGCCTGCTCGATGCGATCGAACAGCGGCCCGCCGTGGAATTCGAGATGGCGAGCGACGACTCGCTTGGCATTCGAGGTCGTCGGCTCGATCCCAACGGATTTAGCGATGTCGGCGAATGCACGGTCGGGCAGCATTTCGAGGAAGCGGCGAATGGTGTCCTCGTTGAGATCAGCCTTCGCGGCGAGCGTGTCGGAGTGGGAGTCGAGCGCCCGCTCACGCAGTTCGAGCAATTGTTCCAAAACCTCGTCGCCATTCGCGCTGACGAATTGTTCCAGATCGCGGTAGGTGGCGAGGATGAAATCCCGCTTGTCGGCATCGTAGGACTCGTATTCGGGGAGATCCCGCGCTTGTAATTGCTCAGCGAGCATGTCGAGGACCCGCTCGGTCATTCCTTCTTCCTCGTAGTAGCCGAGCAAGCCTTTGAGTTCTGGCTTTTGCGCGATCAGTTGCTCGCGAGTCTTTTGGTCGAGATCCCCCATCGAGAAGTTATTTTCCGGCATATACCCGCCGCCCTTGACCCCACGAATCATGTGATGGCGGAGCAGTTCGACGATATAGGGGTGATACTTCTGTGCGGGCTTGTCGTTGCCACGGCCCTTCATCTCGCCAAGCTCGCCATCCCGGTCGAGGATGAACGTCGCCACGGGATACCATCGCAGGATGTCGCCGCGCTGGACCTTTCGGCGGAGGCTCAGAATCCGATCACCGGGGCGCTCTGACGGCACGTTTCCGCAATGACCCATGGCCTCGGCTTCGACGGGGCAGCCGCCACGCGGCAGCAGCCACCACGCATAGCCATCCCGGAACTCGATCAGGATCTCGTCCTCGGATTCCGGTGTGATAAGGGAGCGTTCTTCCTCGATCCGCTGCCGCCATGCCGCTTCATATTCGGCGAATAGGTCGAACAGTCCGCGTGGGCTTTCGGCCTTGAAGACGTAGTTCCGGATTTCCGGGATCGGCAGGCTCAAGAAGTGCTCAAGCTGCTGTTTCAGTGCGGGCGACCCCATGAGATCATCCTGTCCAGGCACGGGTCCGTGGCGGCGGTTTTGTCGTTGCAAGGCTCCCGGAAATGCAGCGGCGGCGACACCTGACCCGGCGGTGGTCGAGATCAGCCAGAGTTTCACCCAACGGAGAAACCAGACGATGCGATCGTTCTTGCGTAGGGTTTTGCGTGCCCAATTGATGTCCTGGGTGATTTCGCGGCGCAGTCGAGGGTCAGGATTGAGCTTCAGGATGTCGTTGAACATCCCCTCATAGTTTTGAGCCTCTAGAATAATTTGATTGACCAGCATCGTGCGAATTTCTAACCCTTCGATACCGAGTATTTACCGGTCCTTGGTGGGCGCGGATCTCTCGGTCGGAGAGCAATTGATTCTCTACCGGCGGCTTCTTATCTGAGTGGGACGCCGCAAAGCGCGCGAGCCGAAAAAAATGCAGTTTGTTGCCGGAAACGTTCTCCTGTCGGCGAGCGATCTCGTCAATTTCCTCGGGTGCCCGCACGCCAGCTACCTCGATCTGCGCCAACTGACTGACCCGGTAGAGGTCACCGGCCCTGACGCCGCGACCGCGTTGATCCAGGCAAAGGGTCTCGAACACGAGCGGTCCTATCTCGCAAGGCTCAAGGCGAGCGGCAGGAATGTCGCCGAGATCACGGGCGGCGGATTGAGCCTTGCGGATCGCGCGGCACTGACTCGGGAGGCGATGCGCTGCGGTGTCGAGATCGTCTACCAGGGTGCTCTCGTGGCCTCACCATGGCTCGGATATGCGGACTTCTTGGAGCGCGTTGACGAAGCATCGAGCCTCGGGCCGTGGAGCTATGAGGCGGTCGATACCAAGCTGGCGCGAAGCGCAAAGCCCGACCACGTGGTCCAACTCACGACCTATTCGCGACTGATCGGCATCGAACAGGACCGCGTGCCGGCACGGATGCATGTTCTGCTCGGGAACCGCGAAAGGGTGTCGCTCCGCGTCGCGGATTTCGCCCATTACCACTCGATTGCCCAAGAGCGGATTCGGGAATTCGCGGCTTGTCCGCCCGCCGGTTCGGTCGCTGAACCTTGCGGTCATTGCCGGGTGTGCCGGTGGCTCGATCGATGTCAGGCCGATTGGGAAGCCGCCGATCACCTGAGCCTCGTCGCCAACATCACGCGAAATCAACAGGCCCGGCTATGTGATGCGGGGGTGACAACGGTGCGAGCGCTGGCGAGTTCGCCGGCAGGCAAAAAGATCGCCCATGTTCAGCCCGAAACCGTCAGCCGCCTCCAAAGCCAAGCGGCGCTGCAAATCGCGAAGCGCGACACGGGCGAAAATCGACACGAACTGCTTCCGCCGAGTCCGGGGAAGGGGTTTGCTCGGCTGCCGCAGTCCGATCCGGGCGACATCTTTTTCGACATGGAAGGCTACCCGTTCTTCGATGACGGCAGCAGCCTCGAATATCTCTTTGGGTTCGTGTCGGCGGACGGTGGGCAGCCACGGTTCACACCCCTTTGGGCGCATGACCGGCAGGCCGAAAAGCGGGCGTTCGAGGACGCCATCGACCTCATCACGGCGCGCCTGGAACAGCACCCGGACGCCTTCGTCTACCACTACGCCAACTACGAAGAGTCAGCACTCAAGCGGCTTGCGATGATCCATGGGACGCGCGAAGCGGAGGTCGATGACCTTCTTCGAGGGCGCAAACTCGTCGATGTCTACAAGGTCGTCCGTGAGGCTATTCGGATTTCCGAGCCTAGCCTCTCGCTCAAGAACGTCGAGGTCTTCTATGCAGGAGAACGGGCCGGCGACGTGACAACGGCCAGCGACAGCATCATCGCCTATGACCGATGGCTTCAGACGGGAGAGGCGTCTCTGCTCGATCAGATCGGCACATACAACGAAGCTGATTGCCGATCGCTCCTGGGGTGCCGGGATTGGCTCCTGACGTTGCGCCCGCCCGAGACCCCTTGGCTCGGTGGAGGTCCGGTCGCGGAAGCCGATGCTCGCACCCTCGATCCCGAACGAGTGGCCCGCCGGGAGGAAGCCGAGGAACGGAGCGCCGAATTCGTGAGAGCATTGCTGGTGGGGGTTCCGGAAGCCGATGTGCCGTGGCGGGAGCTTGCCGGCCACCTTGTTGATTTCCACCGACGCGAGGCAAAGCCCGAGTGGTGGGCAATGTTCAATCGCCGGGACATGACCGAGCAGGAGCTAATCGACGACGCCGAGTGCATCGGCGCTTTAGAGACCGACCTCAACCGCCCGCCAATTCCGGAAAAGCAGTCCATCATCTACTCGCTTCGATTCCCGCCCCAGGACTTCAAAATGAGGCTTGGCGGCGATACCCTGATCGCCGACACGCTCGCCCCCGCAGGCGAAATCGTCCGCTTGGACGAAGACAGGTTTGAGATCTCGTTGAAACGGGGGAAGAATCGAGACCCGTTGCCGCCAAGGTTCTCGCTGATCCCAAGAGGTCCCCTCGGCGACGAAGTGCTCCGAGCCGCCATCGCCCGCGTGGTCGGTGCGGTGCTGAAAGGGAACCTCGATCATTACGCGGCCCTGACCGGCATCCTGCGTCGAGACTATCCCGGGTTCCGGGGTTCGACCGGTATCGGTGATGACCCGGATGAGGTAGCCAGGGCAATCGATGCGATCGGGCGTTTAGATCGCAGCCATCTGATGCTTCAAGGCCCGCCGGGTGCAGGCAAGACCTATACGGCCTCGCATGCCATCGTTGAAATGCTCGCCCACGGCAAGCGTGTCGGGGTGTCGGCACACTCGCACAAGGCGATCAACAATCTGCTCGCGGCGGTCGAAAAGGTCGCGACAGACCGAAATCTTCAGTTCCGGGGCGTGAAGAAGTCGTCTTACGAGGAACAATATCTCAACGGTTCGATGATCGAGGACACGCCCGATAACGGCTACGCAGCGGGGGGCGGACACGATCTGATTGCCGGGACCGTTTGGCTGTTGGCGAGACGGGAGTTGGACCAGCAGCTTGATTACCTGTTCGTCGATGAGGCCGGACAGGTCTCGCTCGCCAATACAATTGCTATGGGAGTGAGCGCCAAGAACGTGATCCTGGTCGGCGACCAGATGCAGCTATCGCAGCCGATCAAGGGGAGCCATCCAGGCCGGTCGGGTTTTTCCGCGCTTGAGCATTTGCTCGACGGTGCCGCGACTGTTCCGCCCGAGTGGGGTATCTTCCTCAGCAAGACCCACCGGATGCACCCCGACCTGTGCCGGTTCGTGTCGGAGGCATTCTATGACGGGCGACTGATGGCCGAGCCAGGGAATGAGCGACAATCCTTGGTCTTGAACGAACATGCTGAGCCGGCGCTCGCCCCGACCGGTCTTCGGTTCATCGCGGTCGAGCACGAGGGGTGCACCCAGAAATCCGAACCGGAAGCCGAGCGGCTTCGGGACCTCTATCGCAACCTTCTGAGCCAGTGCTGGACGGATCGCGAGGGGGTGGTTCGTCCGATCGGCGTCACCGACATCCTCGTGGTCAGCCCCTACAATATGCAAGTCAACCTGCTTCGCTCATGCTTGCCCGAAGGTGCCCGTGTCGGGACCGTTGACCGATTTCAGGGGCAGGAAGCTGCGGTCGTGCTGATCTCGATGGCGACATCTTCCGGGGACGATCTAACCCGACAGATCGAATTCCTGTTTTCTCGAAATCGGCTGAATGTGGCGATCTCGCGGGCGCGGTGCTTCGCGGCGATCATTGCGTCGCCGAGGCTTCTGGAGACCTCGTGCTCGACGATCGAGCAGATGCGGCTGGTGAATGCCCTTTGTTGGGCGAAGAATTTCGGAGATGGTTGCTGCTGACGAGATGCCGGGTAGCCGGCGCGGGTCTTAGAATTCGCGTCATATTCGGAGCGGACAGGCGGACCCATTTACCCCCGACTTATGGCACCCTGGCCTTTGCGCAACCCAGAGAGCACTGAGAATCGTGGCTCGGCTTGTGCCGGTTCCGCTGAGACAGTCATCAGCGCGGCGCGAAGAACCGCTGTTACGTCTTCAACCCCCTCCCACGTCCAAACCTCATCACGAAGAATGAAACGCCAGCTATTCGTGTGTCCCTGATGGGTGGCGTTTGCCAGCACCAGAGCATGCGGAATTATGGCGGCGCGTTCGATCCCGAACCGGGCGTCGAATAGGACCGCTGCAAGTTTGTCGAAGCCCTTCTCGGGAAGCTTGCGCAATGCGCTAAGTTGGCGGTCCCCCGCATTCCCGGCGAGCCGTCGCGCCTTGATCTGGTATCGAGTTCGGTCGGGTCCTACCGCGTCCATCTCCTTCTCGGAGTTGCTGTTCACGGGCCTCCAAGAGAATGCCCGACAAAAGAGATATTCGGCAAAGTCGCCGATGGAGTTGTTCTCCGTGCGAATTATTCCACGACGGCGAAGCTCTGCGTTAGCGTCCACCCCAAACACCAGAAGGTCTTTTACGGTTACGGCACTGAGATCCATCGCGATCGACTCCATTCCGATGCCTTGCTGCAAATAGCCGAGTTGCACCACGGATTGAACTGCATTCTCCGTTAAGAACGAGTTGCGAGGCGGTGGGAGCGGTAGGGGCATCGGGAGATCTGGTAAGCTGACCGGACTGTTCGCTGGATCGACCTTGCTGCGACTGCTCAATGATGGACCCTAACAGCCGCGACGCTCAACTGCGGCAAGCGGCTTTCGATCACGTCAACCGACTCGCCGTTCTCGGGGGCAGCGTTCTCGACTCTGCGGATCTCGCGGCTGGCTTCGAATTCCAGGGCGAGCGCATACCCCTGGTGAACCCGCAACGGGGCATCTTCAAGCCCCGGCAGATGGTTCACCTGTTGTCCATCCGAACCGTGTTCCCCAGGCAGGGCGGGCGCATCTGGTATGACGATCAGAAGGATGCTCATCGGCAGATCTACGCGGGCGATGATGTTGTCGAATACGCATTCATGGGCACCGACCCGAACTCGCCTGATAACCGCTGGTTGCGCGAGGCGATGCAGGAACAGGTCCCGATCATCTATTTCCTCGGGACCTCCCCTGGTCGGTCTCGCCGATCATTCCGACCTTCATCGTGGGTTGGCATCCCGAGCGCCTACGGGTCCAGCTTGCTTTCGGGGCGATCGCAGGGGCATCGGCTCAGGCAGCGCCGCCGGCTGCTCCCGAGCGCCGATATGCGCTTCGTGAGGTCAAGGCCCGGCTGCATCAGGCATCGTTCAGGGATGCCGTGCTCGCCGCCTACGGAGGCCGCTGCGCGATCTCACATCTCCCCGAGCCTCGGTTGCTCGACGCCGCTCACATCGTCATGGATGCCGACGAGCAGCTTGGGCAGCCGATCATCTCGAACGGTCTCCCGCTAACCAAGATCCACCACGCGGCATTCGACGCCAACCTGATCGGCATCGATCCCGATTTCCGCATCCACGTCGCCGATCGGCTGCTCGAAATTCACGATGGTCCGTTTCTCGAAATCGGCCTTAAAGGGATCGCCGGCACACGGATCGAGTTGCCGCGACGGGCAGAGGATCGCCCCGATCGGGATCGGCTGGCGTTACGGTTCGACCAATTCAAGAAATCCGCGTGATCCGTGCCGGCCTTCTGTCTCGCTTAGACACCACGCGGGCGCAAACGAAAGTGAGTCAAGCCACATGAGCAAGAACGGATGGGGTAGCCACCCCCTGGCAGTTGATGCTGCGACCGCATTCGCGTCGATGGAGGCGTCCGTCACGGTCAGGCTGATTAGCACGTTCGAGCCAGATCTCATCTCCTGCGAGGAAGACGATCTCGTCCATACAATCTGTGAAAGCGATCGATACCGTCCGTTCGATTACCTGCCCGTAAAGCGTGGTGGTCGCATTATTGGATTGCTCGCGCTGGCAAACGTCAGAAGCAATTTTGATGTCGGCCCTGAACCCGTTTTTAAGCACATGAAACAGATCGACGACACGATACTTATATCAAGTGATGTGGGTATTTTGTCTTTCGTTGAACATGCAGAAGAACATCCTTGCCGCTTGGTTGTGAGCGGAATGAAATTAGATGGGATCGTCACACTGGCCGATTTGCAGAAATTGCCCGTCAGGCCATCGATCTTTTTTCTCATCACGCATTTGGAACTCTTGATGGCGACCACGCTCAGGACGACATTCAAAGACGACAGCGATTGGGTGAAGCTGATATCGTCAAACAGGCAGGGGAAAATTGAAAATAAATGGGACACATTGAAAGTCGAAAATTTGGAAATTGATCGTCTTCTCGCAACCGATTTTTGTGATAAACGCGATTTGATATTGAAATTAGGTCTTTTCTGCTCCGGGATTACGCGAAATCAGGCAACTAAACAATTAAAGAGTATAGAGAAGTTGCGTGATCAGGTTGCTCATGCGGGCGATATCGCATCGACCCGAGCCAAAGCGCTCCAGACAGTAAATGGCGTTAAATCTGCTCGACAGTGGATAACACATTTGACCGCTCTACTGACCGACCGGGGATATTTACCTTCACGGGTGTAACCGATGTCGACGTTACCCTCAGGCGAAGTCGGGCATGTGTTGACTGTTCACGCTGACCATTCCGCCGACAACGCCTCGGCCTGCTGCAAAACGTTCTGCACCGCTGCATCCTGTAAATCGGGCGGATAGCCGTATTTGCGCAGCAGACGCTTCACATGAGTGCGGATTCTGGCCCGCGCCGAATCCCGGTGCATCCAATCGACGCTGAGGTTGCCCTTGATGACCATGACAAGCTCGTGGGCGATCACCCGCAGCGCCGGCTCTCCCATTACCTGCCGGGCGCTGTCGTTCTCGGCCAGGGCATCGTAGAAGGCGATTTCTTCGTCGCTCAGACCCGTTTCCTCGCCGCGTGCGCGCGCTGCCCGAATGTCCTTGGCAAGCTGGATCAATTCTTCGAGGACCTGTGCGGTTGTGAGGGCGTTGGCGTGATAGCGGGCGATGGCAGCTTCCAGACGCTCCAAGAACGCCTTGGACTGCATGACATTGCGCTTGGCCTGGGAGCGCACATCGCCGTTAATGAGCTTCTTCAACGCCTCGATGGCGAGGTTCTTCTTATCGGTCTCGCGGATCTCGGCGAGGAAGTCGTCGGACAGGATCGAGATGTCGGGACTCTCGAACCCCGCCGCCTTCATGATGTCCACGATCTCAGTCGAGACAACGGCGCGGCTGACGATTTGCTGAATCGCCAATTCGCGCTCGGCAGCGGTCTTCTTACCGTCGCCGGGCACGCTCTTGACCAGCGCCGCACGGATCGCCTCGAAGAAACCGACCTCATCGCGGATCGCCCTGGCCTCATCGCTCGCGCCCGCCAGTGCGAATGCCTTGGAGAGCGCCAGCACGGCATCGGAATAGCGGCGATGCGCCCGCTTCTTGCCATCCTCTGTCGTCTCCTTGGCGGCATCCGACTGCGCGAGCGTCAGCACCCAATCAATCGCCCCGGCCATGATGGCGAGCCGCATCTGCGGCGTGGCCGCAGCATCGAGCGCCGGTCGATAATCGAACCCGCCCTTGGTCTCGGGCCGGAACATGGCGCGGACGATCTCGTATTTCTCCAGCAGAACCCTGACACCTTCGGCTTCGTCGATGCCGGTCTGGTCGCGGTCGCCGGGCGAATACTGGCCGAGCGCGCTTTTGAGGTTCTGGGCGACGCCGATGTAATCGACCACCAGACCGGCGGGCTTGTCTCGGAAGACCCGGTTGACGCGGGCTATGGCCTGCATCAGCCCGTGGCCGCGCATCGGCTTGTCCACATACATCGTGTGCAAACAGGGTGCGTCGAAGCCGGTCAGCCACATGTCTCGGACGATCACAAGCCGAAGCGTGTCCTCGGGTTTTTTGATGCGCTTGGCGAGAAGTTCCCGCCGCGCCTTCGGGCGGTTGCCGATATGGGCCTGCCAAGCTGGCGGATCGGATGCAGCGCCGGTCATTACCACCTTGATCACGCCGGCATCGTCGTCGTCGCTGTGCCATTCTGGCCGCAGCTTCACGATGGCATCGTAGAGCGCCACGCAGATGCGGCGGCTCATGCAGACGATCATCCCCTTGCCGTCGAGCGCAGCCCGCCGGGCCTCAAAGTGTTTAACGAGGTCTTCCGCGACAAGCGCGAGGCGTCTCTCCGCGCCGACCAACGCCTCGACGCTGGCCCATTTTCGCTTGAGTCGCTCTTGCTCGGTTTGGGCCTCGTCCTCGGTGAGATCGGCGATTTCGGCGTCGATCTTGGGCCGCTCGTCCTCGTCGAGTTCGATCCGAGCCAGCCGGCTCTCGTAATAGATCGGCACGGTCGCGCCATCCTCGACCGCACGGCTGATGTCGTAGATGTCGATGTAGTCGCCGAACACGAGCGGCGTATTCACATCTTCCTTCTCAATCGGCGTGCCGGTAAAGCCGATGAAGGACGCGTTGGGCAGGCCGTCTCGAAGGTATTTGGCGAAGCCGTAGGAAATCTCTCCGGTCTTCTGTTCGATCTTCGCCTTGAAGCCGTATTGGCTGCGATGCGCCTCGTCGGCGATCACGATGACATTACGCCGGTCGGTCAGCTTCGCGTAATCGGTCTTGCCCGGCTCGGGTGCAAATTTCTGCAATGTGGTGAAGATCACGCCGCCCGAGGGTCGTTCCAGCAGCTTGCGAAGGTGCTCCCGATCCTGTGCCTGTTGGGGTGTTTGCCGCAACAAATCCTTGCACATGCTGAATGTGCCGAATAGCTGATCGTCCAGGTCGTTGCGGTCGGTCAGCACCACCAGCGTCGGGTTCTCCATCGCCGGGTGCTTGATGATCTGGCCCGCATAGAAGGCCATCAGCAGGCTCTTTCCAGAACCCTGCGTGTGCCAGATCACCCCGACCTTGCGATCACCGTCCTGGGCAGTCGCTGCCAGGGTGCGCGATACGGCAACCCGCACGGCATGGAACTGATGGTAGCCGGCGAGGATTTTGACGACATCGCTGCCGGTGTCGCCGAACACGATGAAGTCCTTTATCAAATCGAGGAAGCGGCGGCGCTCAAACACGCCCTTGAGCACCGTTTTCAGTTCCGGGGAACCCTTCGGTGCCAGATCGTCGCCGGTCACGGTGCGCCACGGCATGAAGCGCTCGGCCTCGGCGGTCAGCGAGCCGATCCGCGCGGCGATCCCGTCCGAGATCACCATCACCGCATTGGTGCGGAACAGCGAACCGATCTGCGCCTTGTAGGTCTGCAACTGGTTGAATGCGCCGTCGAGCGTGGCGTTCTCGTCGCCGGGGTTCTTCAGTTCGATGACGCCGAGCGGCAGGCCGTTGACGAAGATCACGACATCGGGTCGGCGCTGCGGCTTGTTCTCAATGACGGTGTATTGGTTGACGGCCAGCCAGTCGTTGGCGTCGGGATCGTCGAAGTCGATCAACCGGACTTGCTCGCCGCCGATCTCGCCATCCGGTCGCCGGACCTCGACCGGCACCCCCTCGATCATGTAGCGATGCAGCCGGCGGTTCTCGGCGACCAGGAGAGGCGTCTCGGCCTGAAGCAGCTTGTTGAGCACTTCGGCCCGCGTTTCGGCGGCAACCGTCGGGTTCAGCCGGACAATGGCCGCGCGCACCCGGTCGAGAAGCAGCACGTCGCCGTAGTTGCCGCGCTCACGGGCAACCCCATCTGGGCCGATGTCGAGACCTGTCGCCGTGAAGTAGCCAAGCTCGGTCAGCCACGCGAGCGCGGCTTCCTCGACCTGGCTCTCGGCAAAGCTCCAACTCACTGTGCCGCCTCGGCGATCTTCTCGGCGTGCGTCACCCGGATTTCGCCAGACATCAGCTTGGGTAGCAGAAGGTCTCGGAGAAAGGTCAAGGTAGAATTTTCCCGGACATTCGACCAGATTCGATCACGGAGAGGATCGGTAAATCTACAAAAAGCCTGTAGGACAAGACGAGACGGAATTACCATCACGAAAGACCGTATATCATTATAAGAAAGGCTCGGAAAAACTGATCCAGTCGTTTTTAACAGCAGTTCTGACATGCGATCGATTATGTTGCAGTCTACGAATGCCTGGATGCCAGATTTTGCGCGGATTGCGCAGACGCCCCGCCCGAGGCAATACTCGTCGTCTGCATGTGCATAACGGCCCGTGGTCGAACCACGCACACAGACAATCAAGTCGTCAGAGCATGACATGCGTGTCGGTTCAGTAGTCCACTTTGATTTCTGTAAAAAAAACTCTCCAAATTCGACGGGACCATTTACCAAGGGGACTCCGATCCCTAGGCTATTATATGAATCTCCGTTCGGCGACGCGCCCATTATGACTTCTGCAATGTCAGATAGCTGCCCCGAAAGCCATCCCTGCGGCTTGCCCTCGTTATCCAGAACGTCCGGGAACAGCGACCATACCTCCGGAGCAAGGTAGGGCGCGCGGCGTTCCATCATCGCCCGCGTGGGGCCGAAATCGACGAACCAGTCCTTGAAGATCGCCCGCGCCGTCGCTTCGAGCGTTTCGTTCATACGCCGGTTGAGGTCGATCTTGTCGTCGAACGCGGCGTGGATGGAAGCGATGGCGCGTTGCACAGAAATCGGCGGCAACGGAATGAACATTTCTCGCAAATGCGATGGGCCAAAATGGCGAATGACGCTTCCGGAGGCAAACGCCTCGGATTGATCCATGAATATTCTTGAGCCAAGGAATGTTTTTAGGTATCCATCATCAAGATCGGCGCTTGACGAACGAAAACGAATTATTCCCGTGTAAAAAATAGCCCCCTCGGCTTTCGTTCCCACTACCGCTGGACGACCAAAGGAAGCGCTGGTGGAAACAAGTATGTCCCCTCGTTTTAGCTTGAAGTGGCTCCACTTGCGATCTACCAAATTGGCGTCGATATGGTTGCATCCCTGTAAGCTCGCTTCATATCCACCTAACCCGGCAAGGCGCACCAAGGGAACTCCTTGCGATGCAAAATCCTTGGCGAGAATGCCGGGTCCTTCTTGAAACCGAACAACGTCATGCAAACGAAAAACCGGCCAAAAGCTGTCGATCATGATTCGACGCCTGCGAGCCTCGACCGGATCGTCGCGGTCAGCGTCGCAGCTTCGGCGAACTGGCCGTCCAGCTTCGCCCTCAGCGCCGCAAACCGCTCCGGGAACGGCACATCGTCATCGTCAAGATCGGCTGCGCCGACATATCGGCCCGGCGTCAGCACATAGTTGTGGCCTCGGATCTCGTCGAGCTTTGCGGCCTTGCAGAAGCCCGGCACATCCTCATAGCTCGTGCCCTCCCGCCATGCGTGGTAGGTGCCGGCGATCCTGGCGATGTCGTCCTCCGAGAACTCCTTATGAGTGCGGTCTACCAGCGTCCCGACCTTGCGGGCATCTATGAACAGCACTTCGCTGCGCCGGTCGCGCATCTTCCCGCCGGGGTTCTTGTTGCGGGCGAGGAACCACAGGCAGGCCGGGATCGGCGTCGAGTAGAAAAGCTGGCCCGGTAGGGCGACCATGCAGTCCATCACGTCGGCCTCGACCATCGCCTTTCGGATCGTGTCCTCGCCTGACTGAGCCGACGACATCGACCCGTTGGCGAGCACCACGCCCGCCGTGCCGTTCGGCGCGAGATGCCAACAGATGTGCTGGAGCCAGGCGTAATTGGCGTTGCCGACCGGCGGCACCCCGTAGGTCCAGCGGGTATCCTCGCGCAGCCGCTCGCCGCCCCAATCGGAGATGTTGAATGGCGGATTGGCGAGGATGTAGTCGAAGCGCAAATCCTTGAGTTCGTCTTTGTGGAAACTGCCCTCGTTGTTCCAGCGGATGTCGGCGTCGATCCCGCGCACCGCGAGGTTCATCTTGGCGAGCCGCCATGTCGTGTAGTTGGACTCCTGCCCGTAGATGGCGATGTCGCCGATCCGCCCGCCGTGGGTCTCGACGAATTTCTCGGATTGCACGAACATACCACCCGAGCCGCAGCAGGGGTCGTAGATCCGGCCCTTGTAGGGTTCCAGCATCTCGACCAGCACCCGCACCACCGAGCGAGGCGTGTAGAACTCGCCGCCGCGCTTGCCCTCCGATCCCGCGAAGCCGCCGAGGAAATATTCGTAGACGCGACCGAGCAGATCCTTTGCCTTGTCGCCCGGCTCGCCCATCGCAATCCCGGAGATCAGGTCGATCAACTCGCCAACCATCACCTTGTCGAGCGCCGGGCGGTTGTAGTCCTTCGGCAACACGCCCTTGAGGCCGGGATTGTGTGCCTCGATCGCCGCCATCGCGTCGTCGATCAGCTTTCCAATGGTCGGCTGCTTGGCGTTGGCTTGCAAGTGCGACCAGCGAGCCTCCTTGGGCACCCAGAACACATTCTCGGCCAGATACTCGTCCGAGTCTTCGGCGGCGGCGGGGTCTTCGGCCAGCAGCGCGGCGCGCTTCGACTCAAAGGCGTTCGAGATGTGCTTGAGGAAGATCAGCCCGAGCGCGACATGCTTGTAGTCGGACGGCTCAAGGTTCTTGCGCAGCTTGTCGGCGGCGAGGAATAGCTGCGCCTCAAACCCGAGATTGGCTCCGTTGCCATTGACCTTGGAGGATTTCGTCGGCTGTGCTGCCGCTCCGTTCCCTTCATCCTTCCTGGGGCGTCCTCTCGGCATGATCTTTTCCTTTTTCGCACGTTAGGCCGACGTTTCCCTGAGACTTTCCTGCCGTGATCGAGCGTCAGCCATCAGCCGCGTTGGCAGTCGCAGGGGTGAGATCCGCCTCGACAGCTTCGTCCAAAGCTAAGTTCCTAATTCTGTTGCTGAAGGTTCTCGCGAACCGCTGCATCTGGTCGAGGAACCATTCGTATTGGGCTGGCCGCTGGCTCTCATCTCGTGGATCAAGATCGGTTCTAAGGACGGCAATGCGACAGCCCTTCCTTCCCTCCATCCGCTGCCAATCCAGCGGTTGACCAAATTCCGCCTCAATGCTCGCCCGGTCAGCTTCCAACAGATCGAACGCCCGCTTTGCCGCAGGGTGGTTGATGGAGATCTCGACCCCAAGTTTGCGGTCGCGAAACCCCGCCGTAACCGAAAGAACGAAACCGGAGCGGCCCACGCCGAAGTTGCTCCAATAATCGCGCGGCGGGGTCGGTATCTTCCAGGGTGCGCCCTTGTCTTGCAAAAAGGCACCGAACCCTGACCAGTAAGCAATATAAGCCTTTGCGCGATCATCGGGCTGACCGCCAGCGGTCGAGCGAGTCGCTCTTGCAACGCCCCGGCTCCAGTCATTCGGCTTGGCTACCACATTGAACCGAGGGGCGGGAGGGGAAGTGCCGATCCTCAACGCCTCGACCTCAATCGCGAAGAAGTTGAAACCCTCGATCGTGCTGGCATTCAGCCAGTCGATTGCTGCCCGGTGTTCCTCACGGATCGACTCGGCAATCCAGATAACCGTCGCATGTCCATCTTGGCCCGCGACATAGGTCATGATCTGCCCGAGATGGGTGTGATCGGTCGGGCCGAATTGGTTTTCGATGACGACCATTCGTCCCTCGATGTCGCGGGCGAGGATGTCGATGGAAAAGTTGCCGACCGCGACTTCTGTGCCCTGAAGCTGAAGCTCGCCAAGCTGGAGCGTGTCTGCCAAAAGGGCCAGATTCTCGCCATCCGCGAGCCAAGGCGTGAAATCTTTGGCCTCGTGCGTCCAGACCTCACGAAGTGGGACGGACACGAGGCGGCCAAGGGCTGGCGGCATTTGCTATTTTTCCTGTGCGACAGAGGTTCTTGAATGCGGGTTCGCCGCATCGTTCTTGCCGTGTTTGCGCATCCAAGCCGCCATTCGTGCTCCCCTCTTTCGTTCCTCTGAGCCTTTTGTTTCGGCAGCCTTCAATCCCGCGTTGCGGCGTCGCCGTTTTCGGTCGTCCTGCACCGTTGTCATCTTCGCACCTTGCATCGCAGATTTCGTGACCCCCTGTCCCGCCCGTTGCCGCTTTCGCTTTATCAGGCGCTTGATACTACACCCAAGCTGACGCTCGACGCCGTTATCAATCGTAGCGGGTATCCAACGCCATAACGCACCGCGTCGGTGCATTCGGCAGGAGCGCCGAGAATGGCGGCTATTTGGGCAACGATCGGGCGATCTCGGCAAAAGCCTCCACCGGATCAGCCCCCAAGGTCCGGACGATCAGCAAAAATTCCACGACATCGACCCTTCGCCGACCGTTCTCATACCCGGACACAACCGATTGCGGCTTTCCGAGCCGCGCCGCCAATTCGACCTGGGTCATGTTCGCCCGCTGCCGGGCAGCCTCTAAAGCCGCTCCGACGACCCGATAGTGCTGCGGCTGGACCCATTTCGCGGCGGCTCTCACGGGAATGCCTCGGCCAAGATGGTTAACATCAGAAAATCCAATATCAGATATTCGAATAAATTGCTATGTTGGGCCTGCCTGTTGATGCCGGCGTCGGCGCAAACCGTGGCGGCGATATCATCGAGGGCGACGATGGAAACTTCAGACGGAGGGAAAATGGCTGGCGTGACCTGGGAAGCGACGATCAGGATCAACGAGACCGGAAATCAACAGCGGGTTCGCGTTCAAGCGGCCACGCAGTTTGACGCCAAGTATCTGATCCAGATGCTATACCAAGATGCGACCATTTTATTTGGGCCGGTGAGGACAGATTTGACCCGAGCCGTGTAGGACCAGTGCAGCGGGGCCGTCGATGCTCTCGGCGTGCCGACGCCCAGGCGGCGGGCACAGCACCCGTCAGTTGACCAAACTGCCGGCGACCACAGGCGCGTGTGTTACCTTTGCGATGCAAACCTGTGAAGGGGAGGCTCCGCAGCATGAGCGATCAATTTGAGGGTGGGTGCCTGTGCGGCGCGGTGCGCTTCGTGGCGACCGGTCAACCGGAATCAGTAGCGTGGTGCCATTGCCAAAGTTGCCGGAAACACAGCGGAGCACCTGTCTCAGTCTTTGTGGCATTCAAGCACACGGCTTATGTCGTCACCAAAGGTGAGTTAACCAAGTTCAATTCGTCGCCCGGCAGGTGGCGGGGATTCTGCGCCAAGTGCGGCTCGACGTTGACCTGCGAAGGCGAGCGCTCGCCTGAAGCGCATTTCCATGTCGGTGCATTCGATCAAGCCGCGCGATTTCAGCCGACGAGGCACATATTCCCGGAGGAACGCCTGCCGTGGTTACATCTGACCGACGCCTAATGGGGCGATGTCCATTGCCGCGTCCCGGAAGCCCGTGAGAGCCGTAGGGCGCGATTTCTTCCCCGACCGACCAAACCACGCCGAACAGGAAATCGAGCATCAGCAGCCCGCCGGCGAGGCTCCTGGGAGGTTTCTGTCTCCAGTCCTGGTCGCTACGGGCTGATTGGTGAAGGCGATCTCTCTTTGGCAGCCGTGGGCCAGCCTTTGGTGCTCCAGACGCAAGGTGCATGAAACCCGGCACTGGCGATGCTCGCATCGAGGCTGGCTTCTCGTTCACGCCGCAAAACGCTTCGAGGAACCGGCTGATCCGCTTCGGCTGATCCTCGTTGATGAGTTCGGCCCTCATTGGGCCAAAGATCTTCCGACCGGTGCCCTGATCGGGATGGTGAATGTCGTCGATTGTCTACCAACGCAGACCCTCGTTGGGGACGCCGCCGCGAGCAACGATGACCGAGAATGTGGCGATTTCGCTCCGGGTCGGTTCGCTTGGAAACGAGATGGGTTCCGGCTTTTCGACCAGCCAATCCCTCATCGTGGCACGCAAGGCATCTTCAATGTGCCAGATGACTTGATCCCCGTGGGTGGTAGCCGTAGGCCGCACCGGATTAGCATGGTCGCTTTCGATCGACCGTCTTCCGTTGAAAGGCGGTGCGGCACCCGCAATATCTGCGAGATGGACCCCACGTTGGAACAAATGGCTGACGCGCTGGTCGAAAGTGGCGATTACCGCGTCATTCGTCGGCTCCAACCTCGAACCGAATACCACCCGGCGGACGACAACCCGAAGCTCATCGCCGCAGTCGTCGATGTCGAGACCACCGGCACCGATCCCGAGCGCGACAGGATCATCGAGCTTGGCATGTGTGTGTTCGAGTATGGCCGAAGCGACGGACGGATCTATCGGGTGATCGGCTCGTGGAATTGGCTCGAAGATCCCGGAATTCCGCTCCCGCCGGAAATCACCCGCCTCACCGGGATCACCGATCAGATGGTTGCGGGGCATCGTATTGACGATGCTGCTGTGAACGACCTGTTGGGAAAGGTTGTGCTCGTCATCGCCCACCACGCCGCGTTCGATCGAGGCTTTCTGGAAAGGCGGCTGCCCGTCTTTGCCACAAAACATTGGGCGTGCAGCCTTTCCGACATCGACTGGCGAGCCGAGGGTATCCGGTCGTCGGGGCTTGAATTCATCACGTATTCGCTCGGGTTCTTCCATGACGGGCATCGGGCCGCGAGCGATTGTCATGCGACGCTCCGTGTTCTGTCGCAACCGCTGCCCCAAACAGGTCGCCTTGCCCTGGCGGCGCTTCTCGAAAAAGCCCGAACCCGGAGTTGGCGATTGTGGGCGAGGGATGCTCCGGAAGGCGCGCGGCTATACCTGGAGTCCTGGTGATTTCGGACGACCTCGGTGCTGGTTCCGCGATGTGTCGGATGCCGAAAAACCGGCGGAGGTCGTTTGGCTGCGGGAGAACGCAATCGACCCGGATCAGGATGTGTGGGCCTTGCCAATCACCGCGAGGCATCGCTATTCGGATCGGTGCTGGTGTTGGGGCGAGCCGGTCGTCGAAGCGGCGGGCGAATGATGTCGCCAAGTTGTCCGGTTTAGCCCCATTTCGGGAGTTACTAAAAAAGGCTACATAGACTATGCCAATAGATCTGGGCCTCATCAAAACCATCGTTGTCGTCATGATGGAGAATCGTTCCTTCGATCATCTCTTGGGTTACCTGAGTCTTGATCCCCACAATTGGAAAAACGTGGAGGGCCTTGGGAATACTCCAGAATGGCAAGACGATGTTGCCAGTGTCTACAATGGAACAAAATATATGCCGTTTCTGCTTACCGACCCGTATGACGTAATTGATGCCGATCCACCACATGAGCGCGATCCGATCGCTACGCAAATGGGACCAGCAGTCAACGGTATATTCCCAATGAATGGTTTCGTGACCAACTATGCAAGCGCGAAGGGGGTTAAACCTTTGACTGCGGGCAGCCAGCCTCCTGTTATGGGTTACTTCACTGCTGAGCAAGCACCGGTGACAGATTTTTTTGCTCAGAATTTTGCCATCTGTGACCACTGGTTTTCGGCTCTTCCTGCCGGGACGCAGCCCAACCGCCTGATGGCCATGAGTGGCTTCTCCAACATCGACGTGAACCGGGATAGCCTTCCGGATCAGGATTTGGTTTACGACTGGCTGACCAACAATGGGGTTCGTTGGAGAGTCTATCACGAAGACATCCCCTTCTTTTCACTAATGCCCCGTTGGATTCCAGATATACTAAGAGAGGAGCATTTTCGCCCATTTGAACAGCTTTACAATGATGTTGAAAACGAACCCCCTAGCGAATTTCCGCAAGTCATCTTTATTGAACCCACGTTTACGAACGCGCCTCATATTGGTCCGAGCGGCGATGATCATGCGCCTTCAGCCATCAAAGGCGGACAGGAGTTTTTGTTGGAAGCGTATCGGTGTATGGCTCGCGTCCCCGATGTCTGGGGCGGGACCGTCATGGTCGTTACTTACGATGAACACGGCGGATTTTTTGATCACGTATCGCCACCTGCCCTACGAACTGAACCGCTCGCCGGTGCTCTGTATCAGAAAGGTTTTGAAACACTGGGTGTCCGCGTGCCAGCGTTTGTCATTTCACCTTTTGTGAACCCGAAAACTGTGTTCAATGATCGCTTGGACCATACCTCAGTCCTGAAATTTATAGGGCAGAAATTCGGCAAGAAGGGGAGCTATTCTGATCTCGTAGATGACAGAACAGTGGGTAGTGTTTGGGATATACTTAACCGACCAGATTCGCAACGGGCGGCTCCGACGATCCCCTCGCTGGACCCATATTTGGCAAAGCAGTCGCGATCTGCTGGGTTTCTCCCCGGCACGGCACCCGATACTCCAATTGAACAAGGTTTTCAGGATGCCCTGGATAATATTCGAACGCATATTGATAAGTCAGTAGGGAAATTCGATCATCTTCTGACAAGATTTCCACCGCGCACCCCGATCGCGTAACGATGAGACGATATCGCTACTATCTTATATTATTGTTTTCTATCTCGATACTTGTCGGTATCGGTGGTTGGGAAATCCTGTCACCATCTCATCATCGAGCGGAGGATTACACGCCATTGTTTGCTGCTGCAACGGGCGGCGATCTGGCCACCGTGCGAGAGGCGGTCGATAAAGATCGAAGTCTTTTAAGAGCCACGGAATGGGACAACGCTACTCTACTGCATGACGCCGTGGGACAGAACCACCAGGATTTGGCGACATATCTCTTGGATAAAGGGGCTAACGTTAATGCAGCAACCAAAGATGGCATTACCGCTCTTCATATGGCCGCTCAAAACGGTAACCTCGACATCATGAAGCTGCTTCTTGAACGGGGAGCGAAAATCGACGTTGTTGATTCGAAAGGGTGGACACCTACAGACCGGGCGGTGAAGTGGAGCCATCCAGACGCGGGCGAATTCTTGAGACAGCGAGGCGGTCATGAGGGCACATCGGCCCGCTAACCTTGAACTCGACTAGCCGACCGGGCAAGCCTTCGCATCCTTTCGCACCGATGATCGCCGACCTCGACACCTGGCGAGCCGCCAACCTGCTGATCCGGCAGCATGGTGACGATGCCGAGCTTGCTGCGGCCCGGCGCGCCGAGCTGATGCTCGAACGCGGCGACCTCGAAGGCCAAACCGTTTGGATGCGGATCAGACGGGCTATCGTCGAGTTGCAAGCGCCGCCGACCGGGCCGGCTCATTGATATGTGGGAGGATACAGCGATGCCGATCCCGAAGTTGCCTCGTGCGGAATGCGCGTTCGTCCGCGAGCATCAACCCGAGCGCGGCCCGGTCCCATCAACATCGGTATCGGGGAATGCTCGCCGCAACCGTTCCTTGCGCCGCTGCCGAATCCGATCAGCCTCGGTCTCGGGATATGGACCAACCACCCGGTCGAGTAACCATAATCGCGTGCGGAACGGGAGATCTCGGAGCCAATCGAGAACTCGGGCGAGGCGGGTTTCCTCGTTCATATTCCCGAGAATAGCGCCGATCGCCGCGAGAGTCGCGGAACGAGTGGGAGTTCGATGGGCAAGCTCGACGGCAAGGTAGCGATCGTGACGGGTGCAGCACGAGGTCTCGGGCGGGCCTACGCAAAGCGGCTGGCTGGCCTGGGAGCCAAGGTAGCGGTCACTGACCTCAACCTGCACTCGTATGAGGAATTCGAGGCCGAGGCGAAGGACATGACCGGCGACAGCACGGTCGCCGAGATCGAGGCGATGGGTGGCAGCGCATTGGGGATCGAGGTCGATGTCACCGACCACGAGACGGTCACGGCGATGGTGGCGCGTGTCGTCCAGGAATGGGGTCGGGTTGATGTCCTGGTCGCCAATGCCGGCGGCGGTCGCGGTCGTCCTATGGACACGAGGGCCAGCAACCTCGATCCGGCACTGCTACGACTCGTCGTTGAGATGAACCTGTTCGGGACCGTCTACACGGTCAACGCGGTCGCCCCGACCATGAAGGAGCAGCGTTCCGGCAAGATCATCACGGTGAGTTCGGTCGCGGGGACCGCACCATCGGCGGACGGCGGCTATGCCCATTACGGGGCCGCGAAAGCCGCTATTGCGCATTACACGCGGTATCTGGCCCAGGATCTTGGTCCGTTCGGGATCACCGCCAATTGCATCGCGCCCGGCGTGATTACCACGGGGCGGATCATGGCGACGGTCATCCCCGGCAGCAGTCAGAGCAACCGCGATCAGTCCGAGTTGGTGGCCCTGCGGCGGCTCGGCAGCGTCGAGGATTGCGCCAAGGTGGTCGAGTTCCTCGCGACCGATTTGAGCGATTATGTGACCGGAGCGGTGATCCCAATCGATGGTGGGTTGGCGCGGGGATAGCCCGCCTGTGTGGCTCACACGAGGTTCTGGAGTGGATACGATCGCGACATCGACGGCAGACGGAACAGCAGCCCAATGCCGGCACCTACCCGGCTGACCGGTGGGTCAGCGAAAAACTCGATCGGGGTCGTCGCCAAACCTGCCGGTCATGGCTCGGATGTTTGCTACAAAATACCGCTACAAATACTGCCTCGCTCACATTCTCAAGCTATTGAAAATTATGATAAATATAGGGTTGGCGGAGAGGGAGGGATTCGAACCCTCGGTCCCCCGCAAGGAGGACAACGGTTTTCGAGACCGCCCCGATCGACCGCTCCGGCACCTCTCCATCCGAACGGCGGCGAGGGCTTACCACGGGCCGCCCGCGAACATCGAACGAAGGGCAAGCCGGAGCCGGGTTGCTCCGGCGCGGCAAAAACGAAGATAATCCGGCGCAGGGCGAAACTTCGCCGCGCCGTGCCGGGGCGGCTCGCGTTTCAGCGACAGGAGAGGAGAGAGCGATGAACGATTTGTCCCCCGTGGTGCGGCCGCTGTCGACGACCGCGCAGCCTATCAGCCCGACCAAATTCGCGCATTTCGTTCTGCGCACCGGGCAGATCGACCGGATGGCCGAATGGTACCAGACGGTGCTCGCCGCGCGGATCGTGTTCCGCGACGAGCGGTTGTGTTTCCTCAGCTACGACGACGAGCACCACCGTCTTGCGCTGATCCAGATCCCCGGCCTCGCGCCGCGCGACCCGGAAGCGGCCGGGACCGACCACGTTGCCTATTCCTACCGCGACCTCGGCGAGCTGTTGGCGACCTATCGCCGGCTCAAGGAGTACGCAATCCTGCCGCATTGGCCGATCAATCACGGCGTCACGACGTCGATGTACTACCGCGACCCCGACAACAACCGGGTCGAGCTGCAGATCGACAATTTCGCCACCGCCGCCGAGCTGGACGGCTATTTCCATAGCCCGGCCTTTGCCGCCAATCCGGTCGGCGTCACCTATGACCCGGAGCAGCTGACGCGTCAGTATGAGGCCGGCGTCCCGATCGCCGATCTGCTGCGCATCCCGCCCTTGCCCGAGGGCAAGACGCCCTGGGACATGCTCAGCCACCGACATTAGGGGCACGTTTGGACCGCTTCCGTCCCGGCCGCATGCGGGCCGGAGGCCCGCGGTCCTTCAAGAGGCGAGGATAGCGGATGGCGGATTTCCCCAAGCGCCGGATCGGGCGCACCTCGCTCGAAGTCACGCCTCTCGGCCTGGGCTGCGCCACTCTCGGCGGCAGCCGCATCGCGGTGACGCCCGCGGCGGCGGAGGCGATCGTCCACACCGCCTGGCAGGCCGGCGTGCGCTACGTCGACACCGCACCCTATTACGGCTTCGGCCAGGCCGAACGAGCGGTCGGCGATGCGCTGCGCGCCGAGCCGCGCGACGACTGGGTGCTGTCGACCAAGGTCGGGAGGCTGCTGCGGCCCCGCCCCTCAGCCCCGCCGGCCACAGCCCCCGAGGATGGCGGGCGGCGGGCGGTGATGCCGTTCGAGCCGGTTTACGACTACTCGCATGACGGCATCCTGCGGTCTTTCGAGGACAGCCTGCAACGGCTCGGCCTGGCGCGCATCGACATCCTCTATGTCCACGATATCGGCACCTACCAGCACGGGCCGGACGCGCATCCCGGGCTGATGCGCACCTTGCGCGAGAGCGGCTACCGGGCGCTCGAGGAGCTGCGCCGATCCGGCGCGGTGCGGGCAATCGGCATCGGGGTCAACGAGCGCGAGGTGCTGCTCGAGGCGCTCGAATGGGGCGAGTGGGACGCCTTCCTCCTGGCCGGGCGGTACACCTTGCTCGAACAGGGCCCGCTCGACGATCTCTTACCCAAATGCCTGAAGGCGGGCACCTCGATCGTGCTCGGCGGCCCGCTCAATTCCGGCATCCTCGCCGGCCGCGACACTTGGAACTACCGGACCGCGCCGCCGGAGATCGTCGCGCGCGCCGATGCGCTCCGCGCGGTTTGCGACCGTCACGGCGTCCCGCTCGCAGCGGCGGCATTGCAGTTCCCGCTGGCCCACCCGGCGGTCGCAGCGATCATCCCCGGCCCGCGCAACGAAGACGAGTTCCGCACCAATCTCGGGCTGCTGCAACATCCGATACCGGCCGGTTTGTGGCAGGATTTGCGCGAGGCCCGGCTCCTTCATCCGGACGCCCCGGTTCCGGCCTGAGAGCCGCATTACCCGATCGGCACGACGAGCGCGGCGGCGCGGGTGCGGATCTCGTCGGGCCAGCGCGCCGGGCGGCGGGCCTTGAGGTCGAGGTTGACGCCATATTGGCCGAGATGTGCCACCTCGGCCCCGCTGCGCGGGTCGCACATGCGGTGGATGAGGCGGAGCGACGAATTGCCGAGATGGGCGATCCCGCTCTCGACGAGGTAGGGTTCGTCGAGCGCGAGCGCGCCCGAAATCCGCAGCGCCAGCTCAAAGGTCGAAAAGCCGCGGCGGTTGGCCTCGAGGAACGCCGCATCCATGCCGATCGCCGATCCGGCGTGAAGACAGGCATCGGTCAGGCGCAGGACAATCGCGGCGAGCGCGAACCGGCCGTCGGCGTCGAGATCGGTTGTCTTGACCCGGCCGCGCGCGGTCGGGATGAACCCGGCCGTGCTCGCCGGCTCGGGACGCTGCTCGGCCGCCGGGCCTTCCCATACGCCAAGCCGGCCGGCGATCGCGCTGCGTCGCTCCGGCGACAGCGCCCCCGCCGGCAGATCCCAGCTCTCGGCGATCCATGTGACGATTTCGCCATTTGCGGAATCGACAAAGCGATGCCCGAGGCGCAATCCGCCATCGACCGCGCCAGGGGCCGAAAGCGGGGCGCTCTCGATGTGAAAGCTGCTGCCGGCGCGCAGCTCGCGCGCGAACCGGACATCGAGGCGGCGGGCAAACCCGCCGCCGCCCAACAGCCCGCTGAGGCCGAGGGTCTCGGCCAGGTTGCGCCCGCCCTCCTCGAGCCGGTCGAAATAATAGGCGATCGTGAAATGCTCGGTGACGTCGCATTCCCAAGGCGGCACGGTGCCGCGATAGGTCTCGCTCCAGTTCTGCATAAATTGATCCGTTCTGACGTCAAGCCGCGCCGCGTTGGCGCCGCTCCGGAAAGAGGCCGAGCAAGCCCTCGCGCGAGGCCGGGCAGACGCCGCGCTCGGTGATCAGCCCCGTGACGAGCCGTGCCGGGGTCACATCGAAGGCGAAATTCGCCGCCGGGCTGCCCGCCGGGGTGAGCCGCACCTCGACGCGCTCGCCCGCCTCGGTCCAGCCGGCGATGTGGGTGACCTCGCGCGGGTCGCGCCGCTCGATCGGGATCGAGGCGCCGTCCTCGATGTCCCAGTCGATCGTCGGCGACGGCAGCGCGACATAGAACGGCACGCCGTTGTCGCGCGCCGCCAGCGCCTTGAGATAGGTGCCGATCTTGTTGGCGACATCGCCTGCCGAGGTGGTGCGGTCGGTGCCGGTGATGCACAGATCGACTTCGCCCCGGCGCATCAGATGCCCGCCGGCATTGTCGGCGATCACCGTATGCGGGACGCCGTGCTGCCCCAATTCCCAGGCGGTGAGGCTGGCGCCCTGGTTGCGCGGCCGGGTTTCGTCGACCCAGACATGGATGGGGATGCCCTGGTCATGGGCGCGGTAGATCGGCGCCAGCGCCGTGCCCCAATCGACCGTCGCCAGCCAGCCGGCGTTGCAATGCGTCAGGATCTGGACCGGACCATGCCCGGCCTTGGCGCGGAAGGCGGCCTCGATCAGGCCGATTCCATGCTCGCCGAGTGCGCGGTTGATCGCGACGTCCTCCTCGGCAATGGCGCCGGCTCGGGCGAGCGCGGCGGAGGAGCGCCGCTCGGGCGGAAGCTCGGCGAGGGCGCGGCGCATCTCGGCGAGCGCCCAGGCGAGGTTAACGGCGGTCGGGCGGGTCGCGGCGAGGGTCCGGGCCGCGTCTTCGACGCCGCGATCGCTCGGGTCCTCGGCCATCGCGAGCGCCATGCCATAGGCCGCGGTCGCGCCGATCAGCGGGGCGCCGCGCACCTGCATCTCGCGGATCGCCCGCGCCGCGTCGTCGAGACGCGCGAGGCGGGCGATGACCAGCTCGTGCGGCAGCCGGGTCTGGTCGATGATCTCGACCGTATGCCAGTCTGCGGCGAGCCAGATCGTGCGCATCGCGCGGCCGGCGACCTTCATCGCAAAATCCTATTTGCCGTCATTCCCGCGAAAGCGGGAATCCAGGGGCCGCCGATCGAAGCGGTCGCCCTGGACCCCCGCTTGCGCGGGGGTGACGAAAGGGTTTACCGGCGAAGATAATCTCATTTCCGCGTCAGCACCCGCCCGGCGACCGCGTCGAGCCGGGCGAGGAGGGTGGGGTCGCGGCGTTCCGGTGCGGTGATCAGCGCGTGTTCCAGCGCGCGGTCGCATCCCTGATGGCAGGGCCCGGCTTGGCGCGACAGAAGCGGCACGACCTCGCGCACCAGGGCGCGGGCACGGGCGGCATTGGCGTTCAGCACCGAGAGGATCATGTCGACCGCAACGGCGTCGTGACCGGGATGCCAGCAATCATAGTCGGTCACCATCGCGACCGTCGCGTAGCATATCTCGGCCTCGCGGGCGAGCTTGGCCTCGGGCATGTTGGTCATCCCGATCAGATCGCAGCGCCAGAGGCGGTAGAGCTCGCTTTCCGCCAGGCTCGAGAATTGCGGGCCCTCCATGACAAGGTAAGTGCCGCCGCGCTTGACGGTGATCCCGGCACCGGGCGCGCCGGCGGCGACGGCGTCGCCGATCCGCCGGCACACCGGCTGCGCCATCGATACATGGGCAACGCAGCCCGGACCGAAAAAGCTCTTGTCCCGGGCAAAGGTGCGGTCGATGAACTGGTCGATCACGACAAAATCGCCCGGCGCGAGATCCTCGCGCAGGCTGCCGACCGCCGACAACGAGACGAGGTCGGTGACGCCGCAGCGTTTCAAGGCATCGATATTGGCGCGAAAATTGATCGCCGACGGTGGCAATTGATGGCCGCGTCCGTGCCGCGGCACAAACACGACCGGCTGCCCGTCAAGCGTCCCAAAGCAGAACGCGTCCGAGGTCGCCCCGAACGGGCTGTCGACCCGGCGCCATTCGGCATCGGCAAGGCCGTCGATCTGATAGAGGCCGCTGCCGCCGATGATGCCGATGATGCGGCCGCTCATGCCTGTTCCAAAAGCTGCCGCGTTCGCAGTTGGTAGGATGGGTTGAGCGACGCGAAACCCATCATTCGCCGCGCCAAAATCGAGACGATGGGTTTCGCTCCGCTCAACCCATCCTACACGCTCGTCTCGATCAGTGCACCCGCGACCACACCTTACGCTTTGCCGCGTAAAACACGCCGGTCGCGACAATGAGGAAGAGGATCACCTTGAAGCCGATGCGATGGCGCTGTTCGAGGGTGGGCTCCGCCGCCCAGCTGAGGAAGGTGACGACGTCGTGCGCCATTTGCGGCACCGTCGCCGGGGTGCCGTCGGCGAATTTGACCTGGTCCGGGCTGAGCGGCGGCGGCATCGCGATCTGGTGCCCGGCGAAATATTCGTTGTAATTCATGTTCGGGTTCATCTTCATCCCGGCCGGGGCGTCCTTGTAGCCGGTCGGGATCGCGTAGACGTAATCGGCGCCGCCCTCGCGCGCCTTGGTGATCAGCGACAGATCGGGCGGCAGGGCGCCGTTGTTCGCGGCGCGCGCCGCCTGGTCGTTGGCGAACGGGCTGGGGATCGGGTCGGACGGCCGGCCCGGGCGCTGGTACATCTCGCCGCTGTCGTTGGGCCCGTCGGTCACCTGGACCTGCGCGGCGATGCCTTTGACCTCGTCCTCGCTGTAGCCGATCTCGGCGAGATCGCGGAAAGCGAGGTGCTTCACCGGGTGGCAGGCGGCGCAGACCTCCTTGTAGACCTGAAAGCCGCGCTGCAGCGCGGCGCGGTCATAGGTCCCGAACACGCCGTTGAACGACCATACCTGACGCGGCGGGGACGGCGCCTCCTCCTGGGCGCGGGCGGTTCCGACACATCCGCCGAAGACGACCAGCGCCGCTACGAGCGCGATGGCTCTCGGCATCTCAGGATCTTTCCGCCAGCACGGCGGCGCCGATGCTGATCGGCAATGGCCGTGGCGTCTCGAGCTTGCCGATCAGCGGCAGCAGGATCAGAAAGTGGATGTAGTAATAGGCCGTCGCGACCTGGCCGAGGGTCACGACAAAGCCGGCCGGCGGCTGGCTCCCGACATAGCCGAGCGCGATCACATCGATCGGCAGCAAGAGCGCGACCCAGCGGTAGATCGGGCGGAAGCGGGCGCTGCGCACCGGCGACGTGTCGAGCCACGGCACCAGGAACAAGAGGAGAATCGATCCCATCGACAGGACCACGCCGATCAGCTTGCCCGGGATCCCGAGAAAATCGAAGGTGATCGAGCGCAGGATCGCGTAATACGGCAACAGGTACCATTCCGGCACGATGTGGTTGGGCGTCACCATCGGGTTGGCCGGGATGTAATTGTCGGCGCTGCTCAGCACGTTCGGCAGATAGAAAACCAATATCGCGAACGCCAGCAGGAAGACGCAGAGGCCGAACATGTCCTTGATCGTGAAATACGGATGGAACGGGATCGTGTCTTGCGGACCGCGCTTGTCGATGCCGAGCGGGTTGTTGGATCCGTGCTGATGCAGCGCGAGGAGGTGGAGCCCAACGACCGCGACGATGACGAACGGCAGCAGATAATGCAGCGAATAAAACCGGTTCAAGGTCGGGTTGCCGACGGTGAACCCGCCCCACAACAGGGTGACGATGTCCTGCCCGAAGACCGGGATCGCCGAGAACAGATTGGTGATGACCGTCGCCGCCCAGTAGCTCATCTGCCCCCACGGCAGGACGTAGCCCATGAAGGCGGTCGCGATCATCAGCAACAGGATGACCACGCCGAGGATCCACAACAGCTCGCGCGGGTATTTGTACGAGCCGTAATAAAGCCCGCGGAACAGATGGATATAGACGATCAGAAAGAACATCGACGCGCCGTTCATATGGATGTAGCGCAAGAGCCACCCATAATTGACGTCGCGCATGATGCGCTCGACCGAATCGAAGGCGAGATCGGCGTGCGGCGTGTAGTGCATCGCGAGCACGATGCCGGTGACGATCATGATGACGAGGGTGATCCCGGCCAGCGAGCCGAAATTCCACCAGTAGTTGAGGTTGACCGGGGTCGGATAGTCGATGAGATGCTTTTCGAGCGAGGCGACGAACGGCAGACGGTAGTCGATCCAGCGAATGAGCCGGCCGTAGTCGCGCGCGGGGGCGCTGGAGGGAGCGCCGTGTGAAAATGCGGCCATGGCGCTTCCTAGCCGATCTTGATGGCGGTGTCGGAGGTGAATTCGTAGGGCGGCACGATCAGGTTTTGCGGCGCCGGTCCCTGGCGGATGCGCGCCGAGGTATCGTAGACTGAACCGTGGCACGGGCAGAACCAGCCCTTGTAGGGGCCGCGGTCGTCGCCGGGCTTGTTGCCGAGCGGGATGCAGCCGAGATGCGTGCAGACGCCGACGACGACGAGCCATTCCGGTTTTTTGACCCGGTCGGAATCCTTTTGCGGGTCGCGCAGCGTCGAGACGTCGACCTCCTGCGCGGCCTTGATCTCCTCGGGCGGGCGGTGATCGATGAAGACCGGCTTGCCGCGCCAGGCGATTGTGAGGCGCTGACCGACCTGAATCGGCGTCAGATCGACCTCGGTCGTCGACAGCGCCAGCGTATCGCGCGCCGGGTTCAGGCTGTCGACGAACGGCCAGATCGCGGCCGCCACACCGACGGCTCCGAGCGCGCCGGCGCTCAGCAGCAGGAAGTCGCGCCGCGTGCCGCCGCCATGCTCCGAATCTACCGGCGATTGAGCCAGATCGGTCATCCCAAACCTCGATCCGCTGCCGACCGCCCGGGGGCGCTCGCCCGGGCAAGCTATACGCTTGAAGAAGCCGAACTATGCGACAGACTGCCGCATAAAACGGCAATCGGCCGGGCTCGCTGCGCGTTCCTATAATGCCGGCGGTACCGTGCGCAAGCCTGCGTGGGATTTACGATTTGCGCCTCGCCCTGTTCGAGCCCGATATCCCGCAGAATACCGGCGCTCTGCTGCGCCTCGCTGCATGTCTCGGGGTCGAGGTCGATCTGATCGAGCCCTGTGGCTTCCTGTTCGGCGACCGACGATTTCGCCGCGCGGCGCTCGATTATGCCGCACGGGCGGCGATCCGTCGGCATGCCTCATGGAGCGAGTTCCTGGCGGAGCGCGACCCGCGCTCCCGGCTGATTCTGCTGACGACAGCCGGGACGGTCTCGCTCTATCGCTGCGAGTTCACCGCCGGCGACACCCTGCTCCTGGGCCGCGAAAGCGCCGGGGTTCCCGGCTTTGTGCATGATGCGGCATTCGCCCGGGTCGTGATCCCGCTGCAGGCTGGCGCGCGATCCCTCAACGTCGCGCTCGCCGGCGCGATCGCGCTCAGTGAGGCGCTGCGTCAGACCGGCGGCTTTGTGCAAGGCTGAGGGGTGTAAAATATCCCGTCATTCCGGGGCGCCGCGGAGCGGCGAACCCGGAACCCATAAACACCGGCCTCTGGAATATAGGTTCCGGGCTCGCAGCCTACGGCCGCGCCCCGAAATGACCAGACTTTCGGGGGGCAGAGCGAGATTCCGGAGTGCGGACCACGGCCGTCCCGGCCGCATCCGGGCGAGACGCCCGCGGTCCTCTGCGCGCCGTAGTCGTTGACAACGCCGGAGGGCCGGCTTATCTCCCGCCGACCCAGTCGCCCGGTGAATTCGGGCTGGATCCACGGGGCGCCCGTGGCGGAATTGGCAGACGCGCACGGTTCAGGTCCGTGTTCCGAAAGGAGTGGTGGTTCGACTCCACTCGGGCGCACCATCGTCCAACCGAATAATTCGGACGGCTTTCCGATCACCAGGGCTACCATTGCATCAAGCGGCGACATCGCCGTGCGGGGGAATCGTCTCTGGGGAGCGATCCGTGTCCGACTGGGCGACGATGCGGCTGACCTGGGAGCCGCGCATGCTGAGCATCCTGCGGATCGTGGTCGGGCTCCTGTATCTCGGGCATGGTCTCAACAAGCTTTTCAACTTTCCGCCAAGCGCCAATCACGTCCCCTACCAGCTGTTCACCCTGGTGCCGGGTCTCGCCGGCCTCTTGGAGACGATCGGCGGGACGCTGATCGTGGTTGGCCTGTTTACCCGCCCGGTGGCTTTCGTCCTTTCGGGTGAAATGGCCTTCGCGTACTTCATGGTATACGCGCCGCGAAGCTTTTTCCCGCATGTCAGCGGCGGCGTCTCGGCGGTCCTGTATTGTTTCACGTTCCTCTACTTCTTCGTCGCCGGCGCCGGTGTCTGGAGCCTCGATCGGCTGCGGACAACGAGAGCATCGGCGGGGTCCAGGGGCTGACCGCGCTGTCATCCCCGGTCCCGTCGAATTGACGCGCGGCCCGCCGGGGTAGATATTCCCCGGGTCGTCGAAGGCAGGGCCAGAGTTCTTTTATGAAGTTGGTGATTGGGGATAAGCCCGGCGCAGCGTCGGGCGGCACGGCATGACCTATCATTTGCACCACGGGGATTTGCCTGAAGGGCTGTTGTTCGGCGACGCGGTGGCGGTCGATACCGAGGCGATGGGGCTCAACCCGCATCGCGACCGGCTGTGCCTCGCACAGCTTTCGCGCGGCGATGGCGATGCGCACCTCGTACAGTTCGCCGCCGGCTGCTACGACGCCCCGAACCTCAAGCGCCTGCTGGTCGATCCCGCGGTCGTCAAGCTGTTCCATTTTGCGCGGTTCGATATCGCGATGCTCCACCACTATCTCGGGGTGATGCCGCGGCCGCTCTATTGCACCAAGATCGCTTCGCGGCTGGTGCGCACCTTCACCGACCGGCACGGGCTGCGCGATCTGTGCAAGGACCTCCTCGGCGTCGAGCTCAAAAAAGAGCAGCAGAGCTCGGATTGGGGCGCCGCGTCCTTGACCGACGAGCAGCAGCGGTATGCCGCGTCCGACGTCCTCTACCTGCACGCGCTGCGCGCGCGACTCGATGCGATGCTGGTGCGCGAACACCGCACCGAACTGGCGCGCAGTTGCTTTGATTTCCTGCCGGCACGCGCCTTGCTTGATCTCGAAGGCTGGGCGGAGCAAGACATCTTCGCGCATTAGGGTCGGTGCGCGCGCGGCCCGGCATAGTCCCGGGACGCTCATCAACGGGGGGAGTTGTTTTGGGGGAAGAAGCCATCGCCGCTGCGCTCGACAGGGCATTGAGCAGCGTTGCCATCCATCATCATCAGGCGAACGGTCTCGGGCGCGATGTTACGGTCGCCCGCCGGGTCATTCGCGCCGAGATCGAGGGCCTCGAACAGCTCTCCAAAACCCTCGACTCCCGCTTTGGGGTCGCGGTCGACCTGTGCGCCGCGGCGCGCGGGCGGCTGATCGTCACCGGGATCGGCAAGAGCGGGCATGTCGCCCGCAAGATCGCGGCGACGCTCGCCTCGACCGGCACGCCAACGCAATTTGTCCACCCCGCCGAAGCCAGCCACGGCGATCTCGGGATGATCGGCGTCGACGACGCGATCCTCGCCCTGTCGAATTCCGGCGAGAGCGACGAGATGGCCGACATCATCGCGTATTCACGCCGGTTCAAGATCCCGCTCGTCGCGATCACCGGCGGGCGCCGCTCGACCCTGGCCGAGGCGGCCGATGTCGTGCTCATGCTGCCGTCCAGCGCCGAGGCCTGCCCGATGGGGCTGGCGCCGACCACCTCGACGACGATGATGAT
>WNFC01001357.1_pt1 | contig 32134 bp, 24 predicted proteins | sample 5400541 | NCBI WGS metagenome assembly WNFC01 (sample SAMN13153342, study PRJNA577476) | soil metagenome | isolation source: 120 cm saprolite under Douglas fir tree site 2 hole 2 replicate 1 | place: USA:California | collected 2015-04-18
ATGAACTCACTTCATTTGCGTTGGCGCGTGTTGATTCTCGCCACGGTGGTGTGTCTGACCTGCCCACTCTTCGTGGTTGCCGCGGACGAACCAACGCTGACCAAGGAGCAGATCAAGCAGTTCCTGGCGACCGCCAAGGTGGTGAACAGTAAGCAAGCCTCGAAAGGTATCACGGGCACCTCGCGGCTTACGCTCTCCGACGGGACGGTTACGCACGACGCCTCTTTCCAAGCTATTGATGAACACAAACCGGTGAAGCAACTCGCCATGGGCACGGAACTGAACTTCGTGGACTCGTACAAGTACAATATCGCTGCTTATGCACTGGCGGAGTTGATTGGCATGGACGACATGCTGCCGGTATATGTGGAACGCAAATGGAAAGGCCAAACGGGCTCGCTGAGTTGGTGGTTGCCGGTGAAGATGGATGAGGTGGAGCGCCACAATAAGAAATTAACCGCGCCGGATGCGGACGCGTGGAACAATCAGATGTATAAGATCCGGGTGTTCGATCAATTGGTCTCCGATTCCGATCCCAACCTGACCAACGTGCTCATCGGTGAGAATTGGCAGATTTGGAGGATCGATTTCACGCGCGCGTTTCGCGCCAACAAGGATGTGAAAGAGCCTAAAGACTTGGTACGCTGCGACCGGCAATTGCTGGAGAAACTGAAGGCGCTGGACGGGAACGCGCTGACCGAGAAAACCAAGAACTACCTTACCAAGGATGAAGTGAAAGGTGTGATGGCGCGGCGGGACAAGATTGTGGCGCAGTTCCAGAAGATGATCTCAGAAAAAGGCGAGAACGAAGTGCTGTACTGAATTTGAATTGGAAGCCCAAGTTTAAAAGCTTGCGCTTTTGGGTCCCCTGGGTCTAGTGTTCGTGCTACAAATCACGTCTTGCCGGTGATCCCGGTAATAAGGAGAAAAAGATGCTGAAGAAGCAACTCGGTCTGCTGTTCGCGTTGGTACTTACCCTCTCGCTGGCGGGTGCGGTGTTCGCGCAAAAGGCTCCCGCCAAGCCGAAGGAGGTCTGACGGTTCGTAAGTCGGGTGGGAGTGTAGAGAAGACCTGTGTGTACGACAGCTCGACGAAATGGGTCAGTCAGTATCACGCCGACAAGAAGGTCAACGACATTGACGCCAGCCAGGTTAAAGACGGGGACTTCGTGATTTGCAAGGGCACCGAGGAGAAGGCCGGCGTAGTTCACGCAACGCTAATCTCCAAGCGGCTGTCGCACTCCCAGTAGAGAAGTTCGGTCTTGTAATGCAAATTGAAACGCGCCGAGATCTTGTAGGCATCGAGGTGCACTTAGTAACCAAATCGCGGAGCCTTCATGTGAGGGCTCCGCGATTGTGTGTTTTATGCGTACTTCAGTTCGTTGACTTGTGCAGCTCTGGCAGCCTAAGATGCACCGCAATAAGGACGCCCCGCGCGCAATGCTTTCGCTGAAATTGTACTACCTTTCTATGGGAGCCAGGAAAATGGTCCGCCTTCCGGCCTGTGTTTCTCCGCACCGCGCGTGTATTTCCGGCTTGCTGGTCCTGGTGTCGGCGGTGCTAGCGTGGGCGGGGCCAGCAAAGGCTCCAGCCGAGCCGCGAGAACCCGTGATCGCCATCGCCGATGTACACAATGCCTTTGACAACTTCGTGGCCATTCTGCTGCGCACCGGTCTTATAGACAAGGAAAACCACTGGGCAGGCGGTAAAACAACGTTCGTCCAGGTCGGGGACCTCCTGGATCGGGGCCCCAAGCCGCGCGAGGTCATGGACCTGATGATAGCGCTGGAAAAGGAAGCGCCACAAGCAGGCGGCCGGGTGGTAAGCCTGCTGGGTAACCACGAAGTGATGAATATCATGGGCGACTTGCGTTACGTCGTTCCCGCGAACTATGCCAGTTTTGCCGACGGCAAATCCGAAGAGCGGCGGAAAGCTGCTTATGAAGAGTATGTGAAATGGAGGGGTAGCCACGCATCCTTACTGGCCGAGCTTCCCCAGCCCATGGAGTTGACGGAGGCGGAGTGGATGGCACGCCATCCGGCAGGTTTCGTTGAGCAGCGCGAGGCGTTTGGTTCAAAGGGAGAATACGGTGAGTGGCTGCGAGGACATGACGCCGTGGCCGAAATTGATGGAGTCATCTTCTTGCATGGGGGAATTCATCCTGATCTGGCCAACACGAAACTGGATGTGATGAATAAACGGATCCGCGACGAAATCAAGGCATTTGATGCCTCGAAGCTGTATCTGCAGAACGAAAAGTTGATTCTACCGTTTTTTAATTTGCAGGAAATCAATAGTGCCATTCAGGCGGAAGTCATCGCTGAGCGCAAGTCGCGTGTCCCTGCCGACGATGCGCGCCAGGCTAAGATCTTGGAGTTCTTGAGGCATCAAGATTGGCTCGGCGTGCGGGTTGATGGCCCGCTGTGGTTTCGCGGTTACGACCAGTGGAGCGACGGAGAGGGTGCACCGCAGGTGAACAAGGTCCTAGAGGCTTACAAAGCGACGCACATCGTGGTAGGGCACACGGTGCAGAAGGGTGGCCGCATCCGGCCTCGCTTTAGCAACAAAGTGTTCCTGATCGACACGGGCATGCTCAGCAGCTACTACTACCCTGAAGGCAGGGCGTCAGCGCTGGAAATCTGCGGCAATAACAAATTCATCGCCGTGTATCTGGATCAGCAGGTAGTGCTTCTCGATTCCGCTGGGTCTTCGCCGCAAGACGGAGGGCCTGGGGAGCACGCAGGGGCGGGGAATGGGGCAGCGGTATCGGAAAAGGTAGCCGTCTTACCGGCCGACCGTATATGTTCCGGAACGACGGCCGCACCTCAATGAGACAGAAAGGTTGTGAAGGAAGGTACTGCGGATGAAACGGTGGATCGAGCGCGCTCTGAATGTCGGCCCCGGAGATTTGGCGCGTGGCGTCCTCTTGTGCTCCTGTCTGTTCTTAGTTATCGGCAGCTACAAGATCGGCGGAGTGGCGGCGGCTGCGTTATTCCTGTCGCATTTTCAAGCGAGTCAGCTTGCTTATGCCCAAATTGCCAGTTCTGTGCTGGTGGCGGTGATCGTAGCGGGCTACGTGGTTATTGGACGGCGTGTTCTTGTCCGCGATCTGGTCGTCGGCAGCATGCTATTTTTTTCCGCCACTTGGGCGGCGTTTTGGGGGCTAGCCCATTACTACTCCCACCTGATCTGGGTTTTTCCTGCCTTTTACGTTTGGGTAAAAATTTTCGGCGTGCTGGGGGCTACGCAGGTCTGGACGCTGGCGAATTACGTCCTGACAACGCGCGAGGCCAAGCGCGTTTTTGGGATGGTGGGCGGTGGCGGCATTGCAGGAGGGATTTTTGCCGGTTTCCTTTCCAAGACCATGGCCAAGGGGTTCGGTACGGAAAGCCTGCTGCTGGCCATGACGTTGTTCGTTTTCATCTGCGCCGGTCTGGTGATCTTGGTCTGGCGCAGCGGGCGAGTGCTGGTGGGCGACGCGCAGCAGACAGCCGGAGGGCCCACCGAAACAGGCCCACGAAACCTCTCCGCTAGCTTGCAGTTGTTGTTCTCCTCTCCTTATTTGCGGGCCATCGCGGCGGTGATCTGCATTTCGTCGTTGGTAACCACATTAACGGACTGGCAGTTCCTGGCTATTGGCAAGCAGTTCTTGGTAAAGAAAGACGTAATGGCAGAGTTTTTTGGTGGCTTTTATTTTTACGCGGGCGTGCTGGCGCTGTTGTTTCAGTTGCTGTTGACCGCAAGATTTTTGCGCCGATTCGGTATTGGCACGGCGCTTTTCGTTGTTCCCGTCACTGTATTCATGGGTTCGGCCGGTCTGTTGGTTCTTGGCACGCTGGGCTCCGCCGTGGCGCTGAAAGGTGGCGACCAGGTGCTGCGCTATTCGCTGGACAAGTCTACGGCCGAGTTGCTCTACCTGCCGATCGCCGCCCGTGTGAAGTTACAGGTGAAATGGTTCATCGATACGGTCATTTGGCGCCTGGGTGATGGGCTGTCAGGCTTAATCGTCCTCATCTTTGCCACTTTGTTGCACTTCTCCCCGCGTCAAATCAGCTGGGTCGTGCTGCTGCTCGCTAGCGGGTGGCTGCTGGCAGCGTCAGTCGCGCGGCGACAATACGTCGCTACCTTAAGGGAAAGCATTAGCCAGCATCGTCTCGATGTGGAACAAGCCAGCGCGCCAGTGTTGGACAGGTCGACTACGGACCTTCTGGCCACCAATCTTTCCGCATCCGATCCCAAGGACATTCTTTACGCGCTGTCCCTTTTTGAAGCGGAACAGCAAAGAGCTGCGCATCCGGGGATACGGGCTTTGCTGAGTCATTCCTCACCAGAAGTGCGGCAGAAGGCCATCGCCATTCTTTCGGCGGCGGGCGACAAAGCCGCCTTTCCAGACGTGCAACGGCTACTGCGAGACCCGGAACTCAGTGTCCGCACCGAAGCCCTGCTTTTTCTGAGCCACCACGGACATATCGATCCTCTGACGGTCATAGAGCAACTTGGCGATTTCCCTGACTTCTCGGTCCGCTCGGCGGTAGTCGCCTTTCTGGCGCAGCCCAGCGAGGCCCAGAACTTGGAAGCCGCGCGGAATATCCTGGACTCTATGGTTAACGAAGCAGGAGAAGAAGGCCTGCGTAACCGGGTGGAAGCCGCCCGGCTGCTCGGCGAGTTGCCGGACTGTTTCGATCCTTTGCTCTCCCGGCTTCTTGCCGATTCCGACACTCACGTGGTGTGCGAGGCCATCCATTCGGTCGGAATGCTGCGCAAGCGCCGGCTGGTCCCTGAGCTATTAGACCGGCTCGCAGACCATAGACTCGCCCCCGCGGCTGCGCAGGCACTGAGCAGATTCGGGGACTCCATTGTAGGAGGGTTACGCGACCACCTCTGTGATTCCGCCGTTCCCATCCAAGCACGCAGAGAAATTCCGAGTGTACTGGTGGCTCTTGGAACGTCAGCCGCCGCAGGCGTACTGCTTGACAACCTCCTGCAAGGCGATACCACGTTGCGCTTTCGCACGATTGCGGCTCTCAACAAACTTTGCCGGCTGAATCCCCAGATCGTGCTGGACGTTCAGATGCTGGAGACCGTATTGGCGGCGGAGATTCTGGGGCACTACCGGTCATACCAGATTTTGGCTACCATCGGCGCTACGACAGACGGCGTCGATCCTCTGGCGCGAGCGCTGAAGGAGGCCATGCAACAGGAACTGGAGCGCATCTTTCGTCTGCTGAACCTCCTGCATCCCCGGCTCGATTTGCACAGTGCCTATGTAGGTCTGCAGTCCACGAGCGTCTCCGTGCACGACAATGCCTTGGAATTCCTCGATAACGTCTTGAAATCGCAATTGCGAGACATGCTAGTGCCTTTGCTGGATAGCAAGATCACCGTGGCAGAACGAGCGCAGATCGCACAACGGCTGGTGCGCGTCAAAATCGAGAGCAAGGAACAGGCCGTGGCAGAACTCGTTGCCAGCGAGGATCCATGGTTGAAATCGTGCGGGGCATACGCCATCGGAGCCCTGGGGATAAAATCTTTGGAAGACCAATTAGACCGGTGCCTGAACGAATCGGACCCGCTGCTGCGCGAAACGGCGCGCGCCGCGAAACTCCGCCTGGAAGCGCTCACCGCAAAGTCCTGATTCTTAGCGGCCTTGTATAAAAAGCCCTGATCGTCCGGAGCGGTCGCCGATGCGTGCAGAAAAGCGACCGCCGCTGGCACGAGCGGACGAAGCTTTGGGACAGCACATCTGGAAAAAAGTTATCTTGGCAGCCGCAGATCAATGCGCGTCGCGTGCAGGGTGCCCTTATCGTCCACCTGGCCTAGCACGATTACAAATGAGCCTTCCTTGACTTCGTCCTGTTGCCCGGGCTTGCCAAGCTTGGTCCACGCTGTTGAGCTGTCGTAGGCGACCTTCCGCAAATCCTCGGATTCGCCTGTTACGCCGCCGCGGATGTCCATCTGGGACAGGTCTTTATAGATTCGCTCGACGTGGCCCTGCCACTTCGTCTCTTTTTTCGCGGCGTGTACCGCTTTATTTTCGGTCGCGGCCTGATTGGCGCTCGCAGGAATAGCAACAACTACCGCTCCCGCTAGCACTAGGGAAAGTAAAGTTAGGGAACCCTTCATTGCATCCTCCATGTTGGAATAACGACTACAAAGGGAAGGAACACGTTGGGAGAGAATAGTGCGGCAGTCGGGGAGTGTAAAGAAGAATCTGTCGCGAAACGGTCACCTCGACATCCGCCACAGCGATGGCGTGGTCTCGGCATGCGCACAGGCCGCCGAGTCAAGCAACTTCCGCAGGGCGGCCTCATCAAGGATTTCGCAGGGTCTCGGTGGGACGTCTTTTCATTATTCTTGCGTGCTCCACACTTGCGTCCGCTGCGCGTGCCGCAGACGACCAGCCGCTGCGCAAAGAAGAGAACTTGTGCTAGCCGTGCCGTTCGGATGATAGTCCACGGAATCTCGGCGCCACGCTGACTATTAGAAATCTAAATCGGGGGCATCGCAATATCCGCTTTGACAGGTCGAGCGGCTTTGGAGTAGCATCCTCGGAATCGAACCATTTTGGCTTCTGGCAGGTTTTCTTTCTTCAATTGTCGAGAACAAGGGACCGGTGCTCCCCGGTGCCGGTGGAGCTTGCGTTTTGGGGGAGAGTTACTTTAAAGCAGGGGCGTGTGGTCGTCACAGGTCAGCGCGCGGCGACAGGGCATTGTGGGGCCGGTTGAGCCCTGGCGCTGGTGAGCTGCCCTGAAAATCGATTAAGGGGGGTGGGAGTATGAGGCGATTGTTGCTGGCGGTGTTGTAAAGACGACGGAAACCGCGACAGGCATTGACCACACGACCGTGACCACTAGTGAAGGTCAATTCTCATTTCAGGACATAGCGCTCGGAACCTACAAGGTGAGCGTGGTAGCGCAAGGTTTTCCGACCTATACGGTGGATAAAGTCGAGGTAACGGCGGGGACCATCTATACGCTGAATATCAAGCTGACCCTGCAAACGACGACCACGATGGTCGAAGTATCTGCGGCGGCCCTAACACTGGATACTTCTACTCAGACGCAAACAATGACGCTCAGCGAGGATATAGTTCAGGATATTCCGCTGAACGGACGGGACTTCACGCAATTGATCTCGGTGGAACCCGGCTTCGGTGGATACAACGTTGGCGGGTTCGGCTCGCTCAATGGAACCCGGCCCAACCAGATCAACTGGCAGATCGATGGTGTCGACAACAACGATTTTTGGCACAACATTCCTGCAGTGAATCAGGGCGGCGTTTCTGGCATCGCAGGCGTGGTACTTCCGATTGACTCGGTTACCGAATTCTCGGCTCAAACTGCATCGGGGCCCGAGGGTGGACGGAACGCGGGCGGCACTGTAAATGTTGTGACCAAATCCGGTACCAACGAGATCCATGGCTCTGTCTATTACTATTGGCGGAACGAATACTTCGCTAGCCCGTCCCCCTTCTTTACACCCTGCACTCTCGGTGCCGCTGCTTGCCTTGCCGCTGGCCAGCTCACCAAAGCGCCCAGAGAGCGCAACGAAAACTACGGACTCTCCGCCGGCGGGCCCATCATCAAGAACAAAACGTTTATTTTTGCCAACTACGAGAAGCAGGACTTCGTCTTCGGCCTCTCCGGCTTGGCCACCGAACCTTCTGCGCCCTGGGTAGCGAATGCTGGCGCACTACTGGCCGCCAACAATGTTCCGGTAAGCTTAGCTTCCTGCAACGTGCTCGGCCCTCTAACTAGCCAACTCCCCGCTAGCCGGATCCCCGCAGGATGCAAGACCGCAGGTCCGGGCTTCTGGCCAACCTCCGGAAGCAACTCGATCTTGAATCTGCCCGCCAACACTCTCAACTTCTTCAGCCCCAGCGCCGAGTTTGGCTACAGTTACAATGGCGTCGCGAGACTCGACCAGCAGATTTCTGACAAACACCACCTTTACCTCCGCGCATACATGGGCCAGGGCAACCAGGTTGCTCCCCTCGGCGGCAGCCCCGCGCTGGGAACGGCCAGCTCGAATTTGAGCTACTACTTTGAGGTCGCTCCTATCCATGTGTACAACTATTCGGCCGTGCTCAACTCCACGCTCACCTCGAGGTTGACCAATCAGCTTCTCTTTGGTGCCAACTACTTCAACCAGATCTTCAACGACAACAACAGCAACTTTGTGACTAAGTCACTCGGTTTGTTCCTCAGCCCGGACGCGACCATAAACGGTCAGCCCATCAACGGTGCTCCGAATCTTAGAATTAAGGGTTTTGAGAACACTGGCCTGACCCCGCCAGAGGGACGGAGCGACCTCACTTGGCAGATCACGGACATCGTTTCCTATAGTAGCGGGAAACACCAGTTCCGTTTCGGCGCGGAGGTTCGCCGGGCGAAGCTCAATGAGTTCTATCATCGCCGCGGGACAGGGAGGTTCGTTTTTGATGGAACCCAAGGGCCGTGGCGTAGCAGCGCGACTTGCACTGGGGCAACCGCTAACCCTCCCCTTTGTGCTCTGGCTGACTTTCTCGCTGGAGACGTGGCTGGAGGGCCATTAGATCCTAACGTGACGGGATCTACTATCGCCGTAGGAAATCCGGAGCGCTTTGTGCACGTCAACGCTTTCAATGCATACTTCCAGGATTCCTGGCAAATCACCAAGAAGCTCAACTTTAATTATGGCTTGCGTTACGAATACTTCGGTCCCATGCAGTCCGATAAAAGTGGCGACATCGCGAACTTTATACCTGGAAAGGGATTTGTCGTCCAGGGAGTGAATGGCGTCTCGCTCTTCGATCCCGGCAAGAACCATTTCGCGCCGCGCCTCGGTTTTGCCTATCAGCCGACGGGGAGGTCCGATCTGGTGGTGCGCGGAGGATTCGGCGTCTTCTTTGACCAGATCAACCTGAACCCGTTCCTAGACTTCCGTCCACCGATCGCGGCGTCCCAGGGAATTCAGGGCAATCCGTTCGGTAGCTCCCCGGTTTCCACTTACAGCCTTAGCGGATACCAGTGGGATGCGGTGCAGGCAGGGGGCAAATCCATTTTCCCTGGAGTACGGGCCTGCTCTGATCCGAATTGCGCCGCTGCAACCGACCCCAAGGGCTTGAGCGCCTATTCCGTCAGCCCTAACTTCCGCGTGCCTTACTTTTATAACTACAACCTGCAAGTCGAGAAAGGGTTCGGCAATGCGGTGGTGTGGCAGATTGGCTACGTTGGCAGCGAGGGGCGAAAGCTGAACTTAGTATCAAACATTAATCAACCGAATCCTACGACTGGAGCGATTCCTTTTCCCAATTTCGGCAACATCCTTCAACTCAACACCATCGGCACGTCTAACTACAATGCCCTTCAGACCATCTTAAGACTCAGGGCGTGGCACGGACTCTCCTCGCAGTTCGCTTACACTTGGTCCCACGCGCTGGATGAGATCAGCGAATACCGCGCCACAGTGGTTGATAACGCCTACAACCCCAAGGCTGATTATGGCAACGGCGATTTCGACACCCGTCATCTCTTTACCATCGATTTCACCTATGACGTTCCGAAAGCGCCCTGGGCCAGTTCCGGCTGGTCAAAGCACGTATTCAATGACTGGCAGGTCAGCAGTGTCATGAACTGGCACAGTGGGCAGCCCTATGACGAAATCCTATCCTACTTGAATGTAGTCGGCGACCCGTTCGCCAGCGGCAACGGCGTCACCATCGATCACAAGTTCGTGCCTGGTGTTGGCACACTCTGGGTCAACCCGACGGCCTTTTGCGATCCCAACGCCATCAATCCGGCAACCAATCTACCGGATCCCGTCTGCAGAGGGATCTCGACCTCACCCTACGGCAACATCTCTCGAAACAAATGGCACGCCCCTGGTTACGGCGACGTAGACCTGTCGTTCATCAAGAACATCCGGATTACCGAACGGGTCAAATTACAGTTGCGGGCGGACTTCTTTAACCTCCTCAACCGCATCAACCTATCCTCTGGAGTGGGGGCCCTGTCCGCATTTGGAACCGCCTCTCCCAACGGGGATGTATGCTCCCAGAATTTCACCACCCACAGGTGCTCTGCGGATTTCGCCTCGAGCGGATTCGGTTTGGTGACGGACACGATCGGCGACTTCAACGGCGCTCCTGCGATCGGGCCTGGCGAAGCCCGCAACATCCAGCTCGTTGGCAAGATTATCTTCTAACGAATTCGCTTAACCTGCTTCACGGTGCGCGAGGACTTTGGTCCTCGCGCATTTTTTTGGCAGACGCGGACCCTGTGCGTTTGGCCGGTAATTAGTTGTGCAAATGGGTCTCGCCTGGGCCTTTTCCCCTTCGGAATCTCTGCTAGCCTGAAGTTACGCAAGCCGATAGCTGGTTGCGCGGTACGCCTTCTGGGAGAGGGCGCGCAGCCGGATGCGGTAGGTCGAAGCAGGGTCCCCAAAAACGCGGAACGTCCCCGGAGCCAGACAATGCTGGCCGGGCGGATCCGCGGACGCTTGCGGGCGAAGAGGAGAACTGACGTGAAAAAGGCAACGATTTGCCTGGTAATGACGGGAATCTTAGGGTTGTCGGTGGAGCCGGCGTTTGCGCAGACCGCTGGTTCGGCGCCGAAGGCGTCGAGTGTGTCGCGTACGACGAAGGCGGTGAACTTCCGGCGGGCGGGCGGGTCGACCAAGCTGGAATTTCATGGTACGGAATTGCTGCCGACGGCGGGTGGTGAAGCGAAGGTCGAGAGCAAGAGCAATCGGATTGAAATTGACGCGAAATTCGAGAATTTGGAAGAGGCGACGAAGTTTGGGCTGGAATACCTGACATACGTGCTGTGGGCGGTGTCGCCGCAGGGGCGCGCGGTGAATTTGGGCGAATTGGCGCTAAATCACGGCAGCGGGCACGTCAAGGCGATCAGCGACATGCAGACGTTTGGGATGATCGTGACGGCGGAGCCGTATTTCGCAGTGACGCAGCCGGGGAACGTGGTGGTTCTGGAGAACGTGATCCCGGCGGACACGCTGTCAAAGGTCGAAAATATCGATGCGAGGTACGAGCTGCTGGGACGCGGAGTTTATTCGTCGTCGAACACGAAGATTGAGAGCGCGATTTTTGGAATCGATCGCAAGACGCCGCTGGAGCTGTTCGAGGCGCGCAACGCGGTGAGAATCGCGCGTGTTGCGCTGGCGGACAAGTACGCGGCGTCGATCATGAGCAAGGCGGACCAACAACTGAAGGGCGCCGAGGATGTTTATCGGTCCGGACGCGACAAGAAATCGGTGGACGCGGCGGCGCGCGAAGTGGTGGAAACGGCGGAAGAAGCGCGCGTGATGGCCGTGAAACAGAAGGCCGAAGAAGATGCGAACGCTCAGGTCGCGGCGGAGAAGCGAGCGGCGCTGGAGCGCGAAGCGAAAGCACGCGCCGACGCGGACGCGGAAGTAAAGCGCCGGCAGGAAGCGGATCAGGCGCGCGCGGCGGCGGAAGCGGCGAAGGCGGAAGCGGTGCGCATGAAGCAGGAAGCGGAGCAGGCATCGCAAGACGCGGTTCGGCAGAAGCAGGAAGCCGAGCAAGCGCGCGCGGCTGCTCAGCAGCAGCAACAGGTGGCGCAGGCGGCGGCAGAGCAGGCGGCGCGGGACAGGGCCGCGGCGGTGTCGCAGCAACGCGCTGCGGAGGCCGAGACGGAAAAGGCAAAACAGGCTGCGGCGCGGGCGGAAGCGGAGAAAGCGCAGCTTCGCGCGCAGTTGCTTTCGCAGTTGAATTCGATTTTGCAGACGCGGGATTCGGCGCGCGGGCTGATTGTGAATATGTCGGATGTGCTGTTCGACACCGGAAGCTATACGCTGAAGCCGGGCGCGCGCGAGAAGCTGGCAAAAATTTCCGGCATCGTGCTGGCGCATCCGGGGCTGAATTTGCAGATTGAAGGGCACACGGACAGCGTGGGAACCGATGAATTTAACCAGCAGCTTTCCGAGCGGCGCGCGGATTCGGTGCGGGATTTCCTGGCGGCGCAGGGCGTGCCGGGATCGGCGATCAGCGCGCGGGGGTTCGGGAAGACTCAGCCGGTGGCGGGAAACGATACGGTGGAAGGGCGGCAGCGGAACCGGCGCGTGGAGCTGGTGGTGAATGGCGATGCGATTGGCAATGGGAATGCGAGCGCGGCGGTGACGTCGAACCAGTAGAGCCCTAGATTGCGTCACATTTGAAGGCTTGCCAAAAAGGACCAAGAGAGATTCCTCTCTGCGCGACGCGGCGCCCAGAACCCGGGCGGAAGAAAAAGCCGGGTCGCTTCGTTCGGAATGACAGGGTGTGTTTGGCGCTGCTTTACGGCACGGCTGAAGCCGTGCCCTGACGAAAGAGAATCACCAGAACTGCTAAATGCCAATTATGAGATTTGCGTCGGCCACATAGCCGTGGGCCATGCGCGGAGTGTTAAAGGCGAAGGCGGGGTGTCCTTTGCGGTCGAGAAGAATCAGGCCACCGGTGGCGTGGGTTCGGGCGGCGAGGATGCTCACGGCCTCCCGAGCAGCCAATGACGCAACATCTGTCGCCGGAAAGTTCGGCAAAATGGATGGCGAAGTGTTGGGTTCGGAGCCGACCGGATGGCGCAGGAGGTCCGCGGCGGTTTTTGCCATTACGATCTTCATAATCGCTTCGCCGTAGCCGGTGCAGGAAACACCGCCGGCCTCGAGGTCGGCATAGCAACCACAGCCAATCAGCGGTGAATCTCCCACACGACCGGGAAGTTTGCAGCAGGTGCCACCCGTGCTGGTGGCGGCGAACAAGCGGCCATCGTTATCGAGTGCGACGGCGCCGACGGTTCCTTGTTCATGGCCGCGGTGATGCGAGGCGGCGTGCTTGCTGCTGCGGCACTTCAGCCAAGCGTCGCGCTCGGCTTGCGCGATGAGCTCCTCCGGTGCGCACAGGGTTAGCCCCTGGTCGGTGGCAAAACGCTCGGCGCCTTCACCGACGAGCATCATGTGCGGGCAATTTTCGAGGACCTGGCGGGCGAGGCGGATGGGATTACGAATGTGACGAAGGGCCGCGACAGAGCCCGCGCGCAGAGTGGCACCGTCCATGACGATGGCGTCGCATTCGACGTAGCCGTCGAGCGCGAGATGGGAGCCGAAACCCGCGTCGAAGACGGGATCGTCTTCCAGGACCACAACGGCGGCTACGACGGCGTCGAGAGCCGATCCGCCGCTGTTGAGAACGGACCAGCCTGCGGCGAGAGCGAGCTGGCAGCCAGCTTTGCACGCGTCAACGGATTCATCAGGAATGTCCCAGGCGCCGCCGTGAACGATGAGCGAAGGTGTCATAGTGAAAGAGAGTGGCAAAGCGAGAGGGCGGTTGTCCAGCGAGGGAGGGCAGCGATTGGTGGCGACCGTGGTTAGATAAAGAAATCGAGGAGGACTAACAGGGGTCCGAGAAACGCGAGAATCATGCCGCCAGTAATGGGGTTGCGGGGAATGCGGCGAAGCGAACCGACAAAATTGGCGGGGACAGCTTTGAGGCGCGAATCCGGGCGCGGGCCATAGAAGGGGCCGATGACGGTATAGCGCGAAAAGCTGCGGCGCGCGAAGCACGCCTCGTCATGGATCCAATCGTAAACTTTATCGCGGCCGCGCCAGATCAGAGCAGCGCCCAATACGAAGAGCAAATAGCCCACAATCGTGAGAACTCCGAGCGTCGAGCCTTGACTCCAAAACATGTTTCCTCGCAAAGTCCCATGCTTCAATTTAAGAAGCTAAAATGAGCCGCGGCGTTACTCTTCTTCGTGAATGGTGACGAGGCGCATGACTTCAAACTCTTTCGGGCCGGCGGGGGTGGTGACCTGGACTTCATCGCCCACTTTACGATTAAGCAGAGCACGGCCGATGGGAGAGGTGGTGGAGATAAATCCCTTTTCGGCGTCGGCTTCCTCGGTGCTGACCAATTTGTATTCGATCTTGACGTCGCGCCGGGTGTCCAGCACGACGATGCGCGAGCCGTAGCCGGCGCGATCCTTGGGGATGTTGGTGAGGTTAAGCATACCCAGGTCGCCCATGCGTTTTTTGAGCTGGCCGATGCGCGCGTTCACAAAACCCTGACGTTCCTTGGCGAATTTGTACTCGGCGTTTTCCGAGAGGTCACCGTGAGCGCGAGCGACGGCAATTTCCTTGGGAAGGTCGACGCTGAGCTCGTGCTCGAGCGCGGTAAGCTCTTCCTGGATTTTTTGTTTAATCTTCTTCAATGGGTCAGACATAGCGAATCGAGACCTATCCGAGCAGGGCAAAATCAAATTAGAACCGCAGCCCCAGGCAACAGTTAATTATACCCGCGAAGTGACTAATTATAGATGGGGGCGGTTTGCGGCGACAAGAGACGAGACCGTTTGGCAGTGGGGTCAGCGAGAAAAGACACCGGGGCGGTTAACGACGCGCGAGGCAGCGATCTACTCGACCGTGACTTGAAGTGACTGCGTCCTGGTATTTCCCGAGGCGTCGCTGATGGTGAGCGTGTAGGTGGTGCTTCTTGCCGGCGAGACGCTAACGCAGCGGGCATAAGAAGGCCAGACTGGTTTTGGCTGAGGTTCGAGAGTCACCGTTTTAGCATTCGCCACTCCATAACAGAGTTGCGCGCTTTCTCCCTTGTGGATGGCCCCGGGACTCGCATAGAAACTTTGGATGGCAAGCTCCTTGCCGCCGAGTCGTTCCAGAGTGATGCGGTCGTTTTCCAACTGCTGTCGGGACTTTTCCTCGCGCGAGCGGCGTTCAATTGCCAGGTTCTGCTGCCAGCGGGAAAACAGAGTCCAAACCGTAAAGAGGAGAACGATACCCAAGAGCATCGAAGAATAAATCAGGGGGTTCTTGACGGCAGATTTAGTTTTCGCGGGACGCTGAGGGCCCCGAGCATCAGTGAGCATGCTTGCCAGTCCTAACGATCGAAGAGATTAGCATTTGGTTTGTCTTACTTTCGGAAGAAATTTTGCCGCGGATAAAAGTCTCGCGCGGCGAGGTACGCCACTTGGCGCAAGTGAGTACAGTCAAGGTTGCGTGAAGGTCCAACGGGTGACTGCCTCGGTGAAGTTTTCTGCGTGCTCGTCCTGGCCGAAGACGGTTTGCGGATTGACACGAAAAACGGAGCCGCCGGAAGATTCGAGCAGAGGCCCGACGTCGCCACCATACTTGCGGTTGTAGACTTCCACCAGTTGCTTCCAGGCGGCGCGATCGGTGATTTCTTGTACGGTGCCTTCGAGAATTACGGCTTCATCCGCTTTTTCGGTGCCCACGGCGCAGTGAGGGTTGTTGGCGAGATTTCTTGCTTTGCGCGTGCGAGGTCCGGTGCTGAACCAGAAGGCATCCTGCCACCAAATGCCCCAGACAAGCATGAGGTGTGGCCGCCCATCAGGGCGAGAGGTGGCGATCCAGTAGTTGTGAGAGTTTTCCAGGCGTTCGAGGGCCCAGGACCAGGTCTTGAGGCCGGAGGTGGCGTCGCTGGTCTTGTCCAGCGCATCTGGCCAGTACGGATGACTTGCCTTTGGTGCAAGCATAGTGTGCGCTGCCGAAGGAGTAGACGCGAGCACATTTTAGCAAGCGGGCCGGTGATTATGAATTCGTTTTGCGGGTCCAGCAAAGAAACAGCAACAGTTTCTTCAGTATGGTACGGTGCTTAGAACTTAGGAGACAAAGGCGCATCCGACGCGGAAGCTGCCCTGCGTGGTGCGTTGAAACCATACCGGCTTGAGGCTGACTCGGACGGGCGGAAGAATGGGGACATGCAAGACCGCGAAGATGTTTTCCGGAAGATCTTCCTGGACGTCAAGTTCAATGGCGACCCCCCCGAAACCGAGGTCGATAACACGGGCGCGACGCGTACCTTGTTCGCCGAGCGTGGCGTACGCATTTGTGCCGGCCATCGAGACGCGTTCCGCCTTGCGCTGAACTGTGTAAATTCGGAGAGGCGGAGCTTGGGAAGGTGTGGACGCTTCCGAGGAAGCGGAGGTCTCGGGGGTCTCGGGTTTGGTTTCGGAGCGCTCCGGCGTGCGGCCTGATTCAATGGAAATCGGAGGAGGAGGGGCTGTGAAGCGCTCGGGAGCTGCAACTGGCTCCGGTGCGACCGAGTCGGACGGCGCGCGAGTGCCACCGTTTGCAGTCCTGCCGTGATTTGCGTGCTTCAGACGATACAGGCGTTCGTCGGCAATGCGGATTAACTGGTCGGCCTGCTCGCCATCTTGCGGGAAGGTGGCGACTCCATGGTCCATACTGACGCCGACGCTCAACTGCAAAGGCTGGAGCATTTCGGCAAAAACCGTTTCCACACGACGGCTAAGCGCTAAGGCTTGTTCCGCGTCTGTTTGCGGCAGGAGAAGAGCGAACTCATCTCCGCCGATGCGGAAAGCAGAATCGGAAGTGCGAAGGGCCTTTTTGAGGGTCGCCGCAGCGGCGCGCAAAACTTCATCGCCGCGAGGATGGCCATGCTTATCGTTCACTTCCTTGAAGCGGTGCAGGTCAAGGACAACAAGACCCAACGGCGAGCCGTAGCGGCGGCTGCGATTGAGCTCTTTTTCGAAAGTTTCACTGAACAGGCGGCGGTTGTAGAGGCCTGTAAGGGGATCGGTGACCGCATTCAGTTGCAGGATCTTTAGATCATCGTATTCGATGACAATCGGGACACGGAAGAGTCCTGCGGAAGCGAGGACGTCCATCAAGGCGGTTTTCAGCGCGACTTGGCGACCGAGGTTTTCACTGAGTTCGCGACGGCGCAAAAGCATTTCGTCCCACAACTGAATGCATTGGCTCTCTTGAAGATCGAGGTGCGTGATGGCGCGAATATAGCGCTGCAGGAACTGCCCGCGCGCTGGCAGATCCAGACTTTCGAGCGTATCGGCAAGGAGCTCGAGATAAGAATCCTCAACTGGCAGACGAGGGGGCCCAGGGGCGCTAGGGTTGGGCATGCTGGGGTACACCTAACCTATGCTATCCCCACGGGGTTTGGGGAGAAAAGCTCTCTGCTGGAGGAGCAAGTGGCGGACCATCCGTACCGTGACGGAACTGCCGCTGCGCGCACGAGCTCAGGAAGGTACGAGGTCGGGAATCGCCGCTATCCCACAGCAAACAATAAAGATAGGCTATCGCTCTTTGAAACGCAAGTCTTTCGATCGAGCTACCGCGTGCATGTAACAAAACACCCCAAGAACAAAAAGGGCGCAGAAAGAGCAGTCAATTACTCAAGTGGCCGGAGAAATTCCAAAGCGAACAGACGCAGGTCGCCTGCTAGCGACTGACGGATAATCTTCGCAGAGATCGGGGGAGTCTCGTTAGGAACGACGCTGGAGGAGGAGGTCGGCGAGGGAGCTGGCACAGTGATGCTGACAACTTGGTCGGGGCGGAGGAAATGAGTCGAGACGATACATGCACCTGTAGCGCTGATATTGAGCGTTTTTGTGAGCTCAATGAAGTCGACACCAGATATGTCGACGCCCCGAAGAAAGACGGGTACTTGCAGGCGTATACGTGGCGAGCGACGGCGTTGTGCAGGATCCACACGCTCACCTTTCTTGTCAATTTGGATTTCCAAACTGTCCTCGTAGTACCTGCGAGCTAGTACGACAGTGCATATTCAATGCCAGGGAAATGGGAACGGGTGAATGCTTGTAACTCGCTATTAAGATAGGACGTTAAGCAGCGATCAAAGGAAACCTACCGATACGATAGTCCACTTTGTGGGCCAGGCTCTTTCCGCAAATGTGCAAATGGAACGCTTTTCCCATTGACAGGTGAGCAGCTGTTTGGGAGTATGACGGGCACTCGTAAAAGGAAAATATTTTCCCGTAGGGCGTTGAGTCACTCTAAACCGTCATCATGACTGGAACAATCGCAAATGCCCCGCTAGCTGACTGGCGGGGCGCAACGGGGTTCTCGCGGGGGCTGGTCGCAGGGCTTCTCGACACCGTGGAAACTGAGCTGGTGGTCGCGGAGCGCGTAGGGCGCATCGTTTTGATGAACACGCGAGCGCGCAAGTCCATGGGAGTTCAAGTTGGTCAGAATCCGACAATCAATCTTTTTACTGATTTGTTACAGACCGACGCCCACCGAATTTTCCGAGAGATTGAAAGCGGAAAGCACGAGGTGCGGCTGGAAGTGGCGCGCGGAGGCGAGAAATTCTCCGCTACAGTGCAATGGATGCCGGAGCCAGACTGGGTCGTGGTGCAGTTCAGACGACACGAGGAGCCGCAAGAGGGGCCAGACTCGGCGAGGCAGATAATGGTACAGGAGCTTCTGCAAGAGCGCGAAGTCACTTACCGCAATTTGCTTGCAGCGTACCTAAAATTGCAGGAAGTGAACCGGCAGAAAACGGTGTTTCTGGCTTCCGCCGCGCACGAATTGAAAACGCCGCTTGCGGTGATTAAAGGCTATTACGATTTGATGCTGGCGGGCTCGTTGGGAAAACTGTCGGACAAGCAGAGGGACATACTGGAAGAGTCGAAGGAAAGCTGCGAGCGGCTTGTCCGGCTAGTATCGATGTTCTTGAATTACTCAGCGCTGGAAAGCGGCAAGCTGGTGTTGCAGCTTCGCGAGAATGATTTACGTGACTGCTTAGATGAGGTGGCGAAGAGGTGGTCGGAGGCATTTCAGCGCAAGGGCGTGAAGCTGGAAGCATCTTTCGATCCGTCGATCCCAAACTTCCGATTTGACTATCAAAAAGTGCAGCAAGCTGCGGCGAACTTGTTGGACAACGCCTTGAAACACACACCGGCAGGGGCCATGGTGACCCTCCACGCAGGACCGCATTTTTGGGAACGGCGTGTGGCGGAAGTTGCGCCAATCGAGGAACGGAGGCGGTTTCGACTACCACGGCCGAATAGCGTGGAAGTTTCCGTGGCGGATAGCGGCCCGGGCATTCCCGCTGAACATCACCAGGAAATCTTCGAAGATTTTGTGCGGGTCGATCGTAATACGACGGGAATGGGTTTGGGGCTTGCAATTGCGAAGCGGCTAATCCAGGCACACCGCGGAAAAATATGGGTGGAAAGCGAGCCCGGGGGCGGAAGCAAGTTCACGTTTCTGCTGCCCATGGATCAGAGCTAATCGGCGCCGGCGGTGTTTAGAATTTGGATGATGGGAATGAAGGAGAGTTCGATGGCCGTGAAGGAAAAGATTCTCGTAGTCGATGATGAGCCGAGCATTCGGAAGTACCTGCAAACACTGCTCGAGGTCGATGGTTTCGATGTGGAAACGGTGGGCTGCGGCAAAGAGGCGCTTGCCAAAGTAAACGCGGGAGAACGGCCGGACTTTATCATTCTGGACGTCCTGATGCCGGAGTTGAATGGGTTGGACACGCTGAAGGAATTGATGCAGCTCGACCGCAGCCTCAACGTGATCATGTTGAGCTGCTCGAACGAGGTTGGCACGGTTGTGGAGGCGATTCGTATCGGCGCGCACGACTACCTGACAAAACCGTTCGAGAAAAGCGAGCTGGACGCGGCGATGCTGAAGTCGCGGCAGAAGAACCGACTTACGCAGCAAAATCAGGCGCTGCGAGACTACTGCGATCAGGTGACGGAAGATTTGAGCTTCCTGGCGGCGAGTCCGCAGATGGTGCGAATCCGGCAGCAAATCTTGCAAATCGCGCCGGTGGACGTACCGGTATTCATCTGCGGCGAAAGCGGCGTGGGAAAAGAAGTAGTTTCGCGGATGATTCACTTGCGTTCGAAAAGACGGAATCAGCCGTTTGTGAAGGTGAACTGCGCGGCGCTGCCTGGCGAGTTGCTGGAGTCGGAGCTTTTCGGGTTTGAGCAAGGAGCGTTCACCGGGGCAGTCCGCGCCAAACCCGGGAAATTCGAATTGGCCAACAAGGGCACGATCTTCCTGGATGAAATTGCGGAGATGGGCACGCATCTGCAGGCAAAGCTCTTACACGTGCTGCAGGACCATCAATATTCGCGGCTCGGCGGGCGGCACATGATCGACACGGATGTGCGAGTGCTTGCAGCCACGAACGTTGATGTGCAAGAGGCGATGAAAACCGGGCGCTTTCGCGAGGATTTGTACTACCGGTTGAATGTGTTGTCGATTCTCGTTCCGCCACTGCGCGAAAGGACGGCGGAAATACCACTTTTGTTCCGGCACTTCCTTGAGAAATACAGCGAGAAGTTCGGGAAGCCATCGCCGGGGCCTTCGAAGCACTTGCTGGATGCGGCGGTGAATTATCCGTGGCCTGGGAACTTGCGCGAGCTTGAGAATTTCGTGAAGCGCTACGTCATTTTGGAGGATGACGAAGGCAGTTTGCGCGAACTGATTGAAATGTCCGCGGCGAGGCCGCGCACATCTCCGCGACAGGAGCCGGTCATTCCGCGCGAACAGGGACTGAAGGCTTTGGTGCGCGGATTAAAGGACGAGGCGGAGATGGAAGCAATCGCCGATGCCTTGGAGAAGACGCGGTGGTGCCGCAAGGACGCCGCGAAGATGCTGGGCATCAGTTATAAAGCGTTGCTTTACAAGATGCGGCAATTTAACCTGGACACGCCGAGAACGCGGCGGTCTGCGCCCGCAGCAGCGGCTGCAGTCGAAGAAACAGCGCCGGTTGGAGCCGTTCGGAACTCGTAAGAGTCAAACCAGGACTGCGTCCCCAGGCGAAGCGGGGACCGTGACGCGTGTAGGTACCGGACCAATTTTCCCATAGCGCAAAACTTGTGATTCCGGTATGGTCACGCGATACGAATTAGCCTTGAGAGACGTGCTGAATGGCGAGATTGTTGAAAATCGCAAATTGAAGAAAGGGGCGCGGAGGATCACGTGTCTTCCGCGAGAGATCCGGGAGGATGGGGGCAATGACGGAACGGCGCATCGCACGACGTTATGATTTATCATTGCCCGTCATCATTCGTGTTCCGACGGAGCGCATTGCGGAGAGCCAACGAGGCAAGACGCGGGACGTTTCCACTCGCGGTGTTTACTTCGTTTTGGATCAGGACTTGGAAGCGGGTTCGGAGCTGGACATTACTTTGACGCTTCCCGCGGAGATTACCCACGGTTCAGACGTTTTTGTGCGCGCCCTGGGGAGAATCGTCCGCGTTGAGAAACGCTTGGAAGATGGCAATACCCGCATGGGTGTGGCGGCGGTAATCGAGCGGTACGACATCATTCGCGGAGAAGACAAACACCCCTGATATCCTGAACTGGCGCCTCCGGCGTGCTGAAATCTTTAGCAACTTTTCTAATTGCAGGCATCTTCCAGCAGGCCTACTGTGCAGGGACACGAGCCCGGAGGGTCGCGATCCGTGAAGGCGGAGCGACTTCTTCACGCTCATTAAGTCGCATTTGGCCGCTGACGCCGCGCTCGAAAATTCAACAGAACGCTATAGAGCAGGACCTTGAAGAGTTCGACTAGGACAGCAAGGGTGGTCTGAATCGGACTTAGTTGCTCGCCAGCTATGCCAGAGGGACCGGAGGAGGCCGCGATCAGCACAACATCGATATTGGGACTCAGCAACGAGCGGCAGCATATTTCCAAACGCCTCAGATGTGTACGGCTACTAACGATTAAGACAGAGCCGACTTCTGGATTTTCGTCGAGCCATCGCCGCAGTGTCTCCATTTCTGTCAGGGTGCCGATGCGCCCCGGTAGAACATGGTTCACTTGAACGTCGTAGCCTTGAAACAAGACAAAAAAGTGACGCTGCGGAGGAGGCACATCGGCCGCTAACCTCAAGAGGTCCAGTGGAACGGGCAAGGACAACTTGGAAAAACGCCTGATCTCAAATCGGGCGACGCTGAGCAAGATTCTTGGGCCAAGTTTTTGGCTGAACAGTTCCAGCGCGTAGTGTTTGCGATTCTCTCGCCCGGCGAGCACAAAAATCAAATCCGCTTTGCGTGGAGCCTCGGCTGGCGAGAGCCAATCTTCGAGCCACGGAAGTAGAGACCGAGATCGATCAAGAGTTCGCACAAAGTGATCAGCCCCGAATTCGCAGGGTAGATCATACGACATTTGCGACCTGCGAGAAGCTTCCGTCAACCGGCGTAGCCAAACAGTTTGGGGCGGAGCCGGGTGACATTTACCCCAGCCCTTCTCTTACTTTCATCTCCGAGTTGCTGCAGACCGTATAGGACGGTGCATCGTCATTCTTGGAAGTCCGCGTCGCTGCTTGTGACAAAAAATTGTTGCCGGACGGTCGAACGCAAAGACCAGGTAATTCGTTTTCTTCAAAGGGCAGGTTTTTTCCCTTTTCAGTTCTGCTTTGCTCGTACGAACCAAGGGTAAGCTTTGCCGCAAAAACGAAAATATGGAAGTTATGGGCATTTATCGTGATGATACATGCTAGGACTGGATGCCTGTTGTCAAGTTCTTGTCGAGTACTTTGGTTGGCTATGTGCATTCGAATGCGGATACCACGCAGTTGGTGGTTGAGTTCCGGTGTCCGCAAAACTAACCAACATTGCGCGCAGGCCCGAGCCACCGGCGCTTCCGCCGGACCTTGTGATCTTCGGCTTTTCCGCGGAAATGCAACGAATCCGGCATCAGCTGGAAAAGGTGTGTACGGCTGACATCCCCATCCTGATCCAGGGTGAGGCTGGAACTGGGAAAGAGGTGCTGGCTCAGTGGATTCATTCGCGCTCTCCATGGCGTCCCGGTCCGTTCGTTAAGGTCAATTGCGCGGCTATTCCCGGTCCTTTGTTGGAGAGCGAGCTGTTCGGATACCAGAAAGGAGCGTTCACTGGGGCCGTGGCAGCGAAGCCAGGACGAGTAGAACTCGCCCAAGGAGGAACGCTTTTCTTGGACGAGATTTCCAATCTGGATCCGCTGCTCCAGGCAAAGCTCCTGCAGGTGCTGCAAGATGGGCGGTTCAGCCGAATCGGAGATGAGGAAGAGAGACGATTAGAGGCGCGCGTGATTTGCACGAGCAACCGCCGCATGGAAGAAGCCGTTGAATCGGGGGCATTCCGCCAGGACTTATATTACAGAATTAACGTCTTCCGCATAAACCTGCCGAGGCTTTCGGAGCGTCGCGAAGACATTCCGCAGATAGCTTCGTATCTGTTTGTAAAACTAAAACACCGCTACGAACGGGAAGCTCCTGGTCTGTCGCCCTGGATCCTACAAATGCTGCAAAGCCGCACTTGGAAGGGCAACGTGCGGGAGTTGGAGAACAGTATCGCGTCATATGTGCTGCTTGGACTAGAAGAGACCCTCGAAGAGGGCGCGTTTCGGTGGCAGCATTCCACGACGTCTTTCAAGGTCCGGCCTGACGGTACAGTTCCGCTCAAGCGAATTGCGGAGATCGCCTGTCGAGAGCTTAACCGAGAGGTTATCCTTAAGGCTCTCCAAGCGAATCGATGGAATCGGCGTCGCGCGGCTGAGGAGCTGAAGATCAGCTACCGAGCTCTGCTGTACAAGATTCGGGATGCGGGCTTGGGAGAAAAGAGCAACCACGCAACCGTTGACAGCCCCTTCCGGGAAGGCCGCTAAGCTAGGCTCGCTGGCCGAGTGATGATAATTCCGCGGGCGGTGCTCCCAGCTAAAGATTCCAGCATCGCCCGTTTCGCGTTTGAACCCTTGTCTCCGGATACGGGTATCTAGCTGTCTGTGTCCTCAGGAGAGTAAAGTATTGTGGGAAACGTCAGAAGAAGACAAATTGAGCACCGGCGGCCACACGATTGAGAAATATATCCCCATGCTCGACTTGCGACTTGCGGGCGCAGTACGCTTCCATCCGGGAAGAGATCCGCTCGGCCGTAGATGTTACCAGAGAACAAATGGAACATATCGCTGCAGCGATTCAGCGCGGCTCGATTAGCTAGTTTCAAAGACGCTGTCGAGAATCTGCATAGAGGATGGCCATTTGTGCGCTGTCTCCATTTGCTGGCGCGCGGCGTTGGAGATATCCCTTCGTAATTGAGGGTTCTGCAAAAGCTTGAGCACAGCTTCGGCGAACGCTTTAGAACCTTCGGCCACCAGGAGATGTTTATCTGGCTCAGCCTGTACGCCCTTTGCCGCCTGCGGCGTGGCCACGACGGGAATACCCATAGCCATAAACTGTAATATCTTATTCTGAGTGCCGCGCGCAATCCTCAGCGGAGCTACTGCTACTGCTGCATCTGCAAGATACGGCCTCACGTCGGGAACATGGCCTGTAACTGAAACTCGTGGGAGTTGGGCTAGCTTCCGGACGGCTCTGGTGGGATTAGAGCCGACGATACGCAGCTCGGCTTGCGCCACTTTCTGGCAAATAATCGGAAAGATCTCCTCCGCAAAATACGTCACTCCATCCACGTTAGGAAAATAATCCATGCGGCCAAGAAAGACGATCACGTAGGAGTTTGCAGGCTCTTCCTCGCGCGTATGGAAATACTCTCCATCCACGCCGTTTGGGACCACCCTGCAATCGACGGGAATACCGAGTGTTTTGAATTCATCCAGTTCCCTGCGGGTTGTCACGGTGCAGCGGTCGAACCGCCGTGCTACTTCGGATTCGTATCGGCGAAGCTTCGTGGCTTCCAGCCTGTAGCCTAACGAGAGAGGTGGCCTGCGGTAGTGCGCGTAATCGAACCACTTGCCGGAGTCCAAATCGCCGAAATCGAGAATTCGAATCGCAGCGGGCAAGTCGAGAACATATTGAGCCGCAAACGCGCAGTGTACAAAGATAACGTCAAAAGAAGTCGAGCGAAATGCCTGATGTACCTTCTTCAGAAGTCGCGGAGATCGGAAGTAAGAAACGGATGAAGGATTCGAAGACGCGAGAGCGCGCACGGCTTGCATCCACCGCACTTCGTGGGGCAAGACTTCTGCCAGTATTTCCGAACAATAGTCCTTCAAACCTTTGCCCTCGCGAAGTTCTTGCTCCGTGTGCGCCAAGCTCGCCACAACGACAGAGTGCTTCCGACTGAGATGTTCAATCATGTGAAACGGGCGGATCTTGCCGCCGCGGTTCGGCGGGAAAGGAAAGCGGTGGCAGGCGAAGAGAATCCTCATCCCTGGTGTGAGTGTGCCACTAAGGGTTCCGGGGACGACTGCCAGTCGTTTCGATCGAGGAAGATGCGGCACCACAGTTCGAGGTTGATTAACGCCAGCAGGTGGTCAGTGTGATCGTTGCGCTGAGCTCTATGGCTTTCAATAATACCGTGCACAGCGCCCCAATCGAAGAAGCCCCGCTTGCGGACCTGAGTTTCTGACAGCGTTTCCTGCATTAAGGGTTCCAGGTCTCCGCGCAACCAAGAGCCTACTGGCGCTCCGAAGCCGCGCTTTTTTCGATGCAAGATTTCTGAGGGCAGCCAAGGTTGAACGGCTTTTTTGAGCAGGTACTTCATAGAAAGGCCGCGGACCTTAAAGTCAGAAGGAATACGAGCGCTCAACTCGACCAGCTCCTGGTCAATAAAAGGTGCTCGGCATTCAATTGAGGCGGCCATGCTCATTTTATCCGTCAAGAGGAGGAGATCATCGGCTAACGAAGTTTTGATATCAACGTATATAAGCTGGTTCAAACTGTCGGCATTCCGGCATCGGCCGAAGTACTCTTCCAAGATCTTTGAGGCAGGCGCGCACTCGTTGTGGCCGTTGTGTCGAAAAAGCAGCGCACGAAGCTCCGGTGAGAATACACCTACATAACTGGCGTAACGCGGAACAGAGTCCATACCGGCCGATTTAACAAATGCACTCGCGTAACGGATGTTGTTCTTCCAGGCTGAATTCCGGTCTTGTGGCAATCGAGCAAACAGCGCAGGCAGCCAGTTACGACGAACTACCTCAGGTAAAATGTTGAAATAACGCCGCAGACCATCACCCAGGTAGCGGCGATAGCCGCCGAACAACTCATCACCACCTACGCCAGAGAGGATCACAGTCACACTCTCCCGGGCCAAACGCGAAACCAGATAGGTTGTTAGCAGCGCCGAGTCAGCCAGCGGCTCATCCATGTGCCAGATCAGCTTGGGGAGTAGTTCGCTTACTGCGGGACGAACAATAATCTCGTGGTGGTCCGTCCCGAAGGTTTTGGCGACGACCCCGGCAAAAGGCAGCTCGTTATAATACTTGTCTTCGCCTTCAAATCCGATGGAATAGGTTTTGACCGGCCGGTCTGTCAGCTGGGCCATAGCCGCAACTACTGTGCTGGAGTCGATTCCTCCGCTCAAAAATGCACCTAGCGGAACGTCGCTAATGAGGCGCAGGCGCACGGACTCCAGGAGTTTCTCGCGAACTAGCTCGACCCATTCCTGCTCCGAACGCATTTCTACCCGATCGAACCGAACGTCCCAATACTCCCGGTCTTCGACGCGGCCCTTTTCAATTACCAGCATGTGTCCCGGGAGCACCTTCTCGATGCCCTCAAACAGAGTGTGAGGTGCAGGCACATATCCGAGAGCAAGGTATTCAGGCAGCGCCTCGTGATTCACACGCCGCGGAACGTCCTCGGCGTTCAGGATGGACTTGATCTCAGAAGCGAACAAAACACGGTGGGGTTCCCGGCGCACGTACAAAGGCTTTTTGCCTAGCCTGTCGCGCGCCAACACCAGCCGCGAGCGCGTGGCATCCCATAAGGCTAATGCAAACATCCCACGCAGGCGCTTGACGAAATCCAATCCCTCCTGCTCGTACAGGTGGACAAGCACCTCTGTGTCGGAGTGGGTCCGCAGGACGTGCCCATTTTTCTCCAAGCCCGCGGTCAATTCTTGGAAATTATAAATTTCGCCGTTGTTGATCACCCAGACGGTTTCGTCCTCGTTCGAAATGGGCTGATGACCCCCGCCCAGATCGATGATGCTGAGCCGCCGCATTCCCAACGCCACACCGCGGCCAAGATAGTGGCCTTCATCGTCTGGGCCACGATGCACCACAACTTGGCCCATTCGCGAAAGCGACCCTGGCTCAGGCACGCCGAGCTGTTTCAGGTCAACAAATCCGTAGATTCCGCACATTTGGGTTTACCTACTAAGTTCAACCGTTTGCCGTGAGAATCCTGTTTTTCGCGCTATTCAATACTGCGAAGAGGGCATTTTACTCCATTGAAGATGTTTCCTGTGCACTGACAGCCTCCGATAGGCACTTCGCGAGTTCTTCTGTTTGACTCCTTCGACTATAGCGCCGAGCCTTTCCGGCGTCTGGTAGGGAATGTACCTGTTGTTGCACAGAGCGCACGAAAGCCGGCACCGTCCGATAAATCGCGTCTTCGTCCGCGAGGTCCACGATTGTCGCACCCCCGTTTTCTCTCAGAAGAGCTGCGGTGTCCCCGGTTTCGCTAGTAAGCGCGAGGATCGGTTTGCCCAGTCTCAGATATTCATAGGTTTTGGCAGGAATCTGATGATCACAACAGGCGCCCTGAAACAAAAGCAGTCCATCCGCGTTTGCCGCCTCCCGCAGCCCCTGACGATATGGAAGGGGCGGCAAAATCTCGACCAGTGTCTCAATTTCTTCTTGGCGAATGATCTTCGCATAGACGTCCTCGGAGCCAGGAGCGCGAAGACAAATTCTCAGAGACGCTGGGTTCACGAGACCATCGCTCTTCAACCTACTCATCGCTTTGAAGAAAGGCAGAGGGTCCCGCTCTTCCGGATACAGCAGGCCGAGGTGCAGCAAGCGGGTCGGCCGGTCAACATGATTCGTTCGAGAAGGTGCGGAAACGAGATCCTTGAAGTCCTCTTCATCATAGCCATTCGGAATCAACATGCACTTCTCGGGACTTAGTTTAGGGTAGCGATTTAAGTACATCCGGACAGCGGAACTAGCAGTGAACACGAGGCGCGAACTGTGCTTTACTGCTTGGCTTTCGATCCATCTCCAGATCCGACGTGTGAAGGAATCATGAGGATAGTTATCCTCGGTCATACTGTCGCGGAAGTCTACAACCCACGGTTTTCCTGTGAGCCGGTGGAGAATCAAGCCAATGAGAACGGTTGTGGCAATGGGAAAAGTTGTTAGAATGACGTCAACACGATGTCTTCGAATTGCAATGAGACCAGTCGGCACCGCCGAGAGGCACCAACTGCCCCAGCGGTCTGGAAGCGCCATCCAGCGGAAATAGCGGCCTCGAATGGAAAGGTGCTTTTTGGCATCTAACGCAAAAACCCTGATTAAAGGGATGCTCTCTGGGATGCTATCCAGTGATTTCGGATCTTGAATTTCGTAGGCGCGGCTGCTTGCGGTGAGCACAGTGGGGCGCCAGCCAAACTCCGGCAAATAGCGACAGAATTTGATCATGCGAAGGAAACCACTGCCCACTCCGTAAGGTGGAAAATGAAAACCCACCATAAGAACATGTCCGGGTGATCGGGCTGCTCCAGATTTCATCGATTTGTTCCACGAACGGCTTTTACACTTTCAACCACAGCGCCAAGGGCTTTTTCTGAAAGACTCTGATGCACCGGCAGGAAGACCAAATTGTCGTACAAGAAATCAGCATCCGGATACACCGTCTTGCATATGCCGGGCTGCCTCACGCCTTGCCAGGTCACCGCCGGTACGCCTTTCTGACGGAGAGCCAAGTGGGCATCGGTGATTTCGTCGAAGAAGAGGGGGAAAATCCATGGACAAACCCCCGGCGGCAGATTGGGGAAAAGAAGACTGATGCCATCGAGTGAGCCCAATTCTCTATGCAAATACAGATAATTCTTTCTTCTGCTTTCTACGACTGCAGGCACGTCCGAGTGCCTCAACGTCCACCGGGAAAGACGCGAAATGGGCTGACTTACCAGAGATCCACTGAACGAAGCGCTGTTGTTGTGCACTGATCGAATCGCTGACTGCTCCGCTCCCCGCGCTATATTCCAAATCTCCTGGCCGTACTGCACACAACCTGAGATCGTTTTCAGAATGGGATGTTCTGGTTGGAAGCAGATCTGATCAAACATGTTTCTGGCAACTTTTAGAGTCAAGAGCCAGCTTTCGTCGCTCCAATCCATTTTGAAGTCCAACTTCGAACGATTCAATACCAACTCACCGCCATCGTAGATCGGGAAAAATTTTCGCCAGCTATGGACGCTGATATCTCCAAACGTTCCTAGTCTCTGCCCATCGACTTCGGTTCGGAGAACATGGGCGCAGTCCTCTATCAGAGCCAACCCGCTGCGGTCACAAAGCTCTCTGAATTCTCTGATTTTCTGAGGAAACCCGAAATAGTGGACAGCCATGATGGCTTGTGTCTCTCCACATATCCTCGCTTCAATATCGGAGAAATCAGGCTGGCAATCGCGGCCAACCTGATAGAAATCCACATGGGCCCCGTACGCGACCATGGGCTCCACCGCTGCTGCGCAGATGTAGGAGGGAACTAAGACGCGCGCGCCCTGGGAAATATTCAGTGCCCTCAAGCTGTGGTAAATGGCATTGCGCGCAAAGAAAAAGAAATAACGACGCGTCTGCGCCGTATCGGGACAGAGGTCAGTAGCGGCCAAGAACGTCAGGAATCTCCAAGAAATCAGCTGGTCCTTAGGCATCAAGAATGCCGGAGACGAGATCATAGGAAGCGTTTCGCGATCCCCTTCAAACGACGGACCCACGGACGACGAAAACAGGTAATGTGATACATTCTGCGAATTTGATCCGTCCACCGAGTGTGCCAATCCAATACTCGCCCATAAAATTCAACAGAGTGAATTCCATTTTCCGCAAAGATGCGCTGCATGATTTCTTGCCGCATCAAATATGCTGGCGAGAACTCTTCGAAGCGCTCGTCATAAGTAGTTTTCAGGACAATCATCATGTCGTCGCGACACAGGCACAGATCACTGGCCGCCAACTCGCCGTTGATCAGCAGTTGATAGATAACCCCTTCTCCGCGCGTGCAAAACGCTTCGAAGATCTCGCGATAGAAACGCCCTTGAACGTTATCTTCGGCGATCGCCGTCCCATCGGTACCTTTCCAACCTTTCGATTCGATCCGGCCGTAGTCTCTCACACAAGTTGCGACGGCTCCCGAGCTTCGGTGGACGAGGAGTTCGGCATTGTAGCCTTTTTCGGTCAACCGGCGACGGCGGCGAGCCAAATTATGCCGGAGGTTGCTACCGCGGCTTTTCCAATACTCCTCAAATGTTCCAGTAACCGGGAGCCGCGCGGTGCGGATGTAGTCCATCTGTTCAGTGCAAGATTGGCCGCCCGCCGAGCGAAAGGAAGAGAAATCGGGGTCTTGTTGCAGGACACTGAGCTGGAGAGCGTATCCGGGTAATTGCCCGAGCATCTCTCGCAACCCTTCCACTGTATCGTCAGGATAGCCAAGCAAAATTAGGCCCAGTGGCGCTTGAGAGGGTTGGAACGTCTCCCACATCCCGGGATGCTTTTTCACAAGCAAAGCCATGCCTGGATTCCGACTATCACGATCTATACCCAGCAGTACGTGCGGACCACCAAAATGCCGCAAAAGCGGAGCCACAAACGCCGAGTCCAGCAGAAGGTGGTTATGCCGAGAACGGTTTAGCGCATCCCAGTCACTACGGATTTCCTCGAATACGCCCAGAGCAGATTGAAAACTCCAACTCATGATGTGACCACGATCTTCTGTCCAGAGTGCAACGAATCTATATAATCAGCATTTTTACCGCGCTCACGAATGAGCTGATGCTGACCGTCTTCCACCCAAACTTCAGGGGGTGTGCGGTGGCTCAGAAAACCAAGAGGACTGGCGGATCGAGCATAAGCTCCGGACTGAAAAACGCCGATCAGGTCACCCACTTGTGCGCGCGGCAACTTGATCACGCGGGCCAAGACATCAAGGGGGGTGCAGAGCGGGCCGACGACATCCACTATTTCGTCGGCCGGCTCGCCAAGGCGGTTAAGTACTGCTATGGGATAATTGCGCTTTATTGTCTGGCCAAGGTTTCCCGAAGCGGCCAGATGATGATGCATTCCGCCGTCCACGATCAGGTACTTCTTTCCGCGGGAGACTTTAATATCATTCACCCGAACGAGGTAAATGCCGGCTTCGCCTACCAAATACCGGCCCGGCTCGACCACGAATTGTGTGCCAGCGAAGCAAGCGTCGTTTCGGACTTCCCGTATCAATTCCTCTAAGACAGCCTGGAGTTTTTGGGTGTCCAGTTCATTTTCGTGGGCGAAATAGGGAATTCCTAAGCCGCCTCCAAAATCGACAGTCTGAAGCGAGTGTCCCAGCCGTTTTACCACTCGCCGGGCTATTTCTATGGCTTGGCGATATTGACTCAGAAGAGTGCTGACGTCCAGAATCTGTGTACCGGCGAAGAGATGAATTCCCCTGAAATCCAGCCGTGCGTTTGGCAAAACTGTATCCAGCACCGCGTCTAGGACTTCCTCATCCACTCCAAATGGTGCGGGCCGACCGCCCATCCGCATCGCTCCGCCTTCAGCTTCTCCTCTGGGGTTCACTCGGATGGCGATACGGGCACGCAGCCCCACGCGTTGGCAGATCGCGAGGATACGTTCGACTTCATGGGCAGATTCTGCATGAACTTCGCCGATGCCCCCAACGAGGACCAACTCCAGATCCTCTTCGGTTTTTCCCGGTCCAGCAAAAATGATTTTGCTGGCAGGACATCCAGCATTTAAGGCCTGGCAAAACTCCCCTCCTGATGCGATCTCGAGCCCCGCTCCCTTTCTCAGAAAGAACTCTAGGACAGCGCGCGTGGGATTGGCCTTGACTGAATAGCAGATCAAAAACTCGCGCGGAAGAGCAGCGCGTAGACGGCTCCATTTGTGCTCCAGGATCTGGCGATCATAGATAAACAAGGGAGTACCGTATTTATCCGCCAGGACGCTCACCGGTATGCCACCAATAAGCAGCTCGCCGTCGCGGGCATTGAAGTACTTTGCAATCAGTACTGAGGTTTGATCCATCAGACCAACCCCTCACGGCGCCGCAGAGCGGGATAGTCCACTTTACCGCTCGAAGTTTTGGGCAACTCATCCACAACTTCGATTGTTTTAGGCACCATATAGCGTGGTAACTTCTCCCCGCAGTGTGCGAGAAGAGCTGCGGGGTCGATGCTCTCTCCATCACGTGGAATGACAAACGCCTTGATAGTCTGTCCCAGCACATCGTCAGGGATGCCGATTACCGCCGCTCCACACAGCTTGCCGCTTGAGAACAGCCCTTCTTCCACTTCGGTTGGGCTAATCCGAAATCCCGAGGACTTGATCATAGTGTCGCGTCGGCCCACATAGTAAAGAAAACCATCTTCATCCATTCTGACCAGGTCACCGGAGTAGCAAACTTTTTCACAATCGCCCA
>WNFC01000797.1_pt1 | contig 32116 bp, 32 predicted proteins | sample 5400541 | NCBI WGS metagenome assembly WNFC01 (sample SAMN13153342, study PRJNA577476) | soil metagenome | isolation source: 120 cm saprolite under Douglas fir tree site 2 hole 2 replicate 1 | place: USA:California | collected 2015-04-18
TCAGCGAGCTGAAGACCGACTACTGCATCGCCATCGTCACCCACAACATGCAGCAGGCGGCGCGCAGCTCCGACTACACCGCCTTCATGTATCTCGGCGAGCTTGTCGAGTTCGGCGAGACCGAGGCGATCTTCACCAATCCGAAGGACAAGAGGACCGAGGACTACATCACAGGCCGTTTCGGCTGATCGGCGACGGGCGCTAATCGAAACAAGAGAAGCAGCAATGGCATCGGAACACATCATCAAGAGCTACGATGAGGAACTGCAGCGCCTGAACAGCTCAATCACCGAGATGGGTGGTATGGCAGAAACGCAGATCGCCGCGGCGACCGAAGCCGTCATGAAGCGCAACAGCGAGCTGGCGGCCATCGTCATCGAAGCCGACGCGCGCGTCGACAAGCTCGAGACGGAAGTGGGTACGCTAGCCGTGCGTCTCTTGGCATTGCGCCAGCCGATGGCGCGCGATCTTCGCGAGATACTGGCAGCCCTCAAGATTGCGGGCGACCTTGAGCGGATCTGCGACTACGCAGCCAATGTCGCAAAACGCTCGATCGCGCTGAGGCACGCGCCGCCAGCGGAGCCGATCTTCGCGCTGCCGCGCATGGCCGGGCTTGCCCGCAACCTGACCAAGGACGTCATCGACGCCTATGTCGCACGTGACGCCGACAAGGCACTTATCGTCTGGGCGCGTGACGAGGAGCTCGACGAAATGTATTCCGGCCTCTTTCGCGAGCTGCTCACCTACATGATGGAGGATCCGCGCAACATAGCTGCCAGCACGCATCTGCTTTTTGTTGCAAAGAACATCGAGCGGATCGGCGATCATGCGACCAATATCGCGGAGACCGTCTATTTTCTCGTGCACGGCAAAAGGCTCAATGAGGCGCGGCCCAAGGGAGATCGCTCGATAGCGATGCTCGATCCGCCCGTGGCCGAAGCGATTCGCGGGAGTGAGCGCAGTTGAAGCCGCTGGTTCTCATCGTCGATGACGAAGCCGCCATCGTCACGATGTTGCGCTACAACCTCGAAAAGGAGGGTTTTGCGGTCAGCGAGGCGGCCGACGGCGAGGAGGCGCTGACGCGGATATCCGAGCGCAAGCCCGATGTCGTTCTCCTCGATTGGATGCTGCCCTTGGTCTCTGGGATCGAAGTATGCCGGCAGATCCGCCGGTCCGTCGATCTACGTAATCTGCCGATTATTATGCTGACGGCGCGCGGCGAGGAAAGCGATCGCGTGCGCGGTCTCAACTGCGGCGCCGACGACTATGTGACGAAGCCCTTTAGCCCGGCAGAGCTCGTCGCGCGGATTCGCACGGTGATGCGTCGGACCAACGCCGATCCGTCGCAGGAGCATTTGAAATTTGCCGATGTCATCATGGATCTTGCCGCCTATCGTGTCATTCGCGACGGCAAGCCCATTCATCTCGGCCCAACCGAGTTTCGTCTCCTCCGCTTCTTCATGCTTCACCCCGGGCGGGTCTATTCGCGCGAACAATTGCTCGACGCGGTGTGGGGTCAGGATGTCTATGTCGAGCCGCGCACCGTGGACGTCCATATCCGCCGGTTGCGCAAGGCTCTCAACATCGCTGGCAGCAGCGACATAATTCGCACCGTGCGTTCGGCCGGATATGCCCTCGACACCAACGAGAGCCGCGCCGCCTAGCTAGTCCCTGCCGACGTCAATTTCCGAAAGAGAAGCTCGTAGGCGTATCCGCGCGCGACGCTGCGATGCCGGAATCCCGGATCGAGCGATCGGGCGAGCGCCAGGAGCGCGGTCTCGATTTCCGAGCGCGGATATACATCGAACAGCGCCAGCCAGGTGAGGAGAATGCGCCGGCGCAGAGCAGATGCACGGGTCTGATCGGCGAAATCGACCACCGCCAGAGTCCCGCCGGGGCGCAGCACGTCGAGCGCTCTCGTGACCGCGGAGCGCCAGTCCGGCAGCATCGTCAGGACGTAGGAGAAATAGACGACGTCGAAGCGCTCGATCGCGAAATGCCTTAGTGGATCGAGGTTCTTGATGTTCGACTCGACGACTCGAATCCGACCTCCTAAGCCCGCCCGCTGGATTGCCGTGCTCGCCGTCGCCAGCATCATCGATGAAATGTCGATGCCATAGAGGCGTGTGCCGGATGAGCGACGCGCCAGTCGGATGAGATTGCGCCCGGTGCCGACGCCCATCTCGCAGATCGCCGTGCCCGGCGCGCACGGCAAAGCATCGAGCAACTCGTCGCGCCCCAGGAGATAGAATTTTCTCGTCAGGTCGTAGACGTGACGCTGGTGACAATACATCCGGTCCATGCGGTGCCGGCTGCTCGTCGCGTCGGGGTCAGTCACGAGAGTAGAGATGGAAACCCCCATAGATGGCGGAGCGGTCGCGGGCAAGAAAATGCTGCGCCTCTTCGGCGTGACAACGCCAAAGTTCGAGGTCGTCCGGAGCAAGGAGATACTCGAGCGGTGAGCGCGCGCCGGCGGTGCGAAAGATCACCCGGGCCCCCGGTCGGGCGGTGCGCCGAATCTGCCGCCACAGCGCCGTCAGCGTCGGGCCGTCCATCCAGTCGACGCTGTCGAGCAGGATGTAGCGGTCGCAGCTTTCGTCCGGCTCGCCGCTCAGCCAGTCCGTCATCGAGGAAATGCGGGTGGTGATGCGTGGCAACCGGCTGCGGATCGCGTCGTAGTTGCCGCGTTGCAGGTAAGGTGGCAGCGGGGCTCGGGAATCCGAGCCGTAGCGGCGCCCGAAAGCCTGCCAAGCAAAATAGTTCTCCGACAAAGCGAAGTCGCAAGCCAGATGCCGCACCCGGTTGTGATAGAGCTCAGCGAGGTTGCCGCTCGACGCTTCCACCAGACTGGCGAATTGGCTTGGCGGAATGCCAAGGCTGTAGAGAATGAAGGGATGGCGCGACAGTAGGCGAACAAGCCGCGTGCGGAAGAGCGGCGTGATCTCGGCAGCGAAAATCGAACGCTGTTCGGCGAGACTTCGCGCCGTCAGGATGCGCGAAGGGTGTTGGCCCTGCAGGCGAGCAAATCCATGCAGGAAGCCGATGAACTTGCCGAGCAGTGCCTTGTGGTAGAGCCCCTTGGCGAAGAAGCCGATGCGGCGCCGCCCGAGAACTGTGCGATGATCCCAGTATCGCCTTGTCGCCTCGTCGAGCTTGTCATGGAGGTGGCGCTCGTAGAGCGCCACATTTGCGCGGTCTTTGGCGACACCAAAGAACTGGAAGAACGAATCGTAGTCGGGCAGATATTGCAACGCGCCGATCTTCAATCGGGTCAGTGCGACATGCGCTGGGTTGAGGTCGACTGCGACGATCTCAGCGGGGTCGGCGACGAGGTAGTTGAGGACGTTGCAGCCCCCCGATGCGATCGTCACGACTCGACACCTTTGGTCGATCGCCAGTGCCGCGAGATCGACCTCTGGATCTTCCCAGATTTGATTGTAGACGAAACGCGTGAACCAGAACGCGAAGACGCCGTCGAGCAGAGCTTCGATGCGATTGGAATCCTGCCGGCGCACTGCGGCATTGATCATGGACAAAGCCATCCGCCAGCCCTCATGAAACGAACGTCCAATAAAAATATAGAAAAGGCAGTCGCCAATCATCATGTTTTGCCGATAAGACCCATATTTCACTTAATCGCCACAGTATTGGCATGATATTGCAAAGCCTCTGTCATAAAAGAGAGCCGATCCTTGCGAATAAGGATGAACATGCGCACCCAGCACCATTGCTTCAGGAGATGGCGCGGTATCGAGGCTCGGTCCGCGCCAAGAAATCCCGCGAATCGGGAAAGCTCGCCTCGCTCATCTTCGCCACGGCGGATCGCAGCGGATGTATCTGCCTGATCTGATCGCCTCGCACGGCGATTGGATCTACGCGATCGCGTTCATCTGGGCGTTTTTCGAGGGCGAGACCTTCGTGCTGTTCGGCGGCGTCGCCGCGGCGCAGGGGCTGCTTGACCCTTTGATTCTCGGTTTTCTCGCTGCGCTCGGCAGCTTCTGCGGCGATCAATGCTGGTTCCAGCTGGGTCGCAACTATGGAACGCGGCTGCTTTGCCGCTACCCAGCTTGGCATCGGCGCGTCGCCGCGCCATTGGCCTGGCTCGAGCGCTACGACGCCTGGTTTATTCTCTCGTTCCGGTTCATCTACGGAATTTGCAACATCTCGCCCTTTGCCATCGGGCTCAGTGCGATCAGCTGGCGCCGCTTTTCCATCTTCAATCTGTTCGGCTCGGTGCTGTGGGCCACGAGTTTCGTGGCCGGCGGCTATTTCTTCGGGGGCGCCCTTGGTCTAGCGGCCGGCGACCTTATTGGAAATCTTGGCCTCCTCATATTCGCTGGTTGCGCCGTCGCCGTTATCGCCACGCGCGTCGCGTATCAGCGACCGAAGAGAAGTCCAGAATAATCTCGGCAAATATGTGTCGCTATAACACAGATGACACAATATCTAGCTATCGTTCCCTCATGCGGAACGGTCGGAGCAACTCTCGGAAACAGACGGGCGGACGCTACCGCTCGATATGGATATCTGACATCCATCTCGGGACGCGTGGCTGCAAGGCCGATTTTCTCATCGACTTTCTCCGCTACAATGAATCCGAATATCTTTATCTCGTTGGCGACATCGTCGATGGCTGGCGCCTGCAGAAATCTTGGTACTGGGCGCAGAGCCATAACGATGTCGTGCAGAAGCTGCTGCGCAAGGCGCGCAAGGGTACGCGCGTTACCTACATCCCGGGCAATCACGACGAGTGGCTGCGAGACTACGTCGATCTCGAATTCGGCGGCATTACCTTGCGCGAGGATGTCGTGCACATCACGGCGGATGGCAAACGGTTGCTGATCCTGCATGGCGACCGCTTCGACGGCATCGTCAAATATGCCAGATGGCTCGCGTTGATTGGCGACTGGGCTTACAGCCTGGCCCTCTGGCTCAATTTCTACCTCAATCTGTTGCGCCGGCGTCTCGGCTATACCTACTGGTCGCTGTCCGCCTATCTCAAAGGCCGGGTCAAGAATGCCGTTCAGTTCGTCGCCTGCTTTGCCGAGGCGGTCGCCGAGGAGGCGCGTCGGCGCGGCGTTGACGGCGTGGTCTGCGGCCACATCCACATGGCCGAGATCCGCGACATCGGCGGCGTGCTCTACTGCAACGACGGCGACTGGGTCGAGAGTTGCACCGCTCTCGTCGAGCATTTCGACGGACGTTTGGAGATCGTGCATTGGATTGAGCTGCGCTCGCTCGACCCGCTGCGGCCGAGCGAGCTAGTGCTTGCCGAAGAGGACGAGCCAGCCCTAGTCGGAGCTGCCGGCCGTTGAGAATTGCGTTGGTCAGCGATGCCTGGCGGCCGCAGGTCAATGGCGTCGTGCGCACTCTGACGGCACTGACGCGCGAATTGCGACGCGGCGGTCATGATGTCGCAGTGATCACTCCCGACCTGTTCCGCACTGTCCCGTGCCCCTTCTACCCGGAGATCCATCTCGCGGTCGGCGCGCATCGCCGCATGGCTAAACTCGTCGATGTCTTCGCGCCGGATGCCATTCACATCGTGACCGAGGGGCCGCTCGGGTTCGCCGCGCGCCGCTATTGCCGGCGGCGCGGAATTCCCTTCACCACCGCATACTGCACGCGTTTCCCGGAGTACATTGCTGCTCGCTTCGGTTTTCCAGCGGCCTGGAGCTATGCGCTGCTGCGGCGCTTTCATGGGGCCGGGTCGGGCATCATGGTGGCGACCGAAAGCATCCGAAACGATCTTGCCGCGCGCGGCTTCAAAAACCTGCGCAGCTGGACCCGCGGCGTCGACACCAAGCACTTCCAGCCAGCCGAGAAGAGCTATTTCCAGATGCCGCGCCCGGTTTTTCTGACCGTCGGGCGCGTCGCCCTCGAGAAGAATCTTCTGGCATTTCTCGATCTCGATCTACCGGGCTCTAAGATCGTTGTCGGCGACGGCCCGCAGCTTGAAGCGCTGCGTCGGCGCTATCCCGCGACGCATTTCGCCGGGTTCCAGGACGAGGTCGATCTCGTTCGCTACTATGCGGCGGCCGACGTCTTCGTCTTTCCCAGCCGCACCGACACCTTTGGCCTCGTCATGCTCGAGGCGCTGGCGTCTGGTGTTCCGGTGGCGGCGTTCCCCGTGCCGGGCCCGCTCGATGTGATCGGCGACAGTGGCGTCGGCTGCCTCGACGAGGACCTCAAGCGCGCCGCGCTGCGCGCCCTCGATATTCCCGCCGTAACATGCCGCAGCTATGCACTCAACTTCACCTGGACGCGATGCGCCGAGCTGTTTATCGAGAACCTTTGTCCGATCAACAATAGATTGGCTGTGGTAAGCCCCGCCGCATAAATATGAAACATTGCTGTAATGGTGAGTTAACAGATTAGTGCAATACCCGTGAGTGTGGGAAATCAAAGGGGAAGTAAAAATGACCGCTCTTCCTCGAATATTTATCGAGCCATCTCGATCCCTTCAGCAAGAGTTTATGCCGCGAAAAGGCCTCGAGGTGAGGCTGGCAGCGTCACCGGCGGAAATCGATGCCGCACAAGCCTTGCGTTACCGTGTGTTCTACGAGGAGATGGGCGCCCACCCTTCTCCGCGCGCCGCCGCCGAACGTCGCGACCGCGATTCCTTCGATAACCATTGCGACCATCTCCTGATCATCGATCATGAACGCGGCAATGGCAGCGATGCTGTGATCGCGACCTATCGGTTACTCCGCCGCTGCCAAGCGGCGAGGCACGGCGGCTTCTATAGCGCCACTGAATTCGATATTTCTCCGCTCCTTGCGCATCGTGGCGAGATCCTCGAACTCGGCCGCTCCTGTGTCGATGCGTCGTATCGGACCGGCGCCATCATGCAGTTGATGTGGCGGGGCATCGCCGATTACGTCTTACGGCACGAGATCACGCTGCTATTCGGCTGCGCCAGCCTGCCGGGCACCGAAATCGAGAAATTGGGTCCGGCGCTCGGCTATCTCCACCAGAACCACCTGGCGCCCCCCTCGCTACGTGCCCGGGCGCTGCCGGACCGTTACGTGAAGATGGACCTGTTGTCGGTAGATAAGATCGATACGGAAGTGGCGGTCGCGCAAGTCTATGCCCGCTCTGCCGTCGCCGCGCTACCGCCGCTGGTGAAGGGCTATCTCCGTATCGGCGGCTTTGTAGGCGACGGCGCGGTGATCGACCATCAATTCGACACCACCGACGTCTGCATCGTCGTCGTCACGGACGGTGTCACGGACAAATATTTCAATCATTTCCTGCGACGCGGTCACAGTCGATAGGGCGCAATCCGCCGCGGCTTCTCTAGATTAATCTTGCCGCGCCGCTCCTTCGCAGGCATCCGATGCGGCGCCTGTTGTCTCGTATATCCGCGATCGGCGGGACCCGACAAGCCGCACGGCGAGGAAGCGATCGATCGCGGCGAACCAGCGCTCGCGCACGACATCGCATTCGAGAAACGGCTCGTGCTTCGATTGCGGCAGCTCGATGAAGTCGCATTCGCGCAAGCGAGAAGCGACATGGCGGTGCGCTTGCCGATCGACGAATGATTCGATGCCGGCGCTGCCGAGGAGGATGGGCGTGGCGATCCGCGCGAGAAATTCCTCATGCTGAACTTGCTCAGTCAGCCGAAATGCGGCATCGAGCCAGCCATAGGTCGGCCCGTCGACGACAAGTTCAGGTCGTGCCACAAGCCAGGTCTGATGGATGCAAAAGCGTATAGGATCGCTCGACGTCCGGCTCAGCGCTGGCGACCGGCCGGAATCACTGCGCCACCGCCGCGCGCCGGGAACCAGCATGGTGCCGAGGCCGCTGAGCGTGGCCACGCCGGCGATAAGCCGTGCGACGCGGAGCGGGATGCCACCGGTCGCCAGTCCCAGCATCGGCGCCGACAGTATCGCGCCATCGAATAATCGGGGATTTGCGGCCAAGCATAGCAGCGCGATCGCGCCGCCCATCGAATGAGCAATCAGGAGATGCCAGCGGTTCGCCGGCACGACCGCCCGGGTGAACTCCGCGAGGTCCCTGGCGTCGCGGTCGAACAGTCGCGGTCGCGGACGGTTCGGCAGCAGCACCGGGCGCTGCGAGCCGCCCTGACCGTGCCAGTCCAAGCACCACACCGACAGTCCGCGCGCGACGAGGTCGCCAATCGTTTCGAAGTATTTCTCGACGAATTCCGTAAAGCCGCCGACGAGTACACAATAGGCGCGCGGCGACGCCGCCGAGAGGTGCCCCCAACGCAATGCAATCCCATCGGCCGTGGTGAACGTCCCCCACTCGAAGCCGGGTGGTTCGAGGAAACGCCGTTCGAGGGGAGGCGTCATATCGACGACAAGGGGTCGCGCCGGAAAGCACCGATGGTCGCCCCAGTATCGTCCATCGGCGACCGCGTCTACAGGCCGAGTCCCGGTAGCGGCCTCACGCCGGTGTCGGCGGCCTGCAGTCGGCGTGCGTCGAGACCGAGGATGCGCAGGATGGTCGGCGCGACAGCACGTGTCTCGACCGTGGTCGTGACCGTCCGACTGTGCCCGCCGGGAATAACCACGAGGAGCGGCACGTGGCGATCGTCCATTGCGAACCCGCCGTGCTCAGCAACTTTGGTCGCCGTCGGCTTGGTGTAGATCACACCCGTCTCCGTCTCGATGAGGATATCGGGAACGCGCCCATCCTTCGTTGGGTCACCGAACTCGGTCAGGATCTCCTTACCGCTGTGGATCCTGCGAATGCCGAGCTCTGCGCGATGCGCTTCGAGTGCACGGCGCACCGCCATCGTCTTGCTGCTGTCGGTTAGCCAAAGCAGGGCGACATCATCGGCGACCTGATAGGCGAGAGCGTCGCCGGCGACGCTCTTCAGCAGCTTGCCGTCGACGATGCGCTTTTTCCTGACCTCAATCGGGGACTGGCCATGCTTGGAGGTGATCGCAACGGCGGTGCGTGCGGTGAGTCCCGCAACGTCGAGAGCCGCAAGAATTCGCGTGAGACTTGCGTCAATCGCGCTCGCCGCGCGGATGATCTCCGGATTGGGCGTTCCGGCAGCATCAAGATAGCCGGCGCTGTATTTCTGGGCGACGCTCAGCGCCTCGAAATTCATTCCGAACAGCATCGGCACGTTCGCTGGCGCGCCGGCCGAACTCTTTCCGGCGATCTGGTTGAGAACGGCGGCAACGCGAAGCTCATCATTGGCGATCGCCTTGTCGACCGCGGTGTCGGATTTCCCGGCTGTGATTTCGGGCGTGAAGAGATCGTCGACTCCCTTGCCAGAGGGGCCGTGCAGGATCTCGTAGGACGGATGCTTGTCGGCCCAAGCCGTCCGACCACCAGCCGCCTTGACGATTTCGAAGATTGTATTGACGCGCAGGTATTGGTGAGGCCAGACGGGTTTGCACCCATTCGCCGGATCGCGCGGCAGCTTCGCCTCATCGATCAGCGTGTCGATCTTGTCCTCGTCGACATCGATTGCCGAGTCGTATGGTACGGTGGCGCCCTTCCTGGTGCAGTCGGAACCGGCCGGCGAAAGCGTGCGGTCCCAGCTGTCGTCGTAGAACACGCCGGTGCGCTTGGGCAGGGCCCCCGTCGCCAGCGCAATCATTCCCGGAAAGCTGTCCGACGGGCGCGGCACCAACGCGTCGGTATAGAGCGCGCCATTCTTGCGCAACCTCGCGAGAGCGGAATTGGGACTGGCAGCAACAAACCGGGTGAAATCGAACGCGTGCATTCCTGCGATGCTAACGAGAAGAACGCGATCGGCTTTCGGCGTCTTGCGGGGGGCAGGTGCGGCGAACGCGGTGGCGACGCAACCACTGAAGGCCAGAGAAAATGCGACTCCCCAGAGCACGACGCTATGGCCGCTGCGTTTCATCGATGCTACCTTTTGTTGATCGAAATGCTGCCGAACGAAGATCCATGATCGGGAATTTCGATGACAGAGCGGTTACATGCGGGATGCTGCCTGCAACCGAGCTTCGCGGATCGCGGCGTTCTTCCCTATGAATTTTTTATGACACCGCAATGAAACTATTGCATTGGCTTTTGGCCCCCGGTGTACTCAGCCCTAGGTCGGTCGGCCGAAAACCTAAGTCCTTGAAATAAACCCGAAAGCTCGCTCTTCACTGTCGTGCTGGACGCGCCTGAAGCGAATCGTTACAGCGTTGATCAACGCCCAGGTGGGGAATGGACGTAGCAAAACCAGGGCCTGGCACTGAGATCGAATTAAAGCTCCAGGTGAGGGTGGAGGATCTTCCGAGGCTGCGCGATTCGCCGCTCTTGTCCGCGCCGGGCACCGCCGCCGAGGTCACCCGCACGCTGGATAGCGTCTATTTCGACACCACCGATCGGCGGCTGCAGCGGCAGAACACGACATTGCGGGTTCGCAAGCAAGGGCGTCGCTATGTTCAAACCATCAAGAGCGCCGGGCGCGACCGAGGCGGTGCGTTCCACCGTGACGAGTGGGAATCGCCTCTCGCCAGCGCCGTTCCGGATCTCGCTGGGGTCAGCGCCGAGGCAGCAAACGGCCATCTCGGACGGCTGAAGACGAGCGAGCTCCGTCCAGTCTTCGCTAGCCATATCAAGCGGACAATTCGGCGCATCGGAAACGGCGCCGACAGCAGCGGGGCAGCCATCGAGATCGCCTTCGACGAGGGCGAGATACGTACTCCCGACGGGGCGGCGTTGCCGGTCAGCGAAGTCGAGTTGGAGCTCAAACGCGGCGAACCGCGGGCGCTCTACGATCTCGCTCTCGCGCTCAGCGAGATCGCGCCGCTTCGCATCGAAAGTCGGAGCAAGGCTGAACGTGGTTACGCTCTCGTCGATGACGAGGGAAAGATGCCGGTCCACGCGGCTCCGATCGAGCTCACGCCCGACATGACCGTCGAATGCGCGCTCGGGATCATCATTCGTCGCTGCCTCGATCATCTCGCCAGCAACGATGCACTCGTCTTGCAAGGGCAGGATGCTGTTGCGCTTCATCAGATGCGGGTCGCACTGCGCCGGATGCGTTCAGCGTTGCAGATGTTCCGGCCGCTACTGCCGGCGCATCAGTACGGCTTCTTCGTCGCCGAGGTGAAATGGCTCGCCGGTACCCTCGGCGAGGGGCGCGAATGGGATGTCTTCCTCGGCGAGCTGGTCAAGCCGATGCGCAGCTTCTTTGGTCAGGATGCCAGTATCGCCGCGCTGGAGCGTGCGGCGCGCGAGCAGCGGACGCTCGCCTATGCGAGGGCAAGCGAAGCGATTGCCTCGGCGCGCTATACGACGCTGCTGCTCAAGATCGGCGGCTGGCTCGAAGGCAAGGAGTGGCGTCAGCAGCCGATCTCGGAGCGCTCGGCGACGCTCTTCAGCGCGGTTATCGAGCTCGCCGACCGCTTGCTGGCGAAGCGCCGCAAGAGAGCGCTCGAGCGAGGGCAACATTTCAGTCGCCAGTCCGCGGAGCGCCGGCATGAATTGCGGATTGCGCTGAAGAAGCTGCGATATGCAACAGAGTTCTTCCGTTCGCTCTACGACCGCAAATCGGCGCAGCGCTATCTTCACCGGCTAACCGATCTGCAATCCGGGCTCGGTCATCTCAACGATGTTGCATCGGCGACCGCACTCATCACGCAGCTTAAGGGTGATGGTCTTGCGGCGGGGTCCTCGGAATGGAGCGACGCGGCCGGCAAGGTCATCGGCTGGCACGCGCGCGACGTTCGCGAGTTTGAGCCGCGCCTTCGCAAGGACTGGAAGACCTTCGCCAAGGCTGCGCCGTTCTGGTCTCGCCCCGCCTAGGCCGCTCAGCGTCCTATTTGCCGCCAATGCCCGCCCGCGCGGCGGCACGGTCGAAGAAATCGAAGAGCAGGAGACCGGCGAGGAAGCCGCCGACATGGGCCACCCAGGCGACCGGCGCCCCCTCGCCGCCGAGACCTGAAAGCCCGGTGACGATCTCCATCGCGACCCATAGCGCAATCAATACCCACATCTCTCTTGCCCGACCCGTCCCCGCCGTGAAGCGAAGCCAGAGCACGCCGCCGAAGAGTCCACTGATCGCCCCCGAGGCACCGATGACCGGCTCGAGCGCGGTGGGATAGCCGACCAGGTGCATGCCGACGCTGGCGGCACCGCAGATCAGCGCAAAGGCGAGCATGCGCCAGCCGCCGATTCGCCGTTCGATGCCAGCGCCGAAAGCCAGGAGGGCCAGCATGTTGGCACCAAGATGCGCGAAATTGCCGTGCAGGAATTGGTACGTGATGGGGTCGACGAAGGTCGGCCAAAGCACCGCGCCGGGCAGCGTGTAGCGTGCCGGAATGAAGGCAAAGGTCGTCACAAGCTCATCGTCGAGATGGCGTGGCAGCGCCAGCCGGATCAGGTGGACAGCAACATTGATGACGATAAGCGCCAGCGTAACAGGCGGAATGTTGAAGATTGGCTGGCGTGAAGCTTGCGGGTCGAAATCGGTCATACCGTCCTGTTACCATCTTCGGCGGCCGGGCAACATACTTACCGACGCAAGACGTGGTCGTTGTCACCGATAGGCCGATGGCGAACCGGGTGTCTGCATGGGGTAACGCAAATTCGCGCTATCTACCCCGCGCGCTGCGGGTGGCGCACAAATCTAGAGGGGAGGCTTCGCCCTGGACCTCAGGCGCTGCGCCGCCAAGCGCGCACGACCCCCAGGCCGAAGAGCCCCGTGGCAAAGATGATCATTGTCCCGGGCTCGGGGACGGTCAGCGCGACGTCGTGGAATTCGCCGGCAATTGCCGCGCTCGCCAACATTTCAGCTTCCGGGCCGCCAAAATCGTTCGTCTGCGGACCCGCCGGCGGCACGGCCGAGAGAAACGGCACCGCAATGGCAGCGAGGAGGACGTATTTCAGGTAAACCTTCATGTCGCGAACCATATGGTAGCGGGTGGGAACGAGACGGCTTCGCGTTGGATTACGCAACGCAACCCCATTCTCCGGAGAGATCGGTTAAAATACTATTCATTTGCGCCCTCAACAATCCGCGGATCAATCGGCACATGTCAGATCAGCCTTGCGGAAGATCGCGGGACAATTCTTGCGACGCGACCGCCAAGGCTCGGCGCCGATTCAATTGAGGCATGAGCGCTTTGAGGCATCGGGCGGCCGGAATGGTGTTCGCAATGATGACCGTCGCGACTTCCGCTGGCGGACAAGCCTTCGATCAATTGACAGCGGTAATCGAGCCGCCCGCAGGCGCTAAATCGGCGCTTTCTGGCACTAGTTTTTTTGTCGGTGGACGGGGGCAACTGCTCACCAGCAATCACGTCGTTCGCGATTGTCTGCGGATCGATATCGTCTCCGACACGATCGCTCAGCGGCCGGCGCGGATCGTCGCCCGCAACGAACGTTGGGATCTCGCCGTGCTGCATGCTGACGGCGACACGCCGATGCCGCTTGCCCTCGGCGATGCGCCGGAAGCCGACGGCCCGATGCGGGTTGCCGGCTATCCGCTGGGCGGCGATCTCTTGCGCGTCAGCGTATCACCGGTGCGACTGGCGAACGGCGAGGTCAACGCGCACCGACCTGGTAAGGCCAATCCGCGTTTCATTCTCATCTTCACCGGTGCGATCCAACCCGGTAGCAGCGGCGCGCCGATCCTTGACGAGAGAGGTCTGGTGGTCGGTGTCACCAAAGGGGTATTGGCCGATCCGGACAGGATCGAGGAGATGTTCGGCATCCGCTTCGAGCATCTGCTGGTCTCGCCGGCCCCGTCGGTTATCGCGGCCTTCCTCGGTCCGATCGATCGCGGCCGTCACGGCTCGACAACCGATCAGACGGAAGCAACGATCCAGCAAGCGATCGTCCGCACCGTATGTTGGCGATGAGGGTGAGCGGGTAGGAGACGCTTCACCATCATTTCGACATCAATTGCCCGCGAATCTCGCCATTCGGGTTCTTGGCGGTGTGAATGTTGACATACCACTTGCCGGCCATGAGGTCGGCCGCCTGCGCGTCGGTCAGCGTCGCCGAACCTCGTAATGGGCTGTCGATCTGGAAGGCGTTGCGCGGCGTCAGGGTCAGCACGACGCCGGCATTGCCGTCTGCTGCGGCCGGCCCGTGAATATGCGCCGCTGTCGCCGTGCTGGTGAGGCCGCTGAAGGCGACGCTCCAAGTCAGCTGGTGGCTCTCTTTGACGTAATGCACCTCGGCAGTACCCTGAGCCGCGCGGCTGTTCGCCGGCGGTACCTCGTAGCGACCGCTGAGGACGGCGCCGAAAAGGGCGCCTTCAGCGACTGGAGTTTGGTCCTTCGTAGGCTCGATGAGGCTGCACGCGGCGAGCGCTATCGCGGTACAGACGGCGATCCCTCGGATTGCCGGTCGTGGCTGCAATGTCGATCCTCCTTCTCTTGCATGCGCCAGTATCTGGCGGCGGCGCCGGGCCAGGTGCATAATCGGCCTCGCGAAGGAGGACGCCCAGTGACGACGACCACGGCACCGCTGCCATACGCCCGCGCCTTGCCCGGCGCTCAGCCGCCCTATTTGCGCGACGAATATGGCAGCACGATGAAGCGAGCGCCACACCGCCCGCCGATCCAGCTCGACCACACGCTCTCGGAGGTGACCGGTCCGAACTTCGCCGATGGCTGGGCAGGGCCCAATCAGGTCGATCTCACGCGCCAGCACAAAGGCGAGCCGCTGGGCGAGCGGATCATCGTGGCCGGCAGCGTGCGCGATCAGGACGGCAAGCCGGTGGCAGGGACCCTGATCGAGCTCTGGCAATGCAACTCCGCCGGCCGCTATATCCACGAGCGCGATCAGCATGACGCGCCGCTCGATCCGAATTTTACCGGCACCGGACAGGTGGCCACCGACGAGCAAGGCGCCTATCGCTTCCTGACGATCAAGCCCGGCGCCTATCCGTGGCGCAACACCTACAACGCCTGGCGCCCCGCCCATATTCATTTCTCGATTTTCGGCCCCGCCTTCGCCACCCGTCTGGTGACGCAAATGTACTTTCCCGGCGACCCGCTGCTCGCACTCGATCCGATCTTTCAGAGCACGCCGGACGAAGCTGCCCGCGAGCGCCTGATCTCGCGCTACGACCCAAACCTCAGCGAGGCCGAGTATGCGCTCGGCTACCGCTTCGACATCGTCCTGCGCGGCCGTGCGGCGACGCCGATGGAGATCTGAGGTGAAGCCGGTGACGACGGCGTCGCAGACGGTTGGCCCCTTTTTCCATTTTGCTCTTGATCGGCCGGATTGGGCGGATCTGGCCGCTTCCGGTGCGACCGGCGAGAAGATCCGCATCGAGGGAAGCATCCGCGACGGCGACGGCGCACCTGTCTTCGACGCCTTCCTCGAAATCTGGCAGGCGAATGCCGCCGGCCGATACGCCCATCCCGAGGATCGCCAGGACAAGCCGCTCGATCCCCGGTTCCGCGGTTTTGGCCGCGTCTTCCCTGATCGAGAGGGCGCCTTCCGCTTCGCGACGATCCGTCCCGGCCGGGTGCCCGGGCGCGGTAACATGCTGCAGGCGCCGCACCTCAACGTCGCGATCTTCGGGCGTGGTCTGCTGAAACAGCTCGCCACGCGGATCTACTTCGCGGATCAGGCGGAGGCCAACGAGGTCGATCCGGTGCTGGGCGCGATCGAGGACCCCGCCATCCGGCGCACGCTGCTCGCCACGCCGCTCAATTCCGCCATTCCCACCTACCGTTTCGATATCATCCTGCAAGGCGATGGCGAGACCGCGTTTTTTGACATCTGAGTCCGCTGCCGCTTCGGGCGAGCCGCGGCGATGACGGTCAACCCGGCTGATTCCGCGGTCCTTGGCAATCTCTTCGGGACGGCGGAGATGCGTGCGCTCTTTGCCGACCGCCAGCGGCTGCAATACATGCTCGACACCGAAGCGGCACTGGCCCGCGTGCAAGCGCGGCTCGGCATCATCCCGCAGGAAGCCGCCACCGCAATCGGTGTTGCCGGGTCGGTCGACCGCCTGTCCCTCGACGACATCGCGGCGAGCACGCAGATCGTCGGCTATCCGGTCGTGGCGCTCGTCAAGGCGCTGGGGCGACTGGCCGGGGCGGATGCCGCACGCTATGTCCATTGGGGGGCAACGACGCAGGACATCCTCGATACCGCTCTTGTGCTGCAGATCCGTGCCGGACTCGATCTCGTCGAGCGCGGCCTCGTCGCGATCATCCGCGCCCTGGCAGAACGGGCGATCCGTCACCGCGGGGACGTTATGGCCGGCCGCACGCATCTGCAGCATGCGCTGCCGATTACCTTCGGCTGCAAATGCGCGGTGTGGCTCGCGCCGCTGCTCGACGATGTCGAGCGCCTGCGACAAATGCGGCCGCGCGTCCTCAAGGTGCAGTTCGGCGGCGCCGTCGGCACGCTCGCATCACTCGGTACGCAAGGGCGGGAGGTGACGGTCGGCCTGGCGCAGGAACTCGGCCTCGGCACACCCGACGCGCCGTGGCATGTCAGTCGGGCCGGACTCGTCGAGACCGCCTGCGTCCTCGGGACGATTTGCGGCAATCTGACGAAATTCGCCACCGACATCATCCTTCTGATGCAGACGGAAATTGCCGAGGTCTTCGAGCCGCATCAGGCCGGACGCGGCGGCTCGAGTACAATGCCGCAAAAGCGCAATCCAATTGTAAGCGAATACGTCATCGCCGCATCGCGCGGGGTGCACGCGCTTGTCCCGCTGATGCTCGCTGCCATGGCGCAGGATCATGAGCGCGCCACCGGCCCCTGGCAGAGTGAGCAGCTGGCGCTGCCGCAGATCTTCGTTCTGACCTCGGGCGCACTGGCGCATGCTGTGACCTTGGCCGAGGGCATCACCGTCGATGCCGCCCGCATGCGGCGCAATCTCGACAGCACCGGTGGACTGATCCTCGCCGAGGCGGTCATGATGACGCTCGCCGAGAAGACCGGCCGCGCTGTGGCGCACGACCTGGTGGAGCATGCCTGCGCGCGGGCGATCGAGCAGTGCCGCCCGCTCGGTGATATCCTGGCGGCGGATTCCGCGATCACCGTCCATCTCGCTCCGCCGGTCTTGGCTCGCCTCACCGATCCCACCAACTATGTGGGTGAGGCCGCCGCCATCGTCGATCGCGTTGTCGCCCGGGCACGCGAAGTTCTTGGTACGCGCGGCGAGTCCCTCCATGCGAAGTATCCTCCAACACCGGCAAGGTGAAAACGCGCCATGACCCTCGCATCCTTCAGTCCGCAGTCCCGGGAGCTCTTGGCCAAGGTAAGCACCGCGACCCTGGCCACGGCGCTCTTCAAGCTCGGTTTTCGCAATGTCTTTCTACAGGATGTCGGACTCCTTAATCCCAAGGCGCCGCGCATGGTCGGCGAAGCCTATACGCTGCGCTATATTCCCGCGCGCGAGGATCTCGACCATATCGGCGTCTTCGAGGACCGCTTGCACCCGCAGCGCAAGGCGGTCGAGGAAATTCCGCGTGGCCATGTCATGGTCATCGATTCGCGCAAGGACCGCCGCGCCGCCTCGGCGGGAAACATCCTGATCACCCGGATGATGATGCGCGGAGCGGCCGGCGTCGTCACCGATGGCGGCTTCCGCGACTGTCCCGACATCGCCAAGCTCGATTTTCCGGTCTACTGCGTCGCGCCGTCGGCGCCGACCAATCTCATCCGTCATCATGCCGTCGACATCAACGTGCCGATCGGTTGCGCCGACGTTCCCGTCTTCCCCGGTGACATCGTCGTCGGCGATGGCGAGGGTGTCGTCGTCATGCCGCGCCACGTCGCCGACAAGGTCGCCGAAGAGGCGGCGCGGATGACTCTCTTCGAGGACTGGGTCGAGAGCCGCGTGCGCGCCGGCGCCTCGACCTTCGGCCTCTACCCGCCCAGCCCGGAGATCCGCGCGGAATTCGAGGCCGAAATGAAAAAGCGATGAGTCGCTAGCCGCCTCGGATCGGCAGTCGTCGGAGGAGGTCGCGCGGTATCGCCCTTGGCACTAGCGTCGGCCTGACGAGCCGACGCCGTCCTCGCCTTCTATCCGGTGCCACAGGTCGCGCACCATCTCCTTCATCATCTGTGCCTCGAGCCAGCGGTCGGAGAGCTCGTAGCCGTCGCGATCCGTCATCGCATATTCAGGCGGGCCGAGCTCGCACAGGAAGGTCAGCGTCGCGTCTTGCGGCGCTCGTCGCCGCCAGGAGCGAAAGCCGTACTCCCACCAGCCCATGAAGAGATCCACCCAGTCCTTGTGGGTCGGGAAGCTGATCTGCAGCTGGATCTGTTCGCGGCTGGCGACGCGGCCGTGAAAGCCCCAGCAATTGTCGATGATCCGCCACATCAGCGTGTGGTTTTCCTCGCTGATCGGCCAGGCGAATTCGCGCCCCAGTAGGTAGTGCGAGAGATCGCCGGTGAGGCGCAGATCGGGGAAGCAGTCGAGAAGATGCAGCGTGAAAAGGAGATCCGTCGTCATGCGGTCGCGATGTGTCTCGATATGCATCGCGATGCCGGCATCGGCGGCCAATCGCCGCCAGCCCTCGATATAGGGAATGCACTCCGCGAGCCGATAGGGGCGGACGTCCGGCTGCAGGTTGATGTGATCGGCGCCGAACTCGTGAACATGCGCGATGATCGGCTTCAGGTCGTCGACCGTCCGCGGATAGCACTGTGCCTGCCAGCTCATGCCATGGGCGCGCAGGAAGCTCGTGACCTCCTTGACATAGGGGCGATCGAAGAAGCGCACGCCGGCACCGTCGAAACCGGCGTCGTGGATCATCGCGAGCTTCTCGTCGAGCGACCATTCGGCGCCGTCGGGCCGACGCCGCTCCATCGCCCATAGCGATTGGTAGACGAGAAATCTCTGAGCCATCGTCATCCCCGCCGTTCAAGCTGCTTCGCCGGCGACTTCTTCACATGTAAGACCGGACGACATGACTTGGTCAACTCGTCGCTGGGGCGGCATGAGCGTTGTCGCGGCAACTCGTTGCCGCTAGGGTCGTCGGCAGACAACGACCGGGATTCGAGATGACCGCACCATTCCGCCCGAACGAGAAGATCATCGACTTTCGCAGCGACAATACCGGCCGTGCCGCGCCCGAGATCATCGCCGCGCTCGCCGCAGCGAACGAGGGAACGGCGGCCGGCTATGGCGGCGACGAGTGGACCGCGCTGCTGCAGCACCGCTACAGCGAGGTCTTCGAGACGGCGGTGCGCATCTTTCCCGTCGCCACCGGCACTGCCGCCAATGCGCTGGCTCTCGCCGCCATCAGCCCGTCCTGGGGCGCCATCTATTGCAGCGAGCAGGCGCATGTCAGTGTCGCCGAAGTCAACGCCACCGGCTTCTTCGGCGGTGGTTCGCGACTGACGCTGGTACCGGGACCGCATGGCAAGCTGGCGGCCGAGGCACTCGGCGCTGCCTTGGCGGTCGCCGGGACCGGGCAGACGCATCGCAGCCAGCCGGCGGCGGTGACCTTGACCCAGGCGAGCGATCTCGGCGCCGTCTATTCACTCGACGAGGTGCGTGCCGTCACGGCGGTGGCCCGCTCGCACAATATCAAGGCGCATATGGACGGCGCGCGCTTCGCCAACGCGCTGGCGCGGCTTCGCTGCACGCCGGCCGAGCTGACCTGGCACGCCGGCATCGACATCCTGTCCTTTGGCGCCACCAAGAATGGCGGGCTGCTCTGCGATGCGATCGTCGTCTTCAACCAGGACATCGTTCCGTCGCTGGCGATCCAGCTGCGCCGCGCCGGGCAGGTGTGGTCGAAGATGCGGTTCGCCGCCGCGCAGCTTCTCGCCTATGTCGAGGACGGGCTATGGTTGCGCAATGCCAGCCAGGCCAATGCCATCGCTTCGCGCCTAGCTGCCGGCCTGCGCGATCTCCCTGGCGTCGCGCCGCTGGCGCCGATCGAGGCCAATGAGGTGTTCGTGAAACTGCCGGTCGCGGTGATGGATGGGCTCGAGGCGGATGGCATCCGCTTCTTCCGGCGGCCGGGCGACATCGCGCGCTTCGTCTGCCGGTTCGACGCGACCGCGGATGAAGCCGACGCGCTGCTCTCCTCGTTGCAGCGCCACCTCGCGACCGCTCGTTGAAGGGATCTCCGACATGACACCGCGACCCAATCCGCCGCTTGTTTCGCTCGATCATCTCGATGCGATTTCGCGCGAACAGGCGGAACAGGCCCAGGCGGCGATGCGCGAGCTCATCGCGCTGATCCCCCGGCGCTTCAGCTATGAGGACGAGATCGATCTCGTCTTCCGGCCCGACCATGCGCGCTGATCCCGCGACAGCGCTGCCGACTGCTGCGGCGGCAAGCCGGGCTCTCGTCGCCGGCCGCGTCACCGCCAGCGCTCTCGTCGAGGCTTCGCTGGCGCGCATCGCGGCACACGACCGGCGGCTCAACAGCTTCGTCCTCGTCCTCGCCGATGAAGCGCGCCGCGCCGCCCGCGCCGCCGATCGCGCGCGCAAGGCCGGTCGTGCGCGCGGGCCGCTCCACGGCGTCCCCTTCGGCCTCAAGGACATCTACGAGACCGCTGACATCCGCACCACCGCGCATTCCCGCCTGCTGCTCGATCACGTGCCGAAGCGGGATTCCACCGTGGCGCGCAAGCTCGGGGCGGCGGGCGCCATCCTCATCGGCAAGCTCGCGACCCACGAATTCGCCACCGGCGGCCCGGCCTACGATCTGCCCTTCCCGCCCGCGCGCAACCCGTGGAACCTCGACCATTTCACAGGCGGCTCGTCGAGCGGATCGGCCGCCGCGGTCGCCGCCGGGCTCATTCCGCTGGCCATGGGCTCGGACACATCCGGCTCGATCCGTGGCCCGGCCGGCTATTGCGGTATCGCCGGATTCAAGCCGACTTACGGCGTGGTCAGCCGCAGCGGCGTCATTCCGCTCGCCAACTCGCTCGATCATTGCGGCCCGATGGCCTGGACGGTCGAGGATTGCGCGGTCCTGCTCGACGCCATCGCCGGGCCCGACCCTGCCGATCCGGCCGGCGCCGACCGTCCGTACAAGAGTGTCCGCCGCGGGCTCACCGGCGGCGTCGCGGGCATGCGGATCGGCGTTATCCGGCATTTCTTCGAGCGCGACATCGCAAGCGATCCACAAACGGCGGCGGCAATCGAGGCGGCGCTCAAGGTGCTGCGCAAGCTCGGCGCGAAGCTTGTTCCGGTGAGCTTGCCACCGCACCAGGATTGGGACGCCTGCTGCCGCATCATCCTCTACGCCGAGGCCTATGCGATCCATGAGCGCGATCTTGCCGAGCGACCGGAGAGATACGCTGCGATCACCCGCGCGCGTCTGTTCTCCGGTCAGGTCGTCAGCGCCGCCGACTACGTCCAGGCGCTACGCTGGCGGCGCGAGCTCTGCCTGCGCTATGCCGCGGCGATGGACGGGCTCGACGCCGTCGTCACCGGCTGCACGCTCAACCCGGCGCCGCTCATCGACGAGATGGCGAAGCCGCCCTTCTTCTCGCCCAAGGGTCGCCTCGTGATGGCGCCGTTCAGCCTCACCGGCGCGCCGGCGCTCAGCGTCTGCAGCGGCTTCTCCTCGGACGGTCTGCCGCTCAGCCTGCAAATCGCCGGGTGCCCTTTCGCCGACCCGACGGTGCTGCGCATCGGCCATGCCTACGAGCACGCGACGCCGTGGCGCGAGAAGCGGCCGACGCTGTGAGCGAGCTCGCTAGGCTGACACGCCGCCACGTGGTGCGCGGCCTCGCATTATCCGCTGCCAGCACGGCAATCATCCCGCGCGCCTTCGCGCAGACTGTTGCCGGCGGCAAGATCTGCCGTTTGACGCCGCAAGCCGAGGAGGGGCCATTCTATTTCGATCCCGACTTGTTGCGGGCCGATATCGCCGAAGGGCATGAAGGCGTTCCGCTCACCTTGTCCCTGCAGGTGGTCGACGGCGCTTGTGCGCCGCTGGCGGCGGCGCGCGTCGATCTCTGGCACGCCGATGCGGTCGGGTTCTATTCCGGTTATGGCGGGCAGGGCGACGACAACAAGGCCTCGACGCGCGGCCAAAAATTTCTGCGCGGCACGCAGCTCACCGATGCGTCCGGCGGCGTCACCTTCACGACCATCTACCCCGGCTGGTATAGCGGGCGCACCACGCATATCCATTTCAAGGTCTTTCTTGATCGCAAGTCCGTGCTGACCGGGCAGATCTATTTCCCCGATGCGCTCAGCGAGTTCATCTACACGAATGTAAGACCGTACAAGGATCGGACGAAAAAGCGCGATACGATCAACGCGAGCGACGGCGTCCTCGCCGCCAGCGGCGGCGACCATGCCTCGTTCTGCAGCGTCAAGGAGGAGCGCGACCGGTACCTCGCCGCGCTCACCCTCGGCGTCGACCGGAAGGGGGCGACGCCCGGCGCGTTGCGGCGCGGCCCGCCACCGGGACCACCCCCCGACCGAGTTTCGCCGCCGCGTCGACCTGGTTCGCTCGTGCCCGGCGCCTTGGGGTAGGATCGAATTCTCACGCACGCGACAGCGTCTCCATGTTCCCGTCCTCGCGCAGGTGCCGATGCCGCAACTCTCCTGGAGGTAACGATCTGACAGAAGCATCCCCGTCTGAATGCCAGCGTGCCGTGGATAGCGGACAGTCTGCTTACGATCGGCAAGGCCGTAGGGCTCCCTTGGCGCGGGTCAGCCCGAAGATTGCGCGCCATGAACCGATGCGCAGGCCATCTGACGGCAATTATTCGATAGCGACGGCGGATTCCACCCGCGGGCTCCACATCAGGAGAGCCAGCACCGAGAGAATGATAGTGGCCGCGCCCGCCCACTGGATCAATGTCAGCCGCTCGCCGAGGAAGACGTAAGCCGTTGCGATGCCGAAGATGGGGGTGAGATTCAGGAAGCCACCGGCGATCGTTGCGGGGACTGAGCGTAGGCCACCGAGGTAGAACCAGAAAGCAGCGGCGTAGTACATCACGCCGGACAAGCCGCCGCCGATCCATTCGCTCCACGACAATGCCAGCACGCCCTCCGTGCCGGCACCGCGCGACCCCAGTAACCACAACGTCGCGACCCAGACCAGGCCTGCACTCTGCTGGAGGGCGACGGTGAACAATAGGTCGACGCCCGGTACGATCTTCCGGGACAGTACCGTGTACAGAGCGCAGCAGAATACGCCCGCCAAGACGAGGGCATCACCGTATCTATCGCCTGCTGCGTGCCCCCCTTCGGCAAGGCCGCTCACCAGAAGAACCCCGCAGGCCGCCATAGTGGTCGCTGTTAGAATGCGGAGCGTGACCGGCTCTCGAAGGAGCAGCCAGGCCATGGCGATGATCAAAGCGGGCTCGGTTGCCCACAGCAGAGTGGCCACGCTCGCGGTTGTCCGCGTCAGCCCAAGCATGCTCAGCGTGTACGAGAGGCCGGGATTGAGCCACCCGAGCAGCGTCAGCGCGAGCAACCCGCGCCTTTCCGCCGGTTGCGCACGTCTGATGAGAACGAGGAACCACAGCAAGGATACGCTCGGCGCAAGCTGAATTATGAGAAACGTGACCGGCGGGACGGACGCGAGCAGCTTCTTGCTGATGACCGTAGCGACGCCCCAGAAGGCGCTTGCTATAACGAGCGATGCTGTCGGCGGGATGTCGAACGAGTAGCGCGACATGACGGCTCTCCGAATTGGAACGCATGGTTCGATGACTGTGGTTGCGAAGCGCAGCGCACCGAGTCGGTGCTGCAGGCGTCGCCGTCGCAGTTGTCGTAACCAGGCTTGTGGAGGGGCCGATTGGTCATGGGCGCACGTTAGTGACCAAGTCTTTTAGCACAGGTCAGACATGCGGGCCCTCTAAATAACCCCACCCCTCGGCCAGCGTCTCTTAAATTCACCCCGACCAATGTCGGCGATGGGGTCGCAACCGTCTGCGTCGTTTTCAGCGAGGCGCGCGGGGACCGAGACGCGGAGTACCGGCACCGCTATTCCGCCGCCGCGCGCCCGCCCTCCGCCAGCACCTCGGTGATCGCCTGATCGAGGATGGCGATGCCGCGATCGATCTCCTCGCTTCGTACCGTGAGCGGCGGGGCGATGCGCCACATCGACGCCATCACTCCCACCGAGACGATGTTCATGGAGAGGCCGAGCTCCATGCAGCGGCTGGTGATGGCGCGCCCGGTTGCCACGTCCGGCGCGCGGGTCTCGCGGTCCTTCACAAGCTCCACACCCTGTAGCAGGCCGAAGCCACGGACATCGCCGATGATCTCATGCTTGTCCTGGAGATAACGCAGCCCAGCAGCGAGAAGCTCGCCCATCGCGAGGGCGCGGGCGTTCAGCCTCTCCTCCGCCAGCACGTCGAGGACGGCGAGCGCCACCTGGGCCGGCAACGGGTCGGAGACGTGGGAGGTCGGATGCATGAAGCCCTTTTCGTGGCAATCCGCCTCCATTGCTTCGGAGACGATCGTGGCCGAGAGCGGCAGGCCGCCGCCCAGCGTCTTCGAGAGGGTGAGAATGTCCGGCTCGACGCCGAAATGCTGGAAGGCGAAATCGCGGCCGAGCCGACCGAAGGCGGTCTGCGCCTCGTCGAAGATCAAGAGCATGCCGCGCTTGTCGCAGTGCTGCTTCACCTTCTGCCAGTAGCCCTCGGGCGGCACGATCACGCCACCCGAGCTTTCAACCGGCTCGGCGATAACCGCGGCGAGCGCGCCCGTCGACTGCGCGTCCACCATGTCGAAGCCAACCTCGAGGCAGGTACCGTCGCAGGCGTCGCGGCAATGTCGTACCGGGCAGTGATAGGCATTGGGGGCGGGAAGCGCGAGCGAGCCCGGCATCATCGGCCCGTAACCTTGGCGGCCGGCGACGTAGTTGACCGATTGCGCGCCTGAGGTCATGCCGTGCCACGAGCCGGTGTAGCCCACCACCTCGAAGTTGCCGGTATGCAGCTTTGCCAGCTTGAGCGCCGCCTCGTTCGCCTCGCCGCCGGTGCTAAGGAAGAGCGACTTCGAGAGACGCGGCGGGAGCAGCCCGGCGAGGCGCTGCGACAGCGCCACCACGGGCGGGCTCAGCATGCCGCTGAAGAGATGCAGCGCACCCTCGCAGGCCTCGCGGATCGCCTCGACGATGCGCGGATGGTTGTGCCCGAGCGTAGCGCACATCTGGCCGGAGGTGAAATCCAGGATTTCCCTGCCCTCACTGTCCCAGATCAGGGTCCCGCGCGCCTTGGCGATGAGGCGCGGCACGAAGGGCATGCCGTAGCGGATGAGATGCTCGTCCCAGGGTTCGTTGGTGAGATGCGGCGTCGACATCGGCGGCTCCTTGCTTCAGCTCGGGTATTGAGCCTACAACGGCGTGGTCGATTTGTGATTTCTTTGTGGGCGCGGAATCCGCTTGTATCAGCCCACAAAAATCCCCGAAGAGAAATTTTTGAGGGAAAAATAGATGCCTGACTTGCGAGATCGAAAGGCCACGGAAGCCGCCGATACGGCCCTCGATGCCATCGACCGGCGGATCCTGCGGGTGCTGCAGCGCGACAGCGTGATCGCGAACCAGAAGCTGGCGGACGCGGTGGGTCTGTCGCCGCCGGCCTGCCTCAAGCGCGTGCGCCGGCTGCGCGACGCGGGCGTCATCGCTCGAACCGCCGCCCTGCTGGCGCCCGAGGCGCTGGGCTATAAGCTGCTGACGGTGGCGCGCATCAAGCTGGACCGTCCGCGGGAGAAGGCGATGCGCGGCTTCGAGGGGCGGATGCGCGAGCTGTCGCGCGTCGCACTATGCCTCACGGTCGCCGGCGACATCGACTATGTCATCCTGGTGCGCAGCAAGGACGTCGCGCATTACCAGGAATTCGCGCGCCACGTCCTCGCCACCGCACCGGGGATACGGTCGTATACCAGCGAGATCGTCCTCGACGTCACGAAATGGACCACCGAGATTCCGGTGGAGGACGGTTGATCCTATCCTATCTGGGCTTCGCCGCCATCTTCCGCGCCGCGGGTGCTGGCGACATCAGACGCACAAAGTCATCCGGCTTGGCTCATCAAGCTGCCGAGCAGCCTGGCCCGTCTCCGGCGGACGGCACCCCTACAGAATGAGGCTCGGGTTCGTCTTCTCGTCGAGCGGCCAGATCGGCCGCGTCACCCGCGTGTAGGGGATTTTGCGGTAGTCGCGGCTGAGCGGTCCGTCGCTATCGATGTAGATCACCTTCTTGGCGATCGGCCCGAACGCGGCCATGAAATGGTTGGTCGACTTGACGACCACTATCTTCTTCATGCGCGGATCGATGCCGAGATTGGTGAAGAGCTCGAGGCCGAGCGCCTGGGTGCGGTTGGAGATCAGCACCACCTCGACGCCGCCAATGCGCACCGCGGCGCAGTCGCCGAGCGGCACCTGGGTTGGCCCGAAGCTTTGCCAGCAATCGCGCTTCAGACCGACGACCGTCACCTTGGCGTCGATCGGCGCGCCCGAAGTCGGGCCGATCTTGCCGCCGAAGCGCAACGGGAACTCGGCACCGAGCCCGGCATCGAAACAGAGCCGCACGGCGATCGGATCCCACAGCGGCCCGACCACCGCCTCGCGCGCCTCGCGCTCGATCAGGCGGCGCAGGATCGTCGTGTTGTCCGATGGCGCGCCGCCACCCGCATTGTCGGCGGGGTCGGCCAAGACGACCGGCTGATCGTTGAATTCAAGGGCCGTCGAAATACCCTCATCGGTGCTGAGATATTCGGGCATCGTCTTGCCGCGCATCGCGACGAACTCCTCGCCGATCTTGGTCGCCAGCGCGTCGCCCTTCGCCTTGTCCTTGTCCATGACGACAAGGATACGGCCGCCGAGCTCGGGGACGTCGGCATAGGGGAAGCAATGGCCGATCGAGATCGACAGGACGCCGTCCTTGCCCTCCATCGCCTTCATGCGGTCGACGAAACCGCGCATCAGCGGCAAGGTCGTCGGGTAGGACTGGATCTGCCGGCAATCGTAGAGCGACATCACCGGCTTGGCCTTGCCGCGCAGCGTCTTTAGCACGATGTCGAGGACGTCCTCGGCGCGCTCGACGACGTCGGTGTGCGGAAATTCCTTGTAGAGCACGATGACGTCCGCGAGACGGACACGTTTCAAGGTTAGATGGCAATGCGGGTCGAGCTCGACGCCGATCACCGTCTTGGGCCCGACCAGCGCCCGCACGCGCTCGATGACGTCGCCTTCGACGTCGTCATAGCCATGCGCCACCATGGCGCCGTGCAGGCCGAGAAGGACGCCGTCGACCGGCAGCGCCGCCTCGAGCTGCTCCAGTATCTCGTCGCGCATGAACTCGTAATCGGCGCGGTTGGTCGTTCCCGCCGGACTCGCCGCAAAGCAGCTGCCCTCTATCAGGGTGAAATCCTCCGCCTTGGCGCGGTTGCGGGCGACGTAGAGCGGCGCCGTGCACATCAGCGGCGTCTCGTCGGGATGCTCGCCGGGGCGCAGGAAGACGCCTTCCTTATAGGCTTCGATGCTGGTCGGCAGCGGCGAGAAGGTATTGGTCTCGGTGGCGATGGTGGCGGTGAACAGACGCATCGACTCTCTCTCCTCGGATTCGGCCATCTAAGCGCGGCGGGGCGACAAGCTCACGACAATTCGTGCCGCACGATCGCGGCCCCAGCCGCCAGCGCCTGCAGCTTGCCGAAGGCGATGTCGCGGGGGAGATATTTCATGCCGCAATCGGGAGCCGCGATGAGATGATCGGCGGCGACGAAGGGGAGGGCGCGGCGGAGCCGCTCGGCGACCAGCTCAGGCGTCTCGACGGTCATGTCGCCGAGGCCGATGACGCCGAGGATCATGGTCTTGCCGGCGAGCGCCTTGAGCACGCTGAGATCGAGCTTGGGCTGGGCCGCCTCGATCGAGATCTGTCCGGCGATGCAGCCGGCGAGCTCCGGCAGGAAGGAATAGCCGCTCGGCTTGTCGTGCACGACATGGGCGTAGCCGAAACAGAGATGGATTGCGGTGGTTCCCGGGACTCCGGCGAGCGCGCGGTTGATCGCGGCGACGCCGTAGCGCGCCGCCTGTGCAGGTCGCGCCTGCAGCCAGGGCTCGTCGAGCTGGATGATGTCGGCGCCGGCCGCCTTGAGGTCGCGCGCCTCCGCGTTGACGGCGACGGCATAGTCCATCGCCATCTCGGCCTCGTCCGCGTAGTGTTCGTTCTGCACCTGCTGCGCCATGGTGAAGGGACCGGGCAGGGTGATCTTGATCGCCCGCTCGGTATTGCGGCGCAGGAATTCGACATCGCGTACTTCGACGGCGCGCCGCCGCCTGATCTTGCCGATGATGCGCGGCACGGTTGTCGGCTTGCCGGTCCGGCTGATCACCGTGCCGGGATTGTCGATGTCGACCCCGTCGAGCGCGGTGGCGAAGCGGTTGGAGTAGCTCTCGCGGCGCATCTCGCCGTCGGTGATGATGTCGATGCCGGCGCGCTCCATGTCGCGGATCGCCAGCACCGTGGCGTCGTCCTGCGCCGCCTCGAGGAATTCGTCGGCGACGCGCCAGATGTCGCGCGCGCGGATGCGCGGCACGTGGCCGCTCAGCCGGCTGCGATCGACCAGCCAGTCAGGCTGCGGGTAGCTGCCGACGACGGTGGTCGGCACGAGGCGCTCTGCCATGCGGATTCTCCGGGTTGCACCGCCGCGCGGCGCGGGTGAATGATGGCGCAAGCCTATTCGATAGTCGCACAAAAGAGGAGATCGGCATGACGGACGGCAAGGTGGCCATCATCACGGCGGCGGGCAGCGGCATGGGCGCCGCCTGCGCGTGCGAACTCGCAGCCCAGGGCTACCGCGTCGCCGTCATGTCCGCCTCGGGCAAGGGCGAGGCGCTCGGCGAGTCGCTCGGCGGGCTCGGCTTCACCGGCTCCAACACCGATCCCGGCGTGCTCGGCAACGTCGTCGGGGCGACGCTCGAGCGCTGGGGTCGCATCGATGCCGTCGTCAACAGCGCCGGCCATCCGCCCAAGGGGCAGTTGCTCGAGATCGCCGACGGCGAGTGGCACAAGGGCCTCGACATGATCCTGCTCAACGTCATCCGCATGGCGCGGCTGGTGACGCCGATCATGGCAAAGCAGGGCGGCGGCGCCTTCGTCAACCTCTCGACCTTCGCCGCCTTCGAGCCCGATGCGGCCTTCCCGATCTCCTGCGTGCTGCGCGCCGGGCTCGCCAGCTTCACCAAGCTCTACGCCGACCAGCATGCGGCGCAAGGCATTCGCATGAACAACGTGCTGCCCGGCTTCTTCGACAGCCTGCCGGAGAACGAGGCGCGGCGACAGACGATCCCGATGAAACGCTACGGCCGCGTCGCCGAGATGGCCAAGACGGTGGCTTTCCTGATCTCCGACGGCGCCGGCTACATCACCGGGCAGAACATCCGCGTCGACGGTGGCGTCACGCGATCGGTGTGACGGCGCCCGCCGTGCACTTTCCGTTCACTCGGCCGCTGTGGCGACCCGCGCGGGATCGGCGCCGACCCGGTGCGAGCCGCTCTCCTCGCCGGCGCGCGACAGGGTGAAGTCGAAGGCGATGCGGCGCAGCTCCGGTGCCGGGCTGTCGGCGGCAGGCGGTTGGACCGCGACGACGAGCGAGCTCGAGACGCCGAACACCGCATCGGAATCGATATGCGGATCGCCGGCGATGTAGAGCGCCGTCGCCAGCTCGCGGTAGCCCTCGGCGCCGAGGAGGAAGTGGATATGCGCCGGGCGGAAGCCATGGCGTCCGAGCCCGTCCATCAGCCGTCCGACCGGCCCATCGACCGGGATCGAATAGCCGATCGGAACGACGCTGCGGAAGTGATAGCGCCCTTCGGCGTCGGTGCGGAAGCGCCCGCGCAGATTCATCTCGGACGGGTTTGGTCCCTGGATATCGTAGAGGCCGCTCGACGAGGTCTGCCAGACATCGATCGAGGCGCCGGCGATCGGCTGGCCCGTGGGGTCGGTCACCCGGCCGTGCAGCACAACGATCTCGCCGGGCATATCGACCGCAATATTGCCGCCGAGGGGGAACTCGGGCGCGTTCTCGCGAAAGAACGGGCCCAGCAGGCTCGACCTTGTGGCGTCCCGCGCAGCCTGGCTGTTGAGCGCGTTGACCAAGGCGCTCAGCCCCAGCGTGTCGGAAAGCAGGATGAATTCCTGTCGCGTCGGCGAGCAGGTCTGGCCGACGGCGGTGAGGAACTGCACCGCCTGGATCCATTCATCGGGGGTCAACGCCACCTCGCGCGCGAACGCGTGGAGGTGCCGCACGAGGCTCGTCATGACCGCCTTGAGCCGCGGGTTCGGCGCTGCGGTGAAGGTTGCGGTCACCGCCTCGGTAATATTGTGTTCGTCGAGGTCGTGCATGGCGTTCCTCCTGTCTTTCGGCCCCATCATTGCGCTGGCCACCGCGCGGCCCGTTGTGCGCTTCCACGACAGGGTGGAGGATATTGCCCGGCCGGTCTAGGATGACGCAACCAACAAGGAATGGGAGAGGGAGGGACCGCCGATGCACCGTATCCTGAGGTTCGTGAGATCCGCGCCAGCCGTTATGGCGATGCTTGTCGCGGCGGTTCTGCTGCCGACGCCCCCCGCAGGAGCGGCGGATCCGATCAAGCTCGGCTTCGGCATGGCGCTGACCGGCGGCCTCGCCGGCAACGGCAAGGCGGCCCTCCTCGCGCTGCAGATCTGGGCCGAGGACGTCAATGCCAAAGGCGGGCTGCTCGGCCGCAAGGTCGAGCTCGTCTATTACGACGATCAGAGCAGCCCCTCCGCGGTGCCGGGCATCTATACGAAGCTGCTCGAGGTCGACAAGGTCGACCTCGTCGTCTCCGGCTACGCCACCAACCAGATCGCGCCGGCGATGCCCGTCGTCATGCAGCGCGGCATGGTCTTCATGGGGCTCTTCGCCCTCGCCATCAATGAGCAGTTCCACTATCCCAACTATTTCAGCATCCAGCCGGTCGGTCCCGACGGCAAGGTCGAGCTGAGCCGCGGCTTCTTCGAGCTCGCCATGGCGCAGCAGCCGAAGCCGCAGACCGTCGCCATTGTCGCCGCCGATGCCGAGTTCGCCAAGGCCGCTGCCGACGGCGCGCGCGAGAATATCAAGAAGGCCGGGCTGAAGATCGTCTACGACAAGACCTATCCGCCGGCGACGGTCGACTACTCCCCGGTGGTGCGGGCGCTGATGGCGACCAATCCCGACATCGTATTCGCCGCCTCCTATCCGCCCGATACGGCCGGGCTGGTGCGCGCGGCGAATGAGGTCGGCCTCAAGGTCAAGCAATTCGGCGGCGCCATGGTCGGGCTGCAATTTGCCGGGCTCAAGACGCAGCTCGGCCCGCTGCTCAACGGCATCATTGATTTCGACTATTACGTCGCCGAGCCGACGATCAACTTCCCGGGTATCGACGAGTTCGTCAAACGCTACCAGGCCAAGGCGGCCGGCGCCGGCGTCGATCCGCTCGGCTATTACCTGCCGCCTTTCGCTTATGCCGAGGGACAGATCCTCGCCCAGGCGGTTGAGGCGACCGGCGGGCTCGATCAGGCGAAGCTGGGCGACTACATCCGCAAGAACACCTTGCAAACTATCGTCGGCGACATCCATTTTGCTGAGAACGGCGAGTGGGCGCAGCCGCGGGTCCTGCAGATCCAGTACCAGAACATCAAGGGCAACGACCTCGACCAGTTCAAGAAACCCGGCACGCAGGTGATCGTCCATCCGCCCGCGTTCAAGTCGGGCGCGCTGCAGTATCCCTACGCCGACATCAAGCGCTGATCGACCCCGCGCAGCTGTGGTCGATCTGCTGGCGAATGCGATCGTCTCGGGCCTGTTGCTCGGCGGCTTCTACGCGGCGGTGACGGTCGGCTTGTCGATCGCCTTCGGCATGCTCGAGATCGTCAACATCGCCCACCCCACTTTCGTCATGCTCGGCTCCTTCGTCGCCTACGCCGCCAACCTCGCCTGGGGCCTCGATCCAATTCTCGCCGGCATCGCCGCGGCGCCGCTCTTCTATGCGCTCGGCGCCGTCCTCTACCGCATCTACCATCTGAGCTTCGAGCAGCACGGCCAGGATTCGCTGCGCGGGCTGGTCTTCTTCTTCGGCATCATGTTCATCGCCGAGGTCGCGCTCATCTTGATCTTCGGCGTCGACTACCGGCTGGTCGAGACGCCCTATTCGGGGGCTAGCCTTGCGATCGGCTTCATCGGCGTGCCGACCCGTCTTCTCGTCCCGTTCATCGTCTCGCTCGTCATGATCCTCGGTCTGCAGCT
>WNFC01004129.1_pt1 | contig 32114 bp, 33 predicted proteins | sample 5400541 | NCBI WGS metagenome assembly WNFC01 (sample SAMN13153342, study PRJNA577476) | soil metagenome | isolation source: 120 cm saprolite under Douglas fir tree site 2 hole 2 replicate 1 | place: USA:California | collected 2015-04-18
CACTAGGCCTCGTAGTCGAAGATCAGGGCCAGGGCATCGGCCAGCTTGCGCATCGTTTTGTCGGCTAGTTGGCCGATGGGCTCCCTGGACAGCCTGTCCCTGCGCACCCGTACCGAGGAGTAGGACTCGAGGTGCCCGGCAATGGGATCGTCCGGGCGGAGCGCAACCACATAGGGTGTCTCAGTGAGGTCCGGCCGGTCGCTGACCTTGACCACCAGAGGGTGGCCCGTGATCGCGTTGAATCCGTCATTGCTGACGATGGCGACGTAGCCGTCCCGGCCGAGTCCTTTGTAGGCGTAGACGTCACCACGGTTCACGCGGCGCCCTTACCAGCGCCGGGTGGGAAATCCCCCGCGTTGGCCTCGGCCCACTCGGCCCAGGCATGCCCCGTCTCACGGTCGGCCTCCGCGATGGCGGCGGCCGCATCACGCTGGATCTTCTCGCGAGCGGCCCGGGTCATCCAGGCCGACATGGACAAGCCGGCCCGGTCAGCTTCGGCCTTGGCCTGCCGGAAAGCTCGCTCACCCATGCTGATGCTAAAAGTCTTCACAGCCATGCTCATAAACTTATCAACAACGTTCCTACGAATATGGCCGGAACGCCCAACGGGGGAGTGGCTCCGGAGCATCCTGTCACAGAGGCAGCCCTCGCGGCGCCGTCGCTGTAGTTCTCCGTGGCGGTCCACCGCCGGGGGCGGCCATCGGTCTAGAGTTCGGTTGCGGGCATAGGGGACAGGGAGGCGGTTGATGGCGCGGAGGTCCCGGACCTATACCTCGGTCGAGGTGTGCGCCGGGGCTGGCGGTCAGGCAGTCGGCCTGGAGGCAGCGGGATTCGAGCATCTGGCGCTCGTCGAAATCGACCCGGACGCCTGCGAGACATTGCGCCGCAACCGCCCTAACCCCGCCCGCGACGGGCTGCGGCCCTCCGGGCCGACCCGGCGCGACGGTCCGGCATTCAGCACAGGGATTACCACCGCCTGCAGCGCACCCTAGGCAGTCCGCGACGACTATCTCCGGTCTGCCGTGACGAGCGCACGAGCAGTGCTCACCGTCGTTGCTGGGCCATCGACGATTCGTGACCTCGTTTCCCCGGCCCGGGTTCACCGAGTGACGTACGTTGCTCGCCTAGTCATCGTCGGGTTCGCCAAAGCAATCGCTCGCAAATCCCCCATAGAAGCGTCCAAGTGCGGAAATGTCTGGCGAGGGGAGTCCAACGGCCCGATTCCGGTCCTAGCGCCGAAGACGGCTAGGGTCCGGGATCGCCAGAAGCCCGGACGGCCGCAAGCGCTCGTCTCCACTCGCGGCCAAAGAGGCTGACTACGAGACACGAGGACGGACGAACCATCCATAACTTCGCCGACAGGACTCTAGCGTCAACGGGTACATCAAAGAGAGCTAGCTGATTGGTGGGCGGGGCAGCGAGACACCGAGACACCGAGCGCATACCGATGCGTCGCGCTGCGGCGAGCCAATCCGGGCCGGGGATGCCTGCATTTAAACAAGGATAACGCTGCGCGGCAAGGGAGACCTATCCGAGCAAGCGGCCCGGGCCCACTGCAGCTTGTCTGTTCACCTGACGGACGGGTCGACGGCGGAACGCGGCGATCAGCAGGCGCGCGAGCACGGACAACCGGACGTACTTCGTCACTGCCACTTCTGTGCCGTTACGAACGGGGAGCCGCGGTCATCGTGCCGGCTAATGTCTGTTTCGTGCCAGCGCCAACCTTCGCTCGTAGCCTCCTAGGCTGGAAGCACAGCGGCAAAAACAGGCTCGGCTGGGAGCAGGTCCCTAACAACGCCGACATCGATAGCCGTGAGAGCTTGCAGCTCAGCTCAGCCATGCTGAAGTCGCTGTCTGCCCATACTGGTCAGGACCTCCCGCCACCCCCGCTGAGCCCTGGTGCGCAGCTAGAGGAAGCCGTACGAATAGACCTAGCACAAGAATTGGAAGCCCGAGACAATTCGCGCCATTGGACGGCCCGGCGGGGGGCCCTCGTGACCGACTACAGCCAGTATGTCCACCTGCTGCACCTTAACCAGCTAGTGATCGATAACCCAACGCTGTCAGTTACCATTGGTCAGGACTACCTCATCAAGCCCGACGTCCTGATCGGCCTCGAAGATGTGCCCACGGTCAACGGTCTGCCGCTGCTACACGCCGCTGTCTCATGCAAGTGGACTATCCGCTCCGACCGGGTTCAGAACATCCGGCACGAAAATAATCAGATGGTGCGCCACCGCCGTGGTCGACAGCCGCACCTGGTCGCTGTCACAGCTGAACCGCTGCCAAGCCGTCTCGCCGCGATCGCCCGCGGCACAGGTGAGGTCGATGCTGTATATCACATCGCCTATGACGAGCTCCACGCAGCCGTCCAGGCATCGAACAACGCCGGGCAGCAGTCAGCTTGGGAGGAGATCACCGGGCAAGAGCGATTGCTCAACTACAACCTGCTCGGCGAACACCTCGCCTCCTGGTAATAGCTATGCGTTGCTGTGGGGCGACCGTGCCTGACCCGCCGAAGCTGCCAGAGCCAGATAGCGAACAGATCGCTGCGCTTGTCGGATCGACGACGCAAAGATTGCTCTACAGCTTTTTGTACCGGCGGCGTGACAATCCGCCGACAATGGTCGAGCTGCGCTTTTTTGTTGCGAACGCGCTTGGTGAGGACCAATCCAATACTGATCGCCGCGTCCGCGAGCTGCGACGGTACTTCGAAATTAAGCCGGTGCGGATCGACAACGAGAGTAGATACCTGCTCCAAGGGTGGTCGGCGACACGGCCGTCCAACATAGGCGTTGCGGTCAGCCTGCGGCGCCGGGCCGAAGTGCTGGCGCCGCAACGATGCGCGCAGTGCGGTCGGAAGCCGCTTGAGGATCATGTCAAACTCGTGGTGGACTACAAAGTGCCCCTGTCATGGGCGGAGACAACGAACCTGAGAATCTACAGCCGCTCTGCGAGGAGTGTAACGCCGGTAAACGTGATTACTTCCGCTCGTTCGAAGCTTACGCCGAGCAGATTCGGGCGGCAATTGGCTACGACGAACCGCAAAAGCGCATCGGCGAGCTACTCAGAGCGTTCGACGGCGGCTGGGTCCGCTCGGACCTACTCGGCATCGTTGCCAGCGCCAATAACTTCCAAGAGGACTGGCAACGCCGAATGCGTGACCTGCGATTCCTGGGCTGGGATTACAAACATGAGAAGCGGTATGACGAAGGCTCGCGGGTGTGGACTTATTACCGCCTGACGAAGTCAGCTGTCTGGCCGGAGAACATCTCGCAGGCCATCCGGGCTGAAGAGGCTAAGCGAAAGGCGCTAAAGAAAGGCCTGTCAGCTGGCCCGGGCTAGACGGAGCGGCTTGGATCGCGCGCCATCGAGTGCTGCTTTGATCTGGACTCCGATAGCCTGTGCGACCGGGGGCGGGAACGCGTTGCCGATCTGACGGTACTTGGAAGTTTTGCGTCCAAAAAATTTCCAGCTGGCATCAAAGCCCTGAATGAGGGCAACCATCTCGCAGGTCAGACGTGGAAGATAGTCATTCGGGGCATCAGCAGGAGGCGCGTCCTCGGCGATACTGCGGCCTTCCACGCCGAGCCGCAGCCAGTCCGCTCGGGCGCGGGTCGGCCCGAGATCAGGGCCCCCGTGTTTGCGCGAACCACCCACGATCGTCGGGGCGATGCTGTTGGCCCGCTTGGCCCATGCTTTGGCACCCGGCCAGCCGTTGGCGGCCATTAGCGGATACAGAACCTCACCCACCTTTGGAGGAGTACTCGTTGGCGTCGGCCAGGTGAAGTGCGCAGCATACCGACGTTTGATCGCGACAAGCACGAACCGCGGCCGCAGCTGCGGAACGCCATACTCGCAAGCGTTAAGCACCTGCCAATGAATCTCGTAACCGAAGCCTTCAAGCTCGTCGATCACAGCTTGGCGGTAGTCGGAGAATTTGCGCTCAGCGAGCCCTTTGACGTTCTCCAGCATGACGGCCGCCGGGCCGACTTCCCGCACGAGCCGAAGCGCTTCAGGGAACAAGTCCCGCTCATCCGCAGCACCGAGCTGACCACCCGCCACGGAGAACGGCGGGCACGGCACCCCACCCGCCAGGAGATCAACGCCGTGGAACTGTGCACCGTCCAGGTTCCGGACGTCGTCCTCGACGACGTTCCAGTAACGCCGGTTCAGGCGTAGCGTCTCAGCCGCATCCGAGTCGATCTCGAGCGCTAGGGCATGGCCGAAACCTGCGAGCTCCAAACCACGCGACTGACCACCAGCGCCAGCACAAATCTCAAGACACGTCAGTTCTGACACGTGCTCGCTCCTTGCGGCCAGTGCTGAGGTAATCCGACTTCTTCGAACAGGTGTGCGATGACTCATCCTGGCACACGTTCGTCGCCGAGGCTAGTGGGGCACGCGACTACAGGTCGCAGCGTATCGGTTTCGAGGGACGGTGCTGGGAGCCGCACCGAAGCCTAGACGATCAAATTGGTGCGATCCGACGGACCTCACGCCAGGCGCTCTCCTCCCCAGCAAGCTGGCTGGCGGTGGGGTCAAGAATCGGGAAGTTCCGCGAAGCCTGGCCGAGCAGTCTCAGAGGTGGAGGTTGCGGTGGCCGCAGTATGAGCGTCCCGAGTCTGTCAGACGGCCATGCTGTGATTTACGTGGCCACCACTCACGTCCTGAGGGAGCAGTATGTTCCCAACTTCGTCGCTGTCAGGCAGCATCACGATCCCTAGCGATGCCACCTTCTGGATGCCGAAACCAGAGGACATCGACGAAGATGGAATCGGCGCGTTTTTTCACAATACCTGGCTGATCAAAGACGTGCCCGTCCGCGAGGCTCGGCAACTGAGGAAAGAGGAACGCCGCATCGCGGAGGTTGTGGGTCACATGGCGACCACAGCCGAGGACTTTGATCGTCTAGCTCATGCTGTCGAAGACGGCTACGACCCTGACGAGGACTATGACCTGACCGCCACCGAACGAGCAGAACTTGATGAGTTCCTATCGGACGATGAAGATGAAGCTCCGGCGCTTGAGTCCCTCGAACTCGGGGTCGCAGGTCTCGTTTACGCGCTTGCCACCGTTCGCATCATTCCGGCTGCAAGCTGTAGGGGGCATCCGGGTGATCGGGCCTGGTCCGACGCGCCAGTCGTACTGTTCGCCACGACAGAGTACCGCGCTAAGGCGCTGCAACCACTCGTCGAAGCCACCGACTGCCGGTTCGGCATCGACACAGCTCGACGCGACCTGCTCGCCGTCGCGGGGCGGTCGATACTCAACACGATGGCCTTGGCGGATGCCGTGCTCGGATCCCGCCATACATTCGTGCAGCCGAGGCCGCTCCGCCGTACTCGGCCCGGGCGCGCACATGATCAAGAAGGGCTGTTCTAGCGGCCTTCCGATCTTCCCGGGGCCCAGGCCGCCCTGCTGCAAGGCTTTCCGCCCGGCTGGGACATCCCCGGCCGCAAGACCGCCGCGTACCGGCAGGTAGGCAACGCGTTCCCGCCTCCGGTCGCGGAGGCGATGGGCCGGAGTATCGCGTCAGCCCTGGCCCAGGCCGACGACGCGGCCGCAGCCTTAACGCTGCACCAGCATGAGCGTCGCGTCTTGTGCCCCTCATAGGGGGCGCGCAGGGACCACAGCGGGAAGCCACGCAGACGAGGAACCACACGGGCCAACACCGGCGCGGAAACCTGGTTCAGTTGCGGGCTACGCCCAGATGTCTCGGCCGTCATTCCACAGTGACTGCATATGCAGGGCGAACCGGTCGAATACGCCGTCGTCCTGGCGGCGGCGGAAGTGAAAGGCCGGCGAGTTGTGCCCAACCAGGTTCGCCAGGTGTGGGGTGATGATCATGTCGTCGTCGAACGCGAACACCGACAACGCGATGTGCCGGTCGGAGAACCGTGCCTCGATCCCGTCTGTCCCACGTAGCTTGCGCAGCTCGTCCAGGGTCACCGCGATCCGGGTCGACACCGTCAGGGACGTGGCCTCCACCTCCTCACGATGCCGGGTCACCTCGCTGTCGGGGTCTCCGACCAGAAACCGGACGCGGCAGCCCTGGGAGGCCTTCCGGCGCAGGGCAGCGCCGAGGTTGGGCTGCTCGATCCACAGGAAATAGCTGGTGTAGCCCGCGAATGTGATCTCGCTCTTCGCGTCGGTGATCAGCCTGCGCCACAGCGATGCCGGGCACGCCGACCGGTACGGGTAGACCGCCGCGACCTCACGATCGGGTCCTGTCTTGATCGTGGCGCGGATCGCCTCGGGCCAGAGCACGGCCTCGTCAACCTCCAGAACTTCGCACGCGGCCCAGCGGTGGCGGGGATGCGGGACACGGGAGTCCTGCACCCAGCGGGCGACAGTCTTCTCGTCCACCCCGATTCGCCGCGCAAGAGCCTGCTCAGTCATCTTCGCATCAGTCATCGCTTGGCGAAGTGCCAGGTTTGGCACGGTTCCGACCCCTCCCGGACACTTCGGACGTTTCCGCAACTGTAGCCAAGAACGTTCTTCCCGTCCACGGAACGGCGTACCAACGACCGCCGCGCCCAGTTACACATTGATGCATCACAAATGCTCACTGCACACAAGCGCCGCTCAGTCAAATACCGCCTGCCTTTAGAAGCCCATGCCTGCCATGCCAGGTGGGGAACTCCCACGCAACCACAGCCCGGGGACGATCAATGCACAAGCCCGCCACGCGGGAAGCCGCCGCACCTCCGCTCACCTGGTCCCGCGCCTTCCCTGGACATCCTGATCAGGTCCGTGAGGCTCGCGCGTTCCTGCGCGCGGCCCTGGACGGCTGCCCAGCAGCCGACGACGCCGTGCTCTGTGTGTCGGAATTAGCCGCGAACGCCGTGCTGCACAGCGACTCCCGGAAGCCAGGTGGCACGTTCACCGTCCGCGCCGAAATCCACCACGGCGACTACGTCTGGGTCGAGGTCGAAGACAACGGCGGCAGGTGGAACCAGCACGCCCACCGCGACGGCCGCCCGCACGGCCTCGACATCGTCCGCGCCCTTGCCACCGAATCGGGCATGGACGGCGACCCCATCACCGGCTGGGCCGCCTGGGCCAGGTTCGACGTGCCCCCGAACCCCGCCAGCCACCCCAGCCACAGCAGCGGCGGCACCGCTGCGGCCCGCGATCCCGCCCCAGGCGCGACGACCATAACCAGCGCCGGGCAGGCACTGACTGGCCTGCACGACGCCCTCGCCGCCCTGGGCATCACCACCACCGGCATCACCCTCACCCGCCACAACGGCAAGCTCCACCCCGAACGCGGCCCGGCCATCGGCTACCACGGCGGCCTGTACTGGTGGCCCGCCCGCCGTCGGCACACCAGCCGGCCCGTCTACGCCATCCACGACGCCACCGACCCAGCCGGCGCCGCCCGCCGAATCGCCCCGCACCACCAGCCCGCCACCCTGGCAGAGCACTGACCATGCCCGCCACCATCCCCGGCAGCCCGCACCCCACCGCCAACGACACCGAAGTCACTCCGGTGTCGCCCCAGCGACAGCTAAGCCACTGCGGTGCCGTCCACCAGGGCTGGTTCCAGCACCTGCAAGCACTCGAAGACGCGATCGCCTACCGGCGTGCCCGCGCCAGCGCCCCATGCCCCGACTGCACCGCCGATGGCCGGAGATGTGACGACCACACCTGCGACCTGCAGTTGATCGCCGCCTACCAGCAGACGGCCATCGCCGCCATCGGGGAAGTGTCGGCACGCGTCCACGCCCCCCGCACCGCGATCAAGGAAGTCTGCCCAGCCACTGGAACGCCGTGACATGTCCGCTGAGCCGAACCAGGATCCGCATGACCCCCAGGTGATTCTCAGGGATCTGCCTGAGCAAGAGCGCGGTCAGTTCCTTCGCCAGTACCACGAGGCCGTGGACGCTGCGCATGATCCTGCCGGCTCACGACAGCTTCAGCGGCTCCTGCATGCGTGGAGGCTCACCGTCATCGCCACCAGCCGAGTCGGCTACTACGAGGAGCTCGAAGCGGCGCGGGACGGGACTGCGCGGACGATACCGGCAGATGAAGCCATCCCGGGCTGGCAGGAGCGACTGGCGGCGGCGCGGGCTCAAAGGCGGTGACATGCCGGGCCCGCGGCGGTGCCCAGAGGCACGTCGGGGTGACGTCAAATGTTGGCCTTGTGACAGGCGCGGGTAACTGACCTAAGGCCTAACTACGCTCCGTCCGGGACTTCGCCCGGAAGGAGTGGCCCTTCGGGCAGTTCGGCTGACGGACCGCGATGAGCCTGGCACGTTCGGTGCGTGGCTGATGACTTCTCCGAGCGGTACGGGGATCTGCTGACCGGCAGCTATGACTGCGTGGACCGGATCGTGCTGAACGCCTATTTCTCCCTGGGGCATAACCCGGGCGGGTTCCGGTGCTGATGGCGGCGCCTCCACGATGACTGCGACGAGCAGCTCGACAACACGCACCTGATGCGGTTCGCGGGCCGGTTCGCCCGCCGGCTGAAAGCCTGGGGGAACGCGAACGGTGTCCCGGTGATCTATTGCAAGGCCGGGGAGCGTAAGCACCTGATCGCCGAGGAGTACCTGGCTGCGCACGAGGTGGGCACGGGAGTGTTCCTGGTGCTGGCCGCGAAGGCCCCGGCGAGCGTGTGGGAGGTCAGCCGCTCGGAATCCAGCGGCCTCATCGGCAACATCGCGAAGAAGACCGCGTACGTCAACCATTACTCGTTCCACATCATGGACCCGCAGTGGGGCCATGTGACGATCAAGATGTCCGGGCACCCGCCGTTTCCCGCCCAGGTCATCCTCAACGGCCACGAGTACGTCGCGGCCGCGGCCCGGGCCGCCGGGATCGGGTTCACCAAAGAGGGCAACTGTTTTACTGGCATCGCGGATCCGCAGGGCCTGGCCCGGGTCGCAGATACCTTGTCGCGGGATGCGGCTATAGGGCGCCTGGGCCAGGTCTGCGACCGGTGGATCTACTCGGCGTGCCTGTGCTTCGGCCTGGACCTGGCTGGCCAGGCCCGCAGCGGGTTCCGCTACAGCTACTCCATCTACCAGGCCGAATACAGCCGCAACCTGCTGTTCGCCTCCGGCGGGCAGATGGAGGACCTGTTTGACCGGATCCTGGACCGGACCCGGTCCCGGCTGGACATCCCCACGCTGCGGACCCTGTTCGGCCTGAAGAACCGGCCGCACCACAACCGTGCAGCCGGGCCGCCCGCGCAAGAAGCCGTGATCGAGAAACCTCAGTATGGCCTGACCTGGTTCCGGATCCGCTTCGGGCTCCTGCAGCTGAAGGCCTACACCAAAGGCGAACACGTCCTGCGCTTCGAGGCCACCGTGCACAACACCAAAGAACTGCGCTGCCGCCGCAGCCTGGAGAACTTCCCCGAGATCATCGGCCGCCTGGCCGGCATGGCGGAGCGGTTCTGCACGACCGTCGACTGCGTCGACATCAGTTTCCTCAACGACCGGGCCCTCGATGAGCTGCCGCTGCCCTCCCAGGTCGGCACTACCCGGGTCGGCGGCGTCGACTTGAACAAGCCCCGGATCCGCGCCGCCCTCTCGGCAGCGCTGGCCCTGGCCGCCGCACCCCACGGCTTCACCGTCGCCGAGCACGCAGCCAGGGTCCAGGCGATGACCGGCCACGACAGCTACACCATCCACCAGGCCGCTTACGACCTGCGGAAACTTCGCGGGAAGCGCCTCGTCATCAAGCCCGGCCGCACACGCCACTACCAGGTCCCTCCCCACGCTGCCCGCACCATCGCGGCCATGCTTACCCTGCGCGACCAGGTCATCGCCCCAATCCTCGCCGGCATCCGCAGCCCCCGCAGAGGCCGCAAACCCACCACCTGGACCCACATCGACCGGGACTACGAGACCCTCCGCATCGGCATGCAGGCACTCTTCCACGACCTCGGGATCACGCCCGTCACGCTTGCCGCCGCATAGACAACATTTTGTCGATCAGAGAAATGCAAGCTCTCAGAGAAATGCAAGCTCCTAACTAGGCTGCGCCGGTCAAGTGCTTCGCAGTGCGGCGGCCGACTGGACCAGCCCATGCCGCTCCAGCTGGCCGAGCACGTCCGCCACTGTTTTCGGCCGCCTCTTGCGTGAATCGGCCATCTGCTGGACGCAGGCGAAGACGGGCCTGGCGTCAATGCTGATCTGGTCGAGCACGAAGTCATCAGGTGACTTCGCCTCGATGTTCCATGGCGCGAGATCCTCCGGAGGGAAGTCGCGCAGGTTTGCGGTGACGATGACCTGGGCTCCCGCCTTGATGGCAGCTGCGAGCACGTGCCGGTCGTCCGGATCCGGGAGTTTCAGGCCTTCCATCAGCGGCTCGTAGCCGACGACCAGGCAGTCCGGCACCGACTCATTGATGAGCCCACGCAACCGGCTGAGCCGCTCCTCCGGGATGTCCGGACGGTTCGCCGCTAAGCGCGCCAAGCGCCTCGTCCACGATCTGCAGGGTCCACTTGGCTTGGACCAGCCCGGTTCCCGCTATCCGGATGTGCAGGTCGCGCAATGCGTCGGGATAAAGCACGTTGGCGTCGTAGACGACGACGAACGGCACAGCTCACGCCTCCTCGAGTTCCTCGCTGAGCTCGGCCATCTGGTCGAGGACGTGACGGCGGTGCTGGTTATCCCGGCGCTTGTATTCGAGCAAGTCCGCGAACGCGATCCGCCGGTGGGTGCCGACCATCTCGTAGGGGATCGCGCCGGCCTCCAGCAGCCCGATCAGGTACGGCCGGGACACGTTCAGTAGGTCGGCGGCCTGCTGGGTGGTCAGCATCGCATTGTCAGGCATGATCTGGACGCCCTGGCCCTTCGCCAGGAAACCCAGAACCTGGGCGAGCATGACCGCAGCGGCGCGAGGTACTACGAGCGCATCATCGTTGCCCACCTCGACGTGGACCTCGATCGGCTTGTCGTCCGGATGAGTTGCCAGATACTCCCTGATACGGCGCGCAGCCCGGTTAGCTAGCTCGACATCAACTTCCCCCGGCCTGATCGCGCTGATGTTTCCGCTCATCTAGCCCACCTCCACTATTCGCAATATACGCAACAAACGCAGAATCCGCAATCGTTCCCACAGAAGCTTCTGGCGAAACTGAGCCACAAACGATCTAGGAGCGTCTCGCAGAGGAACGCGGAGGTCGGCGTTCCCGAGGATGGCCTCGAACGCTTCGCGGTCCCCAGCGTTCGCCGCCAGGTCCGCATTGTGAGCGGGAAGGCCGTGTTCGCCCGCCGAAGGGCGGCAAGGAACGCGACCTGCCGCTGTCAGCGTCAAATATTGGGCAGCAGCGGTGCGGCTTCGGGCGGGTCGGAGGGCAGCGCCAGGACCCAGTCTTCGCCGTCGAGGCTGACCCATGGGGCGTCGCCGTGATGGGCGCGGCGCCGGGCGAGCCGGGCGCTGACGAATTCGCCGTCTCCGGCCGCGGGCAGGCCGAGGGCACGGGCCTCCGCCTGGTGGCTGGCGTAGCCTCCGAAAATCACGATTCCCTCGGGCCGGAGCTGGTCACGAGCGCCCCCGTTGTAGCGGACGCGCTTCATCGGATCACCTGGCTTGGTGACCACGGTGAGCACAGCGGTCCGGCTCACCGGCCGCCCCTGGGCCCGGCGGAAGAGTTCATTCACCCGCTGCTGGCCCGACTTCCTGGCCATGATGGCCGCGACATCCCAGGGCCGCAGCCGCAGCAGAGCATTCTCCGGCAGGGCGGCGTCACGGAACAGCCACCGGATCGCTGCCTTGCCGACCGGGCTCAGGGTGCGCTTGCGGTCCCGGTTGGCGGTGTCGCGCAGGCAGGCGGACGTGGCCCGGACCAGCCCTGCGCTCCACGCACCGGCCTCGTCGCTAGCCCATACGAGCAGGCAGAGCCCGTGCTCGGCCTCGGGCGGGATCATCCAACCGCCCATCGCCTGGGAGAACTTGCAGTCAACGTCGGTGCCGCAGATGCGGTAGTCGAGCCTCTCCCCGTCCGCGAAGCCGAACTCGCGCTGCAAGTTGATCTCGACCAGCGTCCCGGCGTGGGTCTTCTCGGTCTTATGCAGTTCCTCCCAGCGGTACCTGCCGGTGTGCTGGCCGTCGAGCAGCATGTCGATGGTGCGCCGGAGCGCCCCGGCGAACCTGCGGCCCCTGGGATCCTCTCCCAGCAGGTGGGCAGCGACACGCTCAAGGTCGCCGTCGTCGGTGCGGGGGGCGGGCACCGCGAGCCCGGGAAGCGGCACCGCCCTGGCCGGCCACGCCATCTCGCCGGTCATGCAGTCTCGCCTACTACCACGGACTCCGCGTCGGGCCGGGTCACGCCTTAGCGGGCGCCAGCGCGACAGCGGCCTCACCGGTGAGCATCAGGAAGGTCATTGTCTCCTGGAGGTACAACTGGACGGTATCGGTATCGTGCGCGAGATATCCGATCGACGTGTCCTGACCGAGGTGCAGGGCGAAGTCACCCCCCCGGGTGGTGAGCACGAAGACGCCGTCGATAGCCGGCGCCCACACTATTTCGCCGCTGATGAGGCGCTCAATGTGCCTGGACACGGGGTAGCCGTGGTCGCTGGTCTCGCTGACGGCTGTGTACGCGTCGGCGCTCAGCACCACGGAGTACGGCCCGTCGACGCCGGCGCGCCGCAAGTGCCCCAGCGCTTCGGCGACCGCCGCAGGGTAGTCGCGCACGTCGGTCGGAAGGGTCATGGACGGGTTGGTCGACTCGGTGCGGACACCGATGATGCCGGCCGCTGTGTAGCCTTCGAAGATGGACCGATCTTCCGCGAAGGCGATCTGCCGCGAGGCGTCCTTGACCGGCTGCCAGTCTGAGTCCTCGGCGCCCCGCTCGACGTCGTCGATCGCGCCGCGATCGACGCTGAACGGCACGCGCAACTCGACGAGCGTCCTGACCTGCCGCTGACGGGCGAGCACCCCGTCCTGCACAGCCTCGATGTCGGCGATATGACCGGTGCCCACGGCGGACAGCGCGTCACCGCCGGGCCCGTGCACGTCCACCACCCGCCGCCCGGCCAGATGGCGCTTGATCGTCCGCGCCGCCTCCTGTTCGATCTGCGACCAGGCGGCGCCGGAGATCGGGGCAAGTTCACGGTGGAGGTTATTCATGCTGAGCGACTCCTCTGAGATTGCCTATGCCAAGTGATCCGTCGGCTGCCGTTTGGGGCACCGGTGCGGCTTCGCTCGTGACCGGCTCGCCCAGGTCCGGCTCGCCCTGGCCAACCTCGCCGGTCCGCGGGTCTGTTTTCGCTGGCTCATCGGCCAGGCTCTCCAGCAATGGCACTGAGGGTACGAAGAACAGGGTTCCTGTCACGGCTGTGCTGAAGTCCAGCAGGCGGTCGTAGTTTCCCGCCGGGCGGCCGATGAACATGTTCGTCAGCATCTGCTCGATGGGACGCGGCGAGCGCGCGTAGCCGATGAAGTAGGTGCCGAAGTCGCTCCGCGTGACCGTGCCGAAGGGCATGTTGTCGCGGACGATCTTGACTTCCTCGCCGTTCTCGGTGATCGTCGTCAGCGCGTTGTGCGCGAATGTGGGCTTGACCGTGTCATCCAGTTCGATGTCGGAGAGCTTTGTCCGGCCGACGATTCGTTCCTGCTGCTCGGTGGACAGTGCGTTCCATCTCGGGAGGTCGTGCAGATACTTCTGCACGATGACGTAGCTGCCCCCGGCGAACTCGGGGTCTTCCGGCCCGATGATGGTCGCCTCGGCTGCGGCCTGCCCGGTGGGGTTCTCCGTCCCGTCGACGAAGCCGATGAGATCGCGGTCGTCGAAGTAGCGGAAGCCGTGCACCTCGTCCTCGGCCGAGACGGCGCTGCCGAGCCGGGTCGTGATGTGGGTGGCCAGTTCGAAGCAGAGGTCAAAACGTATGGCGCGGATGTGGAACAGGATGTCGCCCGGCGTGGACACGGCGTGCCGGGAACCAGCCTCGATTTCCTGGAACACATGCAGCCCCGCCGGGTGCGCTGGGCCGCCGAGCCGCTCCCAGGCCTCCGATCCGATCCCGACCACGCAGGACAGCTTCGCGTCGAGGTCCCGGAACCCCACCGCGCGCAGCAGCGCCGCCAGTTCGCCGAAGAGATCGCGTACCGCGGCGCAGCTCTCAGCCCCGGGCTCGATGGTCACCACCAGGAAGATCGCGGCACCGGTCAGCGGGGCCGTGACTGCCTGCGGCTCTGGTCCGGCCGCCACCTCTGTGGTCATCTGCGGACACTCACCCATCAGGTATCCCGGCGCGTCCTCGCGTCCAGCGTGCTTCTTGCGACACGCTAGCAAAGGGCCAGGCGAGCCGGGCCGCGGGGCGGCGCAGGCTGGCCGCGGGGCGGCGCAGGCTGGCGCGGCGGGCTCCCTCGCTCGCGGCAGCGTTTGTGAATGATGAACCACAATCACCGGCTAGTCAAGGTTTCTGGCGGGCCCCTTCCGGCACAGGCCGCTGCTGTGTTTTCATCGGAAGGTCCGGACACCCCTAGTCGTCACTAGTGAATTTATGATCACTAGCGACATTGGCCAGTCATGTGGAGACGACATGGACTTCGCGGAGACCGTTGAGCATCAGGCTTTGCGGAAGACCGTCGCGGAGATCGCCGGGCGCTTCGGCGGCGCGTACTACGCCGCCCGGGCGCAGGCGGGCCAGCCGTGCCCGGATCAGAAGCGGCGCTGGCTGCCCGGGATCGCCGCGGGAACAAGCAAGATCGTGTTCGCCATTACGGAGCCGGACGCCGGCTCGAACACCCACAAGCTGTCCACCACGGCCAGCCGTGACGGCGACAGCTGGGTGCTGCGCGGGACGAAGTACTACATCTCCGGGGTAAACGAGGCCGATGCGATTCTTGTCGTGGCCCGGACCGGGCATGCCAGTGCGACCGAACACGAAGCGACTGGTCAGGCAGCGACCGGGCAGCACGAAGCGACCGGTCAGGGAGCGACCGGGCAGCACAGTGCCACGGGGCACGAGCGGCTGAGCCTGTTCGTGGTTCCCGTGGACGCGCCAGGCCTTGAGGTCCGGTCGTTGCCGGTCGACCTGATGCTTCCTGAGCAGCAGTTCACCCTGCACTTCGACGACGTCCGGGTCGGCGGGGACGCTCTCGTGGGCGCCGAGGGTGACGGACTGCGCCAGGTCTTCCACGGGCTCAACCCGGAACGGATCACCGGCGCGGCGGCCGGGGTGGGCGTCGCGAGGTACGCCCTCGGCCGCGCCGCCGAGTACGCGCGGACCCGCACGGTCTGGGACCAGCCGATCGGCACCCACCAGGGAGTCGCCCACCCCCTGGCCCAGGCGAAGATCGAGACGGAACTGGCCGCGCTGATGACCCGCAAGGCCGCCTGGCAGCACGATCACGGAATGTCCGCGGGTGAGGCCGCGAATATGGCCAAGTACGCCGCCGCCGAGGCCGCGCTGGCCGCGGTCGACCAGGCCATCCAGACGCACGGCGGCAACGGCGTGAGTACCGAATATGGGCTGATCCCGCTCTGGGGCCTGGCCCGCCTGCTGCGGATCGCGCCGGTCAGCAGGGACATGGTGCTCAACTACGTGGCGCAGCACAGTCTCGGCCTGCCCCGCTCCTATTGAGCACAGTCCCATTGAGCACAGTCCTATTGAGCACAGTCCTATTGAGCACAGTCCTATTGAGCACAGTCCTATTGAGCACAGTCGTATTGAACGGAGTCGTATTGAACAGCGTCGCATTGAGCGGGGTGGCGGCGGCGCGGGTCGCCGAGGGGACCGTGCTGGGCTCGTCTCTGGACGCGGGCTCGCCGGAGTACCTCGCCAACCGCGACGCCCAGCTGGCTCTGCTCCAGGAGCTCGCCGCCGAACTGGACAAGGCCCGTGCCGGTGGCGGTCCCCGGTACCAACAGCGCCATCACAACCGCGGCCGGCTGCTGGCCAGGGAGCGGATCGAGCTGCTGCTGGATCGGGACGCGCCGTTTCTTGAGCTGTCCGCGCTCGCCGCGTGGGGCACCGAGTTCACCGTCGGGGCCAGCCTGATCACCGGCATCGGCGTGGTCAGCGGGGTCGAGTGCGTCCTGGTCGCGCACGACCCCACGGTCCGCGGCGGCTCCATGAACCCCTACTCGCTGCGCAAGTCGTTGCGCGCGCTGGAAATCGCCCGTCGCAACCGGCTACCGGTGATCAACCTGGTCGAGTCGGGCGGCGCCGACCTGCCCACCCAGTCCGACCTGTTCGTCCCGGGCGGGAAGGTCTTCCATGACCTGACCGAGCTGTCCGCGATGGGCGTGCCCACCATCGCGCTGGTCTTCGGCAATTCCACCGCCGGCGGCGCATACGTGCCGGGGATGTGCGACTACTCGGTGCTCGTCGACCGCCAGGCCAAGGTGTTCCTAGGCGGGCCGCCGCTGGTCAAGATGGCAACCGGGGAGGATGCCGACGACGAGGAACTCGGCGGCGCCCTGATGCACTCCAGGGTGTCCGGGCTGGCCGACTATTTCGCCGCCGACGAGCGGGACGCGATCCGGCTCGGCCGCAGGATCGTCTCCGAGCTGAACTGGCGCAAGCTGGGCCCGGGTCCGACGCTGCCCGCCGATGAGCCGGTGCACGACGCCGAGGACCTGCTCGGCATCGCCCCGGCCGACATCAGGGTGCCGTTTGACCCGCGCGAGGTGCTGGCCCGGGTGGTGGACGGCTCCCGCTTTGGTGAGTACAAGGAGTCCTATGGGACCAGCCTGGTGACCGGCTGGGCGTCTGTGCACGGCTACCCGGTGGGGGTGCTCGCCAACGCTCGTGGGGTGCTGTTCAGCGAGGAGGCCAAGAAGGCCGCGGAGTTCATCCAGTTGGCCAACCAGACCGGCACGCCACTCATCTTCCTGCAGAACACCACCGGCTATATGGTCGGCGCCAGCTACGAGCAGGGCGGGATCATCAAGGACGGGGCCAAGATGATCAACGCGGTCAGCAACAGCACCGTGCCGCACGTCACGCTCAACATGGCCGCCTCGTTCGGCGCCGGCAACTATGGAATGTCCGGCCGGGCCTACGACCCCCGGCTGCTGTTCGCATGGCCCGGCTCCAAACTCGCGGTGATGGGAGCAACCCAGCTCGCTGGCGTTATGTCCATTGTTGGGCGGACGGCCGCGCAGTCGGCCAGGCGGCCTTTCGACGAGAGCGCCGACGAACAGCGCCGCGGGATGATCGAGGCGCAGATCGAGCGGGAGTCACACGCCTTCTTCGTCACCGCCCGGCTGTACGACGACGGGCTCATCGATCCACGCGACACCCGGACGGTGCTGGGTATCGCCTTGTCGGCCGCCTGCTCCGCGCCCGTCGAGGGCCGCCGGGGCTTCGGCGTCTTCCGGATGTGAGTCCCGTGCCTGCCATCGGCAAGCTGCTCGTCGCGAACCGCGGCGAGATCGCGCTGCGGATCATGCGGACCGCGCGGGAGATGGACATCGCGACCGTAGCCGTGTTCAGCGACCCCGACGCGGGTGCGCCGTTCGTGGCGGCCGCCGATCAGGCGGTCCGGCTGCCCGGCTCGGCGCCCGCGGACACGTACCTGCGCGGGGACCTGATCATCGCCGCCGCGCAGCGGACCGGCGCCGGGGCGGTCCACCCCGGCTACGGGTTCCTGTCCGAGAACGCTGGGTTCGCCCGGGCCTGCGCGGCGGCCGGACTGGTCTTCGTCGGGCCATCGGCCGCGGCGATCGATGCGATGGGCTCGAAGATAGCGGCCAAGGAGCTGATGGCGGCCGCGGGCGTGCCCGTGCTGCCCGGCGTGCCCGTGCTGCCCGATGTCACTGCCGAGTCCGTTGAGGAGCCCGACCCCGCGAAGCTGGCCGCCGCGGCCGACGAGATCGGGTACCCGGTGCTGGTCAAGGCGGCGTTCGGCGGCGGCGGGCGGGGCATGCGGATCGCGGCCGACGTCGGCGGCCTGGCTGAGGCGGTGGCCAGCGCACGGCGCGAGGCTGCCTCAGCCTTCGGTGACGGCACGGTGTTCCTTGAGCGTTTCCTGGACCGTCCCCGGCATGTCGAGGTCCAGATCGTGGGGGACGCCCACGGCACCGTCACGCACCTGTTCGAGCGGGAGTGCTCGATCCAGCGGCGCTACCAGAAGATCATCGAGGAGGCGCCGTCGCCAGCGGTGGACGAGCGGCTGCGCGCCGAATTGGGAGCGGCGGCCGTTGCGGCCGGCCAGGCCATCGGCTACGTCGGCGCGGGCACCGTTGAGTTCGTCCTGGACCGCGACGGCTCGTTCTACTTCCTGGAGGTCAACACCCGGTTGCAGGTCGAGCATCCGGTCACGGAGATGGTGACCGGGCTTGACCTGGTCCGCGTTCAGCTGGAGGTGGCCGAGGGCCTTCCGCTGGGTCCCGAGGTCACGGGCGCGCGGATCACCGGCCATGCTGTGGAGGCCCGCCTGTACGCCGAGGACGTCCAGGCCGGCTTCCGGCCCGCCACCGGCACGCTGCACCGGTTCGCCATCCCTTCGCTGCCCGGGGTCCGGGTCGATGCTGGGGCCAGCGACGGCTCGGTGGTCGGAGTGCACTACGACCCGATGCTGGCCAAGGTCATCGCGCACGGCATGACCCGCGACCAGGCGGGCCGGCGGCTAGCCAGCGCGCTGGCTGGGGCGCAACTGCACGGCGTCACCACCAACCGGAACCTGCTGGTCGGTGTGCTGCGCGAACCCGAGTTCCGGGCCGGGGCGATCGACACCGGGTACCTGGACCGGCACGACCCCGCCGGGCTCGGCGCGCCCCCCGGCGGCGACGCGCTTGACCTGCACGCGGTGGCGGCCGCGCTGGCCGGCCAGGCGGCTCGCCGGGCGAGCGCCGCCGTGCTGCGCGGTGTCCCGTCAGGATGGCGGAACGTGCCGAACGAGGATCAGTCCGCCGCGTTCACCAGCGGTGCGGAACATCGGGAGGTCCGGTACTGCTTTGACCGCTCCGGCCTGCGCGTCGCCGTTGGCGGGCAGGACCTTGGTGGCGTGGAAGCGGGACAGATCGGCGCGGACCAGGTCGATCTCACCGTCGCCGGGATCCGCCGCAGTTACCACGTGCACTGGGTGGGCGAGACGGCGTATGTGGACAGCCCGCTCGGCTCCAGCGTGCTGACCGAGGTGCCGCGCTTCGCCGGGCCCGGGTCGCTGGCGGCCACTGGCTCGCTGCTCGCGCCGATGCCTGGCACCGTGGTGCGGATCGCCGTCGCGCCGGGTGACCATATCGGCGCCCATGCCCCGGTCATTGTGCTGGAGGCCATGAAGATGGAACACACCATCCGCACCCCGGCGGCGGGCGTGGTCACTGAGATGAAGGTGCGGGTCGGCCAGGCCGTCGACACGGGTACCGAACTCGCCCGGGTCGATCCGGCGCCCGACACGGCAGCCGGGGCCGGGGCAGCACAGGCGGGAGTGTGAGCGTGAGCGAGCCGGAGGGGCGCGGCGTCGCCTGGACTGAGGAGCAGAGCGAGCCGCCGGGGCGCGGTGCCGCCTGGACTGAGGAGCGAGAAACGAGCGACGAGGGAAGGCGGCGCCTCAAAGCGCCCCGGCGGGCGAGCGGGGAGCAGAGCACGAGCGACGAGGGAAGGCGGCGCAGTGAAGGGGGAATGGGGAGGCGGGCAGGGCCCCGGGAGGCAAGCGGGAGACACAGCATGGGCGACGAGATCAGGTACGAGGTCGACAACTCCGTCGCCTGGCTGACGATCAACCGGCCGGAGGCACGCAACGCCCTGTCCGCCGCCGTCCGCGAGGGGCTGGCCGAGGGCCTCCGCCGGTTCACTGAGGACGGCGGCGCCCGGGTACTCGTGCTCACCGGCGCCGGTGACCAGGCGTTCTGCGCCGGGGGCGACCTCAAGGAGATGGCCTCGACCGGGCTGAAGGTCCCCCCGCCGGAATTCCTGCCGCAGGTCGGCGCGGTGGCCAAGCCGGTGATCGCCGCCGTGAACGGGGTGGCGTACGCGGGTGGGTTCCTGCTCGCCCAGAGCTGTGACCTGTGCATCGCCGCCGACACGGCCCGGTTCGCCATCAGTGAGGTCAAGGTCGGCCGCGGTGCGCCATGGGCGGCGCCGTTGCCCTGGCTCATCCCGCCGCGCGTTGCGATGCAACTGCTGCTCACCGGCGACCCGATCACCGCCCAGCGGGCCCATGAGATCGGCCTGGTCAACGAGGTCGTACCGGCCGCACAATTGCGCGCCGCCGCGCAGGCCATGGCGGAGCGGATCGCCGCCAACGCCCCGCTGTCCGTGCTCGCGGCCAAGCGGACCGTCTCACTCATCGCGGAGATGCCGCTCAGCGCCGCGCGCCAGGCCGCGGACGAGATCTGGGAGCCGGTGTACCTGAGCGCGGACGCCCAGGAAGGCCCGGCCGCGTTCCGCGAGAAGCGGCCGCCAGTCTGGCTGGGCCGCTGATGGCCGGCCGTCCGCGCGCGGACGGGGCGGCCGGCGCCGAGCTCCATGATCACGGAAGATTCGGGGCCACCGGTGACGCGAATGTTCCGTGATCATGAAGGCGCGGCCATGCCGACGCAGTCGGCCCAGCCGATACGGATCGCGAACTGCTCCGGCTTTTACGGGGACCGGCTTTCCGCCGCGCGCGAGATGGTCGAGGGCGGCCCCATCGACGTGCTGACCGGGGACTATCTCGCCGAGCTGACCATGATGATTCTTTGGAAGGCCCGGCAGAAGGACCCGGGCGCAGGCTATGCCCGGACCTTCCTGGTCCAGCTCGAGCAGGTCCTCGGCAGCTGCCTGGACCGGGGCATCAAGATCGTGACCAACGCGGGCGGCCTCAATCCGGGCGGGCTCGCCGACGAGGTGGGCAAGCTCGCCGCCGGGCTCGGCCTCCAGCCGAAGGTGGCCTACATCAGCGGCGATGACCTGTTCGGCCGCCTGCCTGACCTGCTGGCATCCGGGATCGACCTGGCCCACATGGATACCGGGCAGCCGCTCGCGGACGCAGGTGTCCAGCCGGTCACGGCCAACGCTTACCTGGGCGGGTGGGGGATCGCCGAGGCGCTCGCGGCGGGCGCCGACGTTGTCGTCTGCCCGCGGGTCACCGATGCCTCGCTGGTCCTCGGCCCGGCCGCCTGGTGGCACGGCTGGGGACGCACCGACTGGGATCAGCTGGCCGGTGCGGTCGTGGCCGGCCACGTCATCGAGTGCGGCCCACAGGCGTGCGGCGGCAACTATCCCTTCCTGGAGGAGATCACCGACCGGCGCTACCCGGGGTTCCCGATCGCTGAAGTGACCGCTGACGGAAGTTCCGTCATTACCAAGCACAACGGAACAGGCGGGCTGGTCTCGCCGGGAACGGTGACCGCCCAGCTGCTGTACGAGATCGACAGCCCGTCATACGCCGGTCCCGACGTGGTCGCGCGCTTCGACTCGATCCGGCTGGCCCCGGCCGGGCCCGACCGGGTGCTCATCTCCGGCGCCCGGGGGACACCGCCGCCGCCGACGCTCAAGGTGGCCCTGAACTACCTCGGCGGCTACCGCAACACCATGACTCTGGTGCTCACCGGCCTGGACATCGAGGAGAAGGCCGCCTGGGCGGCCGATGAGCTGTTCTCGCTGCTGGGCGGCAGGGACCAGTTCGCCGAGGTGGATGTCCGGCTGCTGCGTTTCGACCGGCCAGACGCGGCCGCCAGCGAGCAGGCCACAGCGCACCTGCGGATCACCGTTAAGGATCGTGATCCGGACCGGGTGGGGCGCAGCTTCTCGGACGCGACCATGGCGCTCGCCCTGGGCGGGTACGCCGGATTCCACACCACGACGCCGCCCACGGCAGGCAGTGCCTACGGGGTGTTCTGGCCCGCGCTGGTGCCCGCCGGCGTGGTGGAGCAGGTGGTCGTGCTGCCGGACGGGTCGCGTCGGGTCGTCCCGCACACCCCGCCGTCTCCGGCCGGCGTGGTCCCGTACACCCGCCCGGCTCCGGCCGGCGTCCCGGACGCCGGGGCGGCTGCTGAGGCAGAGCCTGCGCCCGGCGTCCCCGCTGCCCAGCCTCCGGGCGGCCGGACGGTGCGGGCAGCGCTGGGCCGGGTGGCGGGCGCACGGTCCGGCGACAAGGGCGGCAATGCCAACGTAGGCCTGTGGGCCCGCCATCCGGAGGCGTTCGGCTGGCTGCGTGAGGCGCTGACCGTCGAGCAGTTCAGGCAACTGCTCCCTGAGGCAGCCGGCCTGCAGGTGCGCCGCTACGAACTGCCGAACCTGCACGCGCTGAACTTCGTCGTCGTGGGCCTGCTCGGCGAGGGCGTGGCCGCCTCGACGCGGCCCGACCCGCAGGCCAAGGGCCTCGGCGAGTACCTGCGCTCACGGCACATCGACATCCCCGCCGCCCTGCTCGGCGAGGAGGCCGAGTGAGCACGCCTGGCCAGCAGGCCCGGGTGAGCACGCCGAGCGAGCGGGCCGCGGGGAGCAGAGCCGAGGGCATCCGGGTCCGTGATCCCGGGCGCCGAGACAAGATCCTTCAGGCCGCCGCCGAACTGGTCGCGCGGCGCGGCTACCACGCGGTGAGCCTGGCCGACATCGGCGCGGCCGCCGGAATTGTCGGATCGGGTGTCTACCGTCACTTCACCAGCAAGTCAGCGATTCTGGTGGCGCTGCTCGACCAGGTCATGGCGCGCCTGCTGGACAACGCCGCCGGGATCGTGGCCAGCGGCCAAGACGATGCGCTGGTGCTCGACGCTGTGGTCGCGGACCAGGTGGCGTTCGCGCTGGACGACCGTTACCTGGTCCGGCTGTACCAGCGCGAGGTGCACACCCTGCCCGAGTCTGACCGCCGCCGCCTCCGCCGCCTGCAGCGGCACTACGTCGAGGAGTGGGTTCACGTGCTGGCCGGGCTGCGCCCCGAACTCACCGACGGGGAGGCACGGGCGATTGTGCACGCGGCTCTCGGGGCGATCCAGTCCGTCGCCTCCTACAACAGCGGCCTGCCGCGCGACGAGCAGCAGGCGCTGCTCGGCAGTGTCGCGCGCGCATGCCTCCGCGCCCCAGCCGCCGGCTGAGTCGGCTACAGGTGCGGGCCGAGCAGGGTCAGGTCGGCTGGTGAGAGCCGGTCGCGGGCGGTCTTGGCCTGGTGCCAGTACGGGTAGATCAGCTGCGGAGCGCTGATCTTGTCCAGCCGGTCCCGCTCGTCCGCGGTGAGGACGAGGTCGGCGGCGGCCAGGTTGTCCATCAACTGCGCGGTGGTCCGCGCGCCGACAACCAGCGAGGTCACCGCGGGCTTGCCGAGCAGGTAGGCCAGTGCGACCTGGGCGGCGGAGACGCCGTGCTCCGCGCCGATAGCGACCAGGACCTCGACCGTGTCGTACAGCGTCTCCTGGTCGTAGACGGGCGGCTCGTTCCAGTCGGTCAGCTGCCGCGAGCCGGCTGGCGGCTCCTGACCACGGCGGTACTTGCCGGATAGCAGCCCGCCCGCCAGCGGGCTCCAGACCAGCACGCCCAGGCCCTGGTCGACAGCGGCCGGGATCAGCTCGTACTCCGCGTCGCGGGCCTGCAGCGAGTAGTAGATCTGCTCGCTGATGAACCGCGGCAGGCCAGTTCGCTCAGCCGTGCCGAGCGCCTTCATCAGTTGCCAGCCGGTGTAGTTGGAGGCACCCACGTAGCGCACCTTGCCCGCCTGGACCAGCAGGTCCAGCGCTTCGAGGGTCTCCTCTAGCGGGGTCAGCCCGTCCCACTCGTGTACCTGGTACAGGTCGATGTGGTCGGTGCCCAGCCTGCGCAGGCTGGCCTCGCAGCCGGACAGGATGTGATGCCGGGAAAGCCCCGCGTCGTTGGGCCCGGGACCCATCCCCATCCGCACCTTGGTGGCGATAAGCACCTCGTCGCGGCGTCCGTGCAGCACCTGCCCGAGGATCTCTTCGGACAGCCCGCCCGAGTACACGTCGGCGGTGTCGATGAGGTTGATCCCGGCCTCCAGGCACAGTTCCACCTGCCGGCGGGCCTCGTCCACGCCGGTAGTGCCGACGTTCGCGAATCCTCCCCGGCCGCCGAACGTCATCGTGCCCATCGTGAGCGCGGACACCTTCAGACCCGATGCGCCAAGCATGCGATATTCCACAGCCGAACCCTATCCAGCCCCGGGCTCGCCGCTCCGCCGGCCGTCGCGTTCCAGGATCTCGCGGACGGCGGGCACGACCTCCTCCGCGAACACGCGGGACTGCCGTTCCCGGTCGCTGGAGGGCCAGAACACGAACGTGTTCATCTGCGAGTCGGCATAGAGGCTGGTCAGGGTCTCGACCCAGCGCCCGGCCGGGCCGTGGAACGGGCCGCGGTCCTGCGGGGTGATCAATCCCATCACGTTGTACAGGCGGGTGATGGCGTCGGGATCGCGCCCTTCGTCGACGGCGGCCGCGGTGATGATGTCGTTGAGTTCCGGCAGCCTGTCCGGCGGTATGTAGGGCGCCGACACCGACCAGCCGTCGGCCTTGGTGCCCACCAGTTGTGCCGCGCGCGGCCCGGCGACGCCGAGCCACACCCCGATGTCGTGGGCGGGACGGGGGCCCGGCTGCACGGCGGGCGTTTCGTAGTAGGTGCCCTGGAAGCTGTACGGCTCCCCGGCCCAGCTGGCCCGGATGATGTCGATGGCCTCGCTGAGTGCGGCACGGGCCTGGCCGTGGCTGCGGCGGGGACCGCCCATGCCCGCGATCCCGTCGGCATACGCTCCCGCGCCCAGCCCGAGCTCGAATCGCCCGCCGCTGAGCACATCGATGGTGGCAGCCTGCTTGGCGAGCACGGCGGGAGGCCGCAGGGGCAGGTTCGCCACGTTGGGGAAGAAGCGGACCGTGCTGGTCCGGGCGGCCAGCCAGGTAATCAGCGTGAAGGTGTCGACGAATTCGGGGTTATAGGGATGGTCCTGGATGCCGACGTACTCCAGGCCGCTGGCGTCGGCGATGGCGGTGATCCGCGCGGCGATGGCCAGGCCACCGGTGTTGGGGTCCACGTTGAGGCCGAATGCGGCCGCCCGTGGTTTGAGAGCCTGTGCTTCGAGAGCCTGTGCTTCGAAAGGCAGTGCCATGAGATCTGCTCCTTTGCGGCGTGTCGGATCCGGGTCAGTCCTCGGCGACCCGGGTCAATGCCCGGGCCAGCAGGTCCTGCTCGCCGGGGGTCAGGCGGTCCAGCAGCAGCTCCCGGATGGCCTGCGCGTGGACCACCGCCGCGCGGCCGAGCACATCCCGTCCGTCCGGGCTGATGCTGACGAGGACGCCGCGCCCGTCCTCAGGGGCGTCGGCCCGCCGTAGCCAGCCGCGGCTTTCCAGGCGGGTGACGGCGCGGCTGAGCGAGGGCTGGGTCAGCCGCACCGCGGAATTCAGCTCACCCAGCCGCAGCCCGGGCGGTGGCGTCCGGTCCAGCCGGAGCAGCACCTCGAAGTCGTTGATGCTCAGGCCGAAGGACCGGGTCAGCTCCGAGCTCAGCCGGTCGGTGACCCGGGTGTGGGCCGCGGTCAGCGCCGCCCACGCACGAGCGCACGCGTACTCGTCGGCGTGCGTCGGTGCGCCGCCGCCGGGCAAGTCCAGGCTCACCACGTTTCCTCCCGCGCCACTCTTACCCTCCCGCGCCATTCTCACCAGTGTGGCCAGCTGGCCCAGGTGCGCAGCGTGGGGGAGATCTGTTCCTCCTCGTACTGGAGATGAGCCAGGAGGTCCGCGCTCAACGTTTCCAGTGCCTGGCCAAGCCGCTGCCGCGCTACCGGATTCTCCGCGGCACTCAGGTCGCGCGCCGCCGCCTCGACGTCAGCAAGCAGGTCGGAGATGTGGGCGTGATCGGCCTCCAGTTTGTCCACGACCGGATTCAGCGCCGGGTCCGCGCGCCGCAGTTCGGGAAAGAGCAGTACCGATTCGGCGTGGTGATGGGAGTGGACGAAGTGGCAGTACCGCAGGCAGTTGATCCTCAGCTGCCAGAGCGGGCCGTTGGCGGCGAGGGTCCGGATGGCGCTGGCGACCTCCTCGGCGGGAAGGCCCGCGGCGACGTCCGCCGCCATCTGGCGCACCGTCGTCAGATCCCGGCGGATCATGTCGTGCACCCATTTCAGCTCGGTTACCAGGGCCTCGCCGCGCGGGTTCGGCGGCCGGGTTTCAGCAAGAGCCATCGTCGAGCCCGTCGTGCGCTGACCCTGATCCGAACAAGACGCTATTTAGATACATGCGCATGTATCTACTATAGCGGAGCGCCTGCAGGGGCGCGCAACCCCCTGCGGTCAGCCGACCGGTTGGGCGGTCAGCCGACTGGGCTGGGTGGGTTACCCGACCGGTTGGGCGGTCAGCCGACTGGGCTGGGTGGGTCAGCCGACCGGTTGGGTGGTCAGCCGACTGGTTGGTAGGTGATGCCCTGCGGGGTCGCGCTGCGGCGGATCCGGCCACCGGCCGCCAGCAGGTCCAGGTGTACCGCGGTCTCGAAGATGGCCATCATCTGGTTGAACAGGTCGAGGTCGTCGAACCGGCGTGCCCGCCGGGTCCACGGCAGGGCCCGGGCGGTGTCGTAGGCCGTGCCCGCGCCGAAGATGACGCGCGCCAGGCAGGCGGCCAGCCGGTCCTCATGGTGGGCCAGCAGCTGCTCAACCCGGGCGTGAGTGCTCTCGGTCACCGGGCCGTGCGCGGGCAGCAGCCTCATGTCGGGCATCTGGAGCATGAGCCGGAGCGAACGGAGGTAGTCGCCGAGCGGCTGCTTCGCGAAGGCTGCCTCGAACCCCACGGACGGGGTGATCCGCGGCAGCACGTGGTCCCCGGCGAATAGCAGCGCGCGTTCGACGTCCGCGAACACCACGTGGCCCTGGGTGTGCCCGGGGGTGGGCACGGCGAGCAGGTCCCGGCCCTTCAGCTGGACCGTGGTCTGGCCGTCCAGCCACTCGTCGGGCTGCTCCCAGATGTCCGTCTCCTCGCCCATGTGTCCCCAGGCCTTGATGATCGACTCCGCCACCGAGCTCGCACCATAGAGCCGGAGGCGTTCCAGGTGCGCGTTGGTCGTGCCGTGGTTCCCCTCCGCGACGAGGTCGAGCGTGGGCTTCTCGCCGATGCCGAGCGTGACCCGGGTGCCGAACCGCCGGCGCAGGATCACCGCCATGGTGTAGTGGTCGCGGTGAATATGGGTGACCAGGCAGCGGGTGATGTCGCCCATGCCGCGGCCGATCCGGGCGAGGGCCGCCTCGAGCAGTTCGGCCGACCTTTCCAGGGCCCAGCCCCCATCGATCAGCACCAGGTCATCGCCGGACTCGATGGCGTAGACGTTCACCGCCCGCAGGCCGTCGTTGGGCAGCGGCAATGGGATCCGGTGCACGCCGGGCGCGATGGTGAACAGCCCAGGCTCGGTCCAGTCGGGTGCGTCGTGCCCTGCCGTTTCTGCCATGCTTTCCCATCCGGGGCCCTAGAAAGTCCAGGCAAAACAGTATGTCAGGGCAGCCGGTAGACGCGGCGCGCGTTGTCCCGGGCCACCATCGCGGCCACGCGGCAGGCGTCAGCGGCGGACCAGTCACCTGCGCCCACCCATCCGCCCAGTGTGGCGGCGATCGCGCGCCGCCATAGCACCGACCCCAGATAGTGCAGCTCCGGCAGGCCAAAGGCGTCGGAGGAGTACAGCTGCTTCGCGAACGGGGCCAGCTCGAAGGACTCGGCGATCAGATCGAGGCTGCGGGCACCCAGGAAGTTCACGCCGAGACCGACGTCGAAGTAGACGTTATGGAAAGCCTGCGCGAGGTAGCCGGCTTCACGGTGATACGGGTAGCAGTGCAGCAGCATGACCGGCACCGCGGCCACCTGCGGGATGCGCAGGAAGTCCAGCAGCAGGAGCGGGTCGACCTGGTGCAGGTCCAGGTCACGGTCGCCGAAGCCGGTGTGTACCTGGATGGGCAGGCCCAGGTCGACGGCGGCGTGCAACCCGAACCGCAGCAGCACCGGATCCTCCAGCCGCGGCTCGGCTGGCCCAGCGCTGTCGATCCACTGGCCGGCCGCCTCCCGCACGGCGGCCTCGCCCGGCCGGCTCAGGTCGATGCCGAAGCCGGAGCGGTACGCGATGATCGTCTTTACCCCCACGGCGCCCGCCGCCGCCTCGGCCAGCCGGGCCCGGAACGCGTCGGCGTAGTCGCGTCCCGCGATGCCGTCCGTGGCAAGCTGCTCGGCGAGCCCTTCCAGCCGGACGATCGTGTGGCCGCGCCCGCCGGATGCCGCCGACATCTCGGCCGGGCCCAGGATCGTGGCCGGGCGAAGGCCGGTGTCCACGAGCCAGTCCGAGACACCAGCGCCGCCGAGGAAGATGGCCGTGACCTGCTCGTCGCCCAGCTCTGAGCGCCGGGCCCAGTACTCATCCGCCGGGGCGCGCGCGGGCAGGCCGAGCCGTGGCGCGCACCAGCGACGGATGGCGAACCCGAGCTGGGAGTCGAACTGGGTCATCCAGTCCGGGATGGGGTCCGGGGATGCCTCGTTGAGAGTCTGCTCGAAGTCCGCCCGGCTCGGCCCGGCGGCGAACGCGCCGTGCACATGATGATCCACCAGCGGCACCGACGCGACGTAGTCAGCCAGTTCGCGGCCGCTGGCCGGCCCGGAGTCCGTCACCCCACCATCGTGCCGCAACTGCCCTATCGGGGGTTGAGGGCCTCAAGCAGATCGGGGAGCTAGCCCAGGGACGGAGCCCTCCGCTCGGGGTGGGATCATGATCTGCAAAGGCGCGCTCTGGCGATCGTCTTCGATGGGCTCCGCCCACCGCCGGGCCGCTGACCACGTCGCCCTCCGTTATCCCTTGCCGCCCTTCCCGAGATGTGGCATCCGCCGTGCCGCCGAGACAGGGAGACTTTAATGATGGGATTTGACTTGGCTGGCCTGCTCGCCGCCCGGCGTGGCCAGGGATACGAACTGCACGCCCGCTACCTGAACCCCCAGCTGCCCCGCATGCTGCACGCGATCGGCTTCGACAAGGTATACGAGAGAGCGGAAGGTGCGTATCTCTATGACCGCGAGGGCAACCGCTACGCCGACTTCCTGGCCGGCTTCGGCGTGTTTGGCCTGGGCCGCAACCATCCGGTGGTCCGCCGGGCGCTGCGGGACGTGCTCGACGGCGAGCTGGCTGACATGGTCCAGTTCGACTGCGGGCTGCTGTCCGGCCTGCTGGCCGAGCAGCTGATCGCGAAGGCACCCGGGCTGGACCGGGTCTACTTCTGCAACAGCGGCACCGAGGCGGTGGAAGCGGCGCTGAAGTTCGCCCGGTATGCGACGGGCCGGCCGCGGGTGATCTACTGCGACCACGCGTATCACGGGCTCACGGTCGGTTCCCTGTCGGTGAACGGCTCGGCGGAGTTCCGGCGCGGCTTCGATCCGCTCCTTCCGGACGCCGTCATCCCGTTCGGCAGCCTTGAGGCGCTGGAGGCCGAACTCCGCCAGGGAGACGTCGCGGCGCTCATCGTCGAGCCGATCCAGGGCAAGGGCGTTCACGTCGCGCCAGACGGGTTCCTGGTTGCCGCCCGCGCCCTGCTGCACGACCATGGCGCCCTGCTCATCTGCGATGAGGTGCAGACGGGCCTGGGCCGGACCGGGCGGTTCTTCGGCTACCAGCATGAGGACGTCGAGCCGGACATCGTCACCGTCGCGAAGGCGCTTTCCGGGGGGTTCGTCCCGGTCGGTGCCACGCTGGCCAAGGACTGGATTTTCAAAAAGGTCTACTCGTCCATGGACCGGGTGGTGGTGCACGACTCGACGTTCGGCGCCAACGCGGCGGCCATGGCGGCCGGCCTGGCCTCGCTCGCGGTCATCGAGGACGAGCAACTCGTCAGCAATGCTGAGCGGAACGGGAGCGCGCTGCGGGATGCACTCCAGGAGTTGGCCGAGGAGTACGAACTGCTCCCCGAGGTACGGGGACGCGGCCTGATGATCGGCCTGGAGTTCGGCAAGCCCCGCTCGCTGAGGCTCCGTACCGGCTGGAACGCTCTGCGCGCGGCCAGGCACGGGTTGTTCGCGCAGATGGTGGTGGTCACGCTGTTCCAGCGGCACCACATCCTCACCCAGGTGGCCGGCGACCACATGGAAGTGATCAAGTTGCTGCCGCCACTCACGATCGGGGCGGCCGAGGTGAAGCTGTTCAGCGAGGCCTTCGCCGACGTCATGGAGGAAGCGCACCGGGGCACCGGCATGATGTGGGACTTCGGGCGAATCGTCGGCACTAGGGGACGATGGTTCGTTAAGCAGATAATCTAATAGCGGATCTGTTTGGTACGATCGATCCCATGACGATGAGTGCCCCCGCCCGGACCGCCGCCGACCTGTCCTACCTGTTGTCCCATGCCAGCCACGTGCTCGCCACCCAGATGGCGGCGGCCACCGCCGAGATCGGGCTCACGCCCCGGGGGTTCTGCGTGCTGTTCCACGCGCTCGAGGCGGAACGGACCCAGATCGAGCTAGCCGAGATCTCCGAATCTGGACAAGACCACCATGGTGGTCACGGTCGATGACCTGGAGAGGGCGGGGCTCGCGGAGCGCCGGCCGTCGAGCACGGACCGCCGGGCCCGGATCATCGCGGTCACCCCGGCGGGTGAGCGGGCCGTCGCCGAGGGGACGAGGGTCGTGGACCGCGTGCACCGCGACGTCCTCGACGCGCTCCCGGAAGAACAGCGCGAGGTGCTCGTGGCCGCGCTCACGCGCCTGGTCGAGGGACACCTGTCCACCCCCGTGGAGTCGGCGCGGCCGGTGCGCCGGGCGCGGCAGAAGAGAGATTAGATCCACAACAGATCGTCCATAACGAAACAATCTGCTAAAGTCTCTCTTGCTGGCTTCGCCTACTCAGGAGATGACTCCATGTCCCAGACGGCACCTCCCGCTTCCCGCTCGCGCCGGCTGGCCCTCGCGGTGCTCTGCGCGGCAATGTTGATGGTCATCCTCGACGGCAGCATCGTGACCGTGGCGCTGCCGGTGATCCAGCGCAGCCTCCGCTTCTCGCCCGCCAATCTGACCTGGGTCGTCAACGCCTACCTGATCGCCTTCGGCGGCCTGCTGCTGCTGGCCGGCCGGCTCGGCGACCTGGCCGGCCGCAAGCGCACGTTCATCGCCGGCCTGGCCCTGTTCACCGCCGCGTCGCTGCTGTGCGGGGTCTCCACCGGCCAGCAGATGCTGATCGCCGCGCGGTTCGCCCAGGGCATCGGCGGGGCGGCGGCCTCGGCGGTGAGCCTGGGCATGATCGTCACGCTGTTCCCTGAGCCGCGCGAGCGGGGCACGGCGATCGGTGCGTTCAGTTTCGTCGGCGCGGCAGGCGCCTCCATCGGCCAGGTCCTCGGGGGGATCCTCACCCAGGCTCTCGGCTGGCACTGGATCTTCTTCATCAACCTGCCGATCGGCGCCGCGGCCATGGTCCTGGCCGCCCGGGTGCTCGAGCCCGACCACGGGCCCGGGCTGCGCGCGGGAGCCGACGCCCTGGGCGCGTTGCTGGTCACCGCCGGCCTGATGCTCGGCGTGTACACGATCGTGGAGACCGGGCGCTACGGCTGGGGCTCGGCGCACACGATCGGGTACGCCGCTGTGGCCGGCGCCTTGCTCGCCGCGTTCGTCGCGCGGCAGGCGATCGCGGCCCGCCCGCTGCTGCCGTTGCGCATCTTCCGCTCCCGCAACGTCTCGGGGGCCAACCTCGTCCAGGTACTGGCGATCTCCGCCATGTTCGGGTTCCAGATCCTCATCGCCCTGTACCTGGAGCAGGTGCTCGGCTACGGTGCCGCGGCGACCGGCCTGGCCATGCTGCCGGCGGCCGTGATGATCGGTGTGGTGTCCCTCGGTTTCTCGGCCCGGCTCAACGCGCGTTTCGGCGAACGCCGCATGCTGCTCACCGGGCTGGCCCTGCTGGCTGCCGCGCTCGGGCTGCTCACCCGGCTGCCCGTGACTGGCGGCTACGCCGTGTACCTGCTGCCGACAAGGCTGCTCGTGGGCGGCGGCGGGCTGGTTCTCCCGGCCATGACGGGCCTGGGCATGTCAGCGGCCAGCCCCAGCGATGCTGGGGTCGTCTCCGGGCTCTTCAACACGACCCAGCAGGTCGGGGGGGCGCTCGGGGTCGCGGTGCTGTCCACCCTGGCCGCCGCGCGCACCAAGGGCCTGGTCGCGGATGGGCGGTCCGCCGCGTCGGCGCTGACCGGGGGCTATCACCTCGCGTTCGGCATCGGTGCGAGCCTGGTCATCGCGGCCTTCGTCATCGCTTTCACCGTCTTGCGCCAGCCTCGAACTAAGC
>WNFC01001035.1_pt1 | contig 32100 bp, 24 predicted proteins | sample 5400541 | NCBI WGS metagenome assembly WNFC01 (sample SAMN13153342, study PRJNA577476) | soil metagenome | isolation source: 120 cm saprolite under Douglas fir tree site 2 hole 2 replicate 1 | place: USA:California | collected 2015-04-18
TTTGTATACGAAGGCCGTCAGGCGCAAGGATCCGGTCCAGATCCGCCCAGTTAGGTCCCCAATGATTGGAAGCTATCATCAGACGCTCCGCGTCAATTAGAAAAGCCTGTTCAGGCTCGCCTTCCTTTTCACGTATGCGCACCGTGTAATCGCCGTAAACTACTCTGTCCACGAGGAGCACACCTTCGCTCGTTGTAGTTGGGGCCGCGGGCGCGTTCGGATCGAGCCCGAGGGAGTTGCGGATCGCCTCGTCGATTGGTTTGCCATCCGGTCCGAAGGTCGCGACATCTAGCGCCGGATTTCCTGATGACGTGCTCGAGGTTTGCGGTGTGCCACCGCCGCTGCTCGTACTTCCGCCGCCGCTCGGTTGACCGCCGGATCCTGCGCCGCCGCTTCCTCCGCCAGCTGCGGCACCAGCGGCCGCAACACCTGCCGCTCCACCGCCCTTGCGTTTGTCCTGTTCGTTAATGAGCGCCCCTTGCGTAGACGGATTCTTGTCCGCGGCTGTGTTCTTATTGCCACTCGCGCCGAGCTTCGCTTTAAAAACATCGGCTGCGGCGTTGACCGCATTTTGTTCGTTGCTGCTCGCCTGCGCGCCGGCCGCAGTCGCCCCTGCGCTCGAAGCTTGGATCGCACTTTGCGCCAGCTTCACCACTTCACTCATGCCGCTCATGTCGCGGAACATGTTTCCATTTTGAATCGCCGCGATCGTGGCGGCGAAGGCGGCGCTCGGGTCGGGCAACGCAGTCGGCTGCTGGATGCTGACGATCGGCGCGCTGAGTTGTCCGGGGGCAATCGCGGCGTCGGATTGGGCGCGCGATGCCGCTGTGATCGGCGCGATGTCGCTCGGTTGAATCGGGATGGGCGAGTCCTGCCAGTTCCAGAAGCGCGTGATGTCGAGCTTCTCCGCGGAATTGAAACGCCCGAGAACTGCTTCGGCGAAAACGCCGCCGCTCGAGAGCGGCACGAATTCGACGCGCGCCTGACCGATGGCGATGCCGCGACGATCGAGAACACTTTTCCATTCCGCATCGTTAGCCGGATCCGAACTGATCTTGAACGCGAGATAATTTCCGACGACGCGAATCGGAATCGGATCGACGACTTGCGCGACGGAAAAGACTTGCCCGTTCAAGCTCATGCTGAAACCGGAGAGCAGTCCCGCGATCTGCGCAGCGTCGAGGGTGCGAAACACTGCCTGACTATAATAGAGGCGATTGTCCATCAGGTGCTGCTTGAGGTTCACATCGCCGCCGGCTGCATTGATCTGCACGACGCGCGTTTCGGCCGCGCCTTTCGGAATCGTGATGGCGGGAAGTTCCAGTGGGAAAACAACGCCGTTGCGAATCAAGGTCAGGATAACAGACGCATCGACGTCGGTGTTCGCGTTGCTGCCGCTAATCGCGATGCGCGCGATGTCGGAAACCGCGACCGGCGTGCCTTGCAACTCCGGCTGTTGCGTGCCGTCGCGACGATACAACACCGGCGTCAAACTTTGTCCGCTCGCGGAATGAACCTCGGCGTCCATCACTTTCACATCCGAGGGAACGAATAATGATGGTGAATTACCGCGCACGATCCCGCCTCCGAGAACACTCGTTAGGCGAACGAATTGATTGGCCCAAAGGCCGGTGGCGATGCGGCGTTGCACCGCGTTCGAGCTTACGCCGACCGCGACGACCGGCGCCGTGAAGACCGGAGCAGGAGGCGGTGTGTCGCCCGCGACAACTGTTCCGCCCGTCGCCGGATTTGTTGCCGGCGCCGTCGTGCCGGTAATTGGCGGACCGGTCATGATACCGATTTTCCCCGCCCCGATGGTCTTCAGTATTCCCGGATTCGCCAGGACATCCTTGATCGCTCCGCCGAGATTCGGAAAACGAGTGCCGGTATCAGGTGCGAATTCCAGCGTGTTGTAGTTGTTCAGCGCATCCGCGATCGCCCTGTTGAGAGCGGCACGCAGAAGTGCCTGGCGAAAACGAAGCACCAAATCGTCCTTCGTGAAATCGACCAAACGAAACGGAATGAACACGACACGGTCCGCGCGCACCACGCTCGCTTCGGTGCGATAGAGTTGCAGGACTTCGTAGTACTGCACGGTCATCGCGTGCATGTGATTGTAATTGGTCACGACGCGTGTGCTGATCCCGTCGTGTTCGCTCTGGCTCACTTCGCGCACGACAGAAGCGCGCCGCGTCCGCGCCGCGTGCGCATGCTGATGCGTCCGATCGCCGACTTGTTGGAGCATCGATGCGGCGACATTACGTTGACCGGAAGTGCTCGAATAACCCGAAGATTCGCCATGCGTAGTCGCGCCGCTGTCGCTCACGCCAAAACCGAGCGCGCCGGCGATCCCCGAAGCGGCGCCGGCAATTCCTCCGCCGACGGAGATGCCGGATTGGTTCGTGTAGGAATCAGTCGTGGTGGAAGAGAATCCCGACTGCGCTTCGGTCGCGACCGCTTGCGTGACCTCGCTGATGCTGCGGTTGTGGCTGGTGTCGTCCAACAAGTCTTCACTTTCCGCGACTTCTTCCGTCTGACCGGCGCGACTCTTCCGACTCCAATCGACGACTGCGATGCGCGTGCTTTCGCCCGGCGCAAGCGCCATGCTGTGCAGCAGATGACCGAGCGTCACGCCTTGCATGAACCACGATTGATTCAAGGTGAGAAGCGCGCCGGTGCCGATCGTGCTAAAACCAAAATCGGCCGCGGTCACGGGCGACAGATCGACAGGCTGAAAGTTCGGGCTGCTGATATCGATCAACGGCGCGGCATTGTCGGGGCGATGAATTTCATCGAGGAGAAGAACAGTGTACTGCGCGCGCTCAGTCGGAAATTGTCCGGACTTCGGAATGAGGTCGGCCGGCGCTTCCGTATCGAAGCCCGCTGCGCGGTCCGGGAAATATGCCTGATTCAAAATCTGCTGGGCGGCGAGATAGGGCGGGAAAACGCGACATCGCGCACCGTCTTCACGCCGAGCGCGGCGCTGAATGCATTCGCGTCCGGGATTCCCGCGAGAATGTTTGGCGGCATGAAGCGCACATCCGGCACGCGCGTGTCCGGCGGGAGCGGCGCGCTCAACATATCGGAGGCCGGTGCGCCGAAACGATTCAGCGCGTTCGAAGCATTTTCGCCCGCGTCGGCTAATTGCGCTGCCGCGGCAAAAACGCGCGACAAGGCGAGATCGAAAACTGTCTTGACGCCGATGGCTCCGAGGGCGTTCGCGGCCGCATCGGAAACGCCGAGCAAAGCGGTCGGCGGTTTTTGCAGAACTTCGACCAACGGGGAAGATTGAAATTCGGTCTGAAGAAATTCCGTGGGATCTTGAGTGGGAAGCGCCATAAGTCACCTTCGCTCTCGTTCGCTACCGCTTCGCGTTGCGCGGATTGTCGGCCGGGTGTATGAGCAGAATAAACGCCCTTTTCCTCACGGTCAACTCGGGAAATCCCCGAGCGCCGGGATGACCAACCCACCTGCTGCTCGCCCCGCATGAGCCCGCCGGCATCGGCAAGCACATAGGCGACATAAAGGTGTCTGTCCCTCGAAGCTAGGTCTTCTAGGATTTGGCGGGGTAGCCGGCTTTTTTCAGGGTGTCGGTGATCTCGTCGAGGATGACGGGGTCGTCGATCGTCGCCGGGACGCTGTACTCGGTTCCGTCCGCGATCTTCTTCATGGTGCCTCGCAGGATCTTGCCCGAGCGGGTCTTGGGCAGACGCTTGACCACCATGGCCAGCTTGAAGGCCGCCACGGGACCGATACGCTCGCGCACCCGCTCGACCAGCTGCTTGGCCAGCTCGGCGTCGGACCGATTCACGCCCGCCCCCGGCCAGCACCTCTTCCATGGCGCCCGTGGAGAGCCGGTGGCCGGCCACGTTGATGATGTCGTCCACGCGGCTCATGATGTAGAGATAGCCGTCCTCGTCCTCGTAGCCCGCGTCGCCCGTCAGGTAGTGACCGGGATGCCTCGTCAGGTAGGACGACTCGTAGCCCGCGTCATTGTTCCAGAGCGTCGGCAGGCAGCCGGGTGGCATGGGCAGCCGGATCGCAATGGAGCCGATCTGACCCGGCGGCAGCTCCTTGTTCGCCTCGTCGAGGACGCGCACGTCGTAGCCCGGCACCGCTTTCGTGGGCGAGCCGGGCTTCACGGGCAGCTGGCCGAGCCCCACGCAGTTGGCCGCAATGGGCCAGCCCGTCTCAGTCTGCCACCAGTGGTCGACGACCGGTACCCGCAGGTGCTCCTCGGCCCAGTGCAGCGTGTCCGGGTCGCAGCGCTCGCCGGCCAGGAAAAGCGTCCGGAAGCGGGAGAGGTCGTGCTTCCCGATATGCGTCCCCTGCGGATCTTCCTTCTTGATGGCGCGGAAAGCCGTGGGCGCCGTAAAGAGCGCGTTGACGCCGTGCTGGGCGCAGAGGCGCCAGAAGGCGCCGGGATCGGGAGTGCCGACAGGCTTGCCCTCGTAGAGGATAGTCGTGCAGCCCTTCAGGAGCGGCGCGTAGACGATGTAGGAGTGGCCGACGACCCAGCCGATGTCGGACGCGGCCCAGTAGACTTCGCCCGCGCCCATGCCGTAGATGCTGCCCATGGACCACTTGAGGGCCACGGCGTGCCCGCCGTGATCCCGCACGACGCCCTTCGGCACTCCGGTGGTCCCGGAGGTGTAGAGGATGTAGAGCGGGTCGGTGGCGGCCACCGGCACGCACTCCGCGGCGGGAGCGCCCGAGAGAAAATCGCCCCAGTCGAGATCGCGTCCCTTGTGGAGCTGCGCCGGTGCCTCCGGGCGCTGGAGCACGACGCAGCGCTCGGGCTTGTGGCGGGACAGCTCGATGGCCTGGTCGAGGAGCGGCTTGTACTCGACCACGCGCCCCGGCTCGATGCCGCAGGAGGCCGACAGAATCATCTTCGGGGTCGCATCGTCGATGCGCTTGGCCAGCTCGTGGGAGGCGAAACCGCCGAAGACCACGGAGTGGATGGCGCCGATGCGCGCGCAGGCAAGCATGGCGATGACCGCCTCCGGCACCATCGGCATGTAGATGATGACGCGGTCGCCCCTGCCGATACCCTGGCGGCCGAGCGCGCCCGCGGTGCGCGCCACTTCATCACGGAGCGCGCGGTACGTGTAGGGGCGCACCGTGCCCGTCACCGGGCTGTCGTAGATGAGCGCGAGCTGCTTGCCCCTGCCTCGCTCGATGTGCAGATCGAGCGCGTTGAAGCAAGTGTTTAGCCGGCCGCCCGCGAACCAGCGGTAGAAAGGTTTGCGCGAGTCGTCGAAGACCTTGTCCCAGCGTCGCTCCCAGTAGATGTCCTCGGCTGCGGCCGCCCAGAAGCCTACGGGATCCCGCATGGCCCGCTCGTAGACCTGCTCGTAGACGCTCGCCATCAGCTAGACCCTCCCCGAGTAGCGCTCTTACGGGCTCTCCGGCTGACCCACACGAGCCCGCAGGCGGACACGATGAGGCCGGCCACGCTCGCCAGCTGCGGCACCCGGTAGCCGCCGGCCCAGAAGCTATCGACCCTCACGAACTCGATAGCGAACCGCCCGATCGAATACAAGCCGATGTACCAGAACGCGAGGGCGCCGGGCCGGTCGTGCCAGCGCGGGCGCAGGCACAGCACGAGAATGCCGAAAACCGCCAGGTCCCAGAGCGACTCGTAGAGAAATGCCGGGTGGAAGAACTCCGCGTCCCGGTATTCGAGCGGCCGGTGCGCCGGCGAGATGTACAGCCCCCACGGCAGATCGGTAGGCCGGCCGAAAGCCTCTTCGTTGAAGAAGTTCCCCCAGCGCCCCATCGCTTGCGCGATGGGAGCACTGGCCGCCGCGACGTCCATCGTTCGGAGCACCGGCAGTCCCCGCCGCTCAAGCAGCGCGATGCAGGTGGCCGATCCGACGATGAGGCCGCCGTGAATGGCGAGCCCCCCTTCCCATACCGCGGGGATCTTGGCCCAGTTCCGGCCGTAGTAGTCCCAGTTGAAGGCCACCTCGTAGAGCCGGGCTCCGACGTAGCCGGCCGCGATGGACCAGCCGATGCAGCTCGCCACCTCGTCCGCGGGGAGGCCTTCGATTCGGGCCTGGCGATCCGCGAGCCAGAGCCCCACCAGGATGGCCGCTGCCGTGAAGATCCCGTACCACCGGATCGCCAACGGGCCGAGCTGGATCGCGATGGCGCCCGGAGAGGCGAACATGCCCGTCACTCGCTCGCGCGCTCGGGCCCCGACAGGGTCGCGCCGCCGTCGACGACGAGCGTGTGCCCGGTGATGTAGCGCGCGTGATCGGACAGGAGGAAGCGCACGGCATGACCGATGTCCCAGCCGGTGCCTTCGATTCCCAGCACGGAGGCGCGGCGCCGACGGTCGCGGGCCTCCGCGCTCATGCCGCGCTGGTAGACCATCGGCGTGTACACGGGCCCCGGCGCCACGCAGTTCACCCGCACGCCGTCGCGGCCGTGGTCCACCGCCATGGCGCGGGTGAGCGCGATCACTGCGCCCTTGGAGGCCGAGTAGGCCGTGAGCCCGCGCGGCCGCAGCGCGGAGATCGACGACACGTTGACGATGGCGCCACCGCCGCCGCGCACCATGACGGGGATCGCGTGCTTGGCGGCTAGGAACATCGTCTCGACGTTGACCTGCATGACGCGGCGCCAGTTTTCCTGGCTCTCGTCCACCACGGAGCCGCGGCTGCCGATGCCCACGTTGTTGTCGAGGAAGTCGAGACGCCCGAAGCGATCGAGCGCCGCCTTCGCAACCATGGCGCAGTCGTCGTCGCGCGTGATGTCGGCGGCGAGCGCGACGGCTTCGCCGCCCTGATCCTTGATCATCGAGACCGTCTGCTCGGCGAGATCAAGGGTGCGATCCACCACGATGACCCTGGTGCCCGCCCTGGCGAGCAGAATCGCGGCCGCACGCCCATTGCCGATACCGGCGCCCGCCGCACCGCCGCCCATCACGACCGCGACTTTCCCGCTTAACCCCCAGTCATCCGGGACATCCTTGCTTGAATCGATCGGCGGGTTCGAAGCCATGGGCGCTCAGACGGGCCAGGCCGGCGCATGCGTGCCGAGCGGCACGGTCGGGCGCGACCAGAGCGCGGGCGTCTCGGAAAAGCGAGCGGCGGGCAGGACGTGACGGAGACGGCCGTAGGGCGAGTCCATGTCGGCGAGGAGATCCTGGACAGCTTCCAGCGTGAGGTCGGGCGTCGCCCGACCGTCCACGCGCCCGAGGCCGTCCACCCAGCGGCCGGTCTGCGCCAGCGAAACGCGCACGAGATAGCTGCCGCCTTCGCGCGCGCGGCGGGCCAGGGCGATCTGCGCGCCGAAGGCGGCAAGGTAGCCCGTGCCGTGGTCCACCACCTGCGCGGGCAGGTGCTGCGGGCGGCCGCCGCCACCCTCTATCCCCTGCTCGTGCGCCATGCCGCTCACGGACTGGATGATGGTCTCGAATCCCCGCCGCTCGCGCCAGGGTCCGGCGTGACTGAAGGCGGAGAGCGTCACGTACACGATGCCGGGGCGGAGGCGGGCCAGCTCCTCGGGCCCCAAACCGAGACGGGCGAGCGCGCCCGGCCTGTAGGACTGGCAAAAGACATCGCCGCCGCGCGCGAGGGCGCGAAGCTCTGCGGCATCGCCCGCCTGTCGCAGGTCGAGCGACGCGGAGAGCTTGCCGAAGCCGGTGTCAACGACGAGGCCAGGCAGATTGGGCAGGTGCTTCGCCGAGACGAGCAGCACGTCGGCGCCGTACGAGGCGAGAGTGCGGCCGCAGACGGGCCCCGCGATGACGCGCGTGAGGTCGAGCACACGCAGGCCCGAGAGCGCGCGGGGGCCCGCGCCGGCGGGCTCGGGCTTCGACTCCCCGATCTTCACGATCTCGAGGAGGGGCAGCTCCGCGACCGCGAGCCCCTGCGGGTGCGCGTGCCACTCGGTGCGCGAGCGCACCATGCCGGTGGGCAGGCCCGCCGCCGCGAACGCGTCCTCGAGGTCGCCGGCCTTCCACTTCGCGACGGCCGCGGCGGTGCTCTCCCGCGTGCCCTCGCAGCCGAGGAGTTTCAGGGCGCCGTCTCGGTGGTGCGGCATGTTCGAGTGGATCTGGATCCATCTCCCGTCGCCGGCCTCGTAGAAGCCAAAGAGCGGGTCGCGGCGGTGGAGGTCCGGCAGGCTGTCCGCCCGCAGGTAGCGCTCGCTGCGGAACGCGGCGACGGCCGCCCGCAGGTCCACGGCGACGGACTGGCTCCGCCCCGTTCGCAGGCGCCAGATCTCGGAGGCGGCGAGCGCGCCGGCGGCGATCACGGCGGAGGCCGCGGTGCCGATCTTGAAGTCAGTCGGTAGGATCGGATCGGCGCCCGTGAGCGTCGCGCGCTCGAGGGCGGTGGGGTTGCCTCCCGCGAGGCTCCACAGCGACTCGAGCGCGACTGCGGCGTCGGGCCGCACTAGACGTCCACGTCCGTGGACTGGATCCGCTTGACACCCGCCCCCGTCATCTCCTGCCAGGCCTTCGCCATCGAGCCGCCCGCATCGATCCCGCGCGTAGCGTCCTCGATGACGAGGGCGTTGAGCCCCGCTTTCCTGGCGTCCATCGCCGACCAGAACACGCAAAAATCGGTGGCGAGCCCGACCAGGTACACGGTGGTGAGGCCGCGATCACGCAGGTAACCGGTCAGGCCGGTGGGAGTCTTGCCGTCGGCCTCGTAGAAGGCGGAGTAGGAATCCATGTGCTTGCGGTAGCCCTTGCGGATGATCAGCTCGGCGTGCGGAATACGGAGATCCTTGTGCAGCTCCGCGCCCGGCGTCCCCTGCACGCAGTGATCCGGCCACAGCACCTGCGTTCCGTAGGGCAGGCTGGTCGTCTCGAAGGGCTTCTTGCCCGCATGGCTCGACGCGAACGAGACGTGCCCGGGGGTGTGCCAGTCCTGAGTCAGGACCACGTGCTCGAAGGCCGGCGCGAGCCGGTTGATAATCGGGATGATCTTGTCCCCGTCGTTGACTGCGAGCGAGCCGCCCGGAGTGAAGCAGTTCTGCACATCGACCACGAGCAGCACGTCCTGTGGGCCCGGCTTGATCTTCGCCTGGGCGAACGCGGGGGAGCCCGCGGCCAGGAGACCACCCGCGGCAATCTGGAAAAAGACTCGACGAGTGTAGTCCATGGGGTCACCTCCCGGGCGGTAGTGTACCGGAAAACGGCGCGGCGGTCAGGGGGTCCGCCGGATCGGCACGTGCTCGAGCAGGGCGCTCAACACGGGGTCCGAGTACACGCCGAACGCATCGACCACCGTGCCCCGCAAGCCGTTCCTGGCTTCGAGGCCGTAGACGATGGCCATGTCGTCCGGGTCCGAGATGCCCTCGAAGCGATGGAATTCGCTGATGACCAGTTCCTCAGGCCTGAAGGTCTCTCTTGTCCCGGTGGCTCGAAGCTTGCCGTCGACCACGCGGAAGTCCTCGGTGAAGCCTCGGCGGGTCAGGCCGTCGACGGCGCACGCCACCGTCAGGTATTCCGCCTTGCGATCCGCCGTCGTCATGCCGCTGGCCGTCATCTAGATGGGGCAGACCAGCTGACCCAACCGGGCCGTCAGCTTGGCATTCTCACGATAGTCGACAGGCACCTCGACGATCGACGGGCCGGGTTGTGCCAGGGCCTCTGCCAGCATGGGGGCGAGCTGCCGGGCCGACTCCACGCGGTAGCCCTTTGCGCCGAAGGCCCGGGCCAGCTCGACGAAGTCCGGGTTGCCGAAGCGCACGCCTGATTCTCGCCCGAGGTGCGTCTGCTGCTTCCACTGGATCAGGTTGTAGCCACCGTCTCGGAAGATCACGTTGACGATGGCGAGCCCCAATCGGCGCGCGGTCTCGAGCTCCTGGGAATTCATGAGAAAGCCGCCGTCCCCGCTGACCGCCACCACTTTGCGCTCCGGATGGACGAGCTTGGCCGACACGGCCGCCGGCAGAGCGAAGCCCATGGCCGCAAACCCATTCGAGATCAGCACCGTGTTCGGCTCGTACGCCGGATACGTCCGGGCTATCCAGAGCTTGTGCGTGCCCACGTCGGAGACGAGGATGTCGTCGCGGCCCATCTGCCCGCGGATGTCGCGCAGGATGCGCTGGGGCTTGAGGGGGAAGGTGTCGTCGGCCGCTCCTTCCTCGAGCTGCTCCAGAATGAAGCGGCGGAGCGTGCGATAGGGCGCCGGGTCCTTCTGGCCCTTCACGAGTCCGTTGAGGAGCTCGAGCGCTTCCCGCACGTCCGCCACGACCTCCACGGCCGGCTGGTAGAAGCTGTCCACCTCGGCCGGCGTGAAGTCGATGTGGATGATCGGCTTCTTGCGGTCGGGGTTCCAGAACTTGGGCGCGTATTCGACCGGGTCATACCCGACCGCGATGATCACGTCGGCCTTGTCGAAGCCACACGAGATGTAGTCGCGCGCCTGGAGCCCGGCCGACAGCAGGGAGAGCTCGTCGTCGTACGGCATGCAGCCCTTGGCCATGAACGTGTGGGCCACCGGGATGCCGTGACTCCGTGCCAGCTCGCGCAGCTCCTTCGATGCTCCCCCGCGGATCACGCCATTGCCGGCGAAGATCAGCGGAAACGAGGCGCCTTCGATGAGGCGCGCCGCCGTCTGGAGCGCTTGCCGATCCGGAGAGGGGCGGCGCGGCCGCTCCGTCGACAGCGGGGTGCCCTCCACCATCTCGGCCGCCACGTCTTCCGGCACCTCGATGTGACAGGCGCCCGGCTTCTCCGCCTCGGCGAGCTTGAAGGCCTTGCGTATCACCTCGGGGATGACGGCCGAGGTCTCCACATGCGTGTTCCACTTGGTGAGCGGTCGCAGATGCTCGACGATGTCGATGCGCTGGTGCGATTCCTTGTGCACCCGATCGCGTCCCGCCTGGCCGGTTATCGCGACGAGCGGAGCGCGGTCGAGGTTGGCGTCGGCGACGCCGGTGGCGAGATTCGTCGCGCCCGGCCCCAGCGTCGACAGACAGACCCCCGCGCGTCCCGTGAGGCGGCCGTAGGCGTCGGCCATGAAGGCGGCGCCCTGCTCGTGGCGCGTGGGAATGAAGGTGATCGGCGAGCCGAGAAGCGAGTCCAGGATGTCGAGGATCTCCTCCCCCGGGAGACCGAAGACGTAGCGGACGCCCTCGTTCTCGAGGCACTGGACGATCAGATCCGAAGCCTTCATGGCAGGTCCGAAGCCTTCATGGCGGATACGGGCCTAGGCGATCCAGACCGATTTGATGTTGACGAACTCGCGGATCCCGTACTCGGAGAGCTCGCGCCCGTAACCGGAGCGCTTGATGCCGCCGAAAGGCAGGCGCGGGTCGGACTTGACGATGCCGTTGACGAACACGGCGCCCGCCTCGATCTGCGCAGCCAGATGCTCGGCGCGCGCCCGGTCCTGGGTCCACAGGGAGGCGCCGAGGCCAAAGGGCGAGTCGTTGGCGAGGCGGACGGCATCGCACTCGTCCTTGGCGCGGACCACGGCCGCCACCGGCCCGAAGGTCTCCTGGTCGAAGGCCGGCATGCCCTTGTCCACTCCCGCGAGCAGGGTCGGCGGATAGAAGGCTCCCTTGCCGCGCGGGATTTCGCCGCCCAGGAGGCGCTTGGCTCCGCGCTTGACGGACTCTTCCACCTGCTTGTGGAGCTCGTCGCGGAGATCGATCCGCGCCTGCGGGCCGACCTGGGTCTCGCGGGCCAACGGGTCTCCCATCCGCCGCGACCGGAGCTCGTCCAGGAACAGATCCAGGAACCGGTCGGCGACCGCCTCGACGGCGATGAAGCGCTTGGCGGCAATGCAGCTCTGGCCGCTGTTGACGAGCCGCGCATCCGCCGCCGCCTTCGCCGCCGCGGCGAGATCGGCGTCCGCCAGGACCACGAAGGGATCGCTGCCGCCGAGCTCGAGGACGGTCTTCTTGAGCTCGCGGCCGGCCTGGCCCGCCACGGCAATGCCGGCGCGCTCGCTGCCGGTGAGCGTCACCGCGACGATGCGCGGATCCGCGATGAGCCCGGCGACGGGCGCCGACTCGATCAATGCGGTGGCGAAGAGCCCCTCCGGGAAGCCCGCCACCCGAAAGGTCTTCTCGATGGCCAGCGCGCAGCGCGGCACGTTCGACGCGTGCTTGAGAATCCCCGCGTTGCCGGCCATGAGGGCAGGCGCGGCGAAGCGGAATACCTGCCAGTAGGGAAAGTTCCAGGGCATCACCGCCAGGACCGGCCCGAGCGGATCGAATCGGACATAGCTCTTCGAAGCGTCGGTCGTGCGCGGCTGCTCGGCAAGGAAGAATTCGGCACGGTCCGCGTAGTAGTCACAGCACGAGGCGCACTTTTCCACCTCCGCCTCGGCCTGGACGATCGGCTTGCCCATCTCGAGGGTCATGGTGAGAGCGTGGTGCTCCTTGTGCTTCCTGAGCAGGCGCGCGGCGTCTCGCATGCGATCGGCCCTCGCGGCAAGCTGCACCGACCGCCATTCCACGAAGGCGGCGTGAGCCCGCGCCACGATGCGCTCAAGCTCCTCAGGAGAGCTCGCCTTGAATGTCTCGAGGACCTCTCCGGTAGTGGGATTGACGGATTGAATGGTCATTGGTCTCTCCCTCCCACTTCTCAGTGTACGACGCCGGCACCCCGAGTCAAACGCCGGCTCACCGCCCCTGACTCGTTCGGTGTGGTACCGGGATGTACTCGACCGACGGACGCGTGCGGGTCGGCTGGGGGAAGAGACTCATGAACTGGTACACCTCCTCCGGCATCTCCGTGCTGACCGGCAGCCCGAGCGTCTTGGCCTCTTCCGCCGTGATCGGATAGTCGTGAGTCCAGGTACCCGTGGCCAGCTTCTCGGCCAGCGCGCCTGCCTGCTCCAGCGACATCCGTTCCGCCAGCAGGTCCTGGACCGTCCGCCGTAGCTGGGCAATCGCCTTGCGCGAGACGTCAGCCAGGATCATCGTCTGGTCGTCGATGTCCTCGGGCTTCTTCTTGTCCAGCACCGTCAGCACGGAGGCCGCCGGGGACTGGCCAATCTGAGGATCCACCGGCCCCAGCACCGCGTTTGAATCCATCACGATCTCGTCCGCGGCCAGCGCGATCAATGTCCCGCCCGACATGGCGTAGTGCGGCACGAACACGGTCACCTTCGCCCGGTGGCGCCGCAGCGCATGCGCGATCTGCCCGGCGGCCAGCACTAGTCCGCCGGGCGTGTGGACGATCATCTCGATGGGGCTGTCCGAGTCGGTCAGCTTGATGGCCCGCAGCACGTCCTCCGAGTCGTTCACGTCGATATAGCGCATGAGGGGAAAGCCGAGGAGGCTCATCGTCTCCTGGCGATGCACCAGCGCGATCACGCGGCTTTTGCGCGTTCGCTCGAGCCGGCTCAGCAGGCGCAGCCGGGCGGCCTCGAGCATCTTCTGCCGCACCACCGGCTGCAGCGCGGAGAGCATGAAGAACAACCACAGGATCTCGCCGAAATTCATGGGTGCCTCCCTAAGCGGCGCCGGCCGCTCTTACCACGGTGCATATTGATCCCGCCAGACCTTCGGGTAGCTCTCCCGGCGACGCAGTATGGGCGCGAGCACGACGCCGACCACGAACCCCCCCACGTGCGCCCACCATGCGACGCCGCCGGCGTCGGCCGCCAGCGTCAGAGAGGCCGTGCCGCTCACCAGCTGCATCAGAAACCAGATGCCGAGGTAGAGCACGGCGGGGAACTCCAGCACGGGGAAGAAGAGGAGGAGCGGCACGAGGGTGTAGACCCTCGCAGTTGGAAACAGCACGAGGTATGCGCCGAGGATACCGCTGATGGCGCCACTGGCCCCCACCGTCGGAATCGCCGAGTCGGGATGGAGATGCGCCTGGACGAGGGCGGCGGCCACGCCGGACAGCAGATAGAAAGCGAGGTAGCGAAAGTGGCCGAGCCGGTCCTCGACGTTGTCGCCGAATATCCAGAGATAGACCATGTTACCGATCAGGTGGGCCCAGCCGCCGTGAAGAAACATGGACGAGAAGATCGGCACGTACCGCGCGGCCCACTCCCCCGGCGCGGTGTCGGCGAGGAGGAAGTACTGGGCGGGGATGAACGCCCACGTCTGGATGAACGCCTCGAGGTCGGGTCCGAGTGTCACCTCGTAGAGAAAGACCCAGACGTTGAGGCCGATGAGCCCCCAGGTGACCACGGGCCAGGAAGAATTGGGAACCGAGTCGCCGATGGGAATCATGGCTTGCGGTCCAGGGCCACCCGGTCGACCCGCGCGAGGAGCTGCGCGATCTCTCGCCGATGGGCTTCCTCCTCCTCGGCGATTCGGAGGAGCAGACGGGCGATATCCGGGTGGTCGCGCTCCAGCGCATAGGCGTCGCGCAGGAGCTTCTCGTGCGCCTCCTTCTCCACGTTGAGATCGATCATGAGCCGCTCCCAGTTCGTGTCCGCATCCTGAGGCACGGGCAGAACATCGGGCGCCTGACCGCTCAGCCGCTCGATGGCCTCTCGCAGCCAGCGGGCATGCTCCTGCTCGCGCGCCGCGATCGCGAGCAGGCGCTGGCGGTGCTCGTCATGCCAGCGGAGACGCCTGGCATGCCGAGGGAGCTGATCGGCCATGTCGATCTCTGCCGCGTAGTCCTCGAGGAGAATGTCGCGGATGTCCTGCCGCTGGGCCTCGGTGAGGCCGGCAAAGAACGCGCGCCAGCTCCGTTTTCGCCCGTCGCTCATCGTCGATTCCGGTCCCATCGCGTGCGCCTGTCCTCTCTCACGCGGCATACGGTGCCGCCAGGGGCACCTCGGCACGCGCCGCTGCGTCCACTTGGAGGCTTTCGTGCATGTCCAATCTCCTCCTACCAGCGCTCGAGCCGCCGGGCCATCCAGCGCCACGTCTCCTCGGCGCGCTCGCGGGCCACCTCGTCGAGCACGGCGTGGGCCGCGCTCGTCGCCTCGGGGTACCAGCGGGCGCTCTCGCCGCCGTGGCCGCGAACCGACTCGAGCGCCGCCCGGCACACGAGCTCGACCAGCTCGTCCGGGGCGCCCATCTCACGCACGAGGCGGCAGGCCGCTCGCACCATGTCCTCCACGGCGTCGCCCACCTCGCGGGCGCCGAGCGGGCCCCGCTCGATGCGCGCAACGAACAGCTCGCGCACCGTGAGGTGGAGGCCGTGGAAGGGCACCCCCAGGCGGAGGAGTCCCGCCAGCTCTGAGGCCACCACGTCCTCGAACAGCCTCATCACACCGCCTCGACGCGGAGGCCGTCGCCGGCGACATCGACGCGCACCGTCCCGCCGTCGTGGAGCTTGCCCGCGACGATCAGTCGCGCGACGGGCGTCTCCACCTCCCGCTGGATTGCGCGCTTGAGCGGGCGCGCGCCGAAGACGGGGTCATAGCCGACCCGCGCCAGATAGGCGTAGGCCTTCTCGCCGACCTCGAGGGTGACGCGGCGCTCGGCGAGACGTCGCCGAAGTCCCTCGAGCTGGATCTGCACGATCTTTTCGAGCTCCGCTTCGGTGAGGGCCCGGAAGACCACGACTTCGTCGACGCGGTTCAGGAACTCCGGCCTGAACTGGCGCCGCAGGGCCTCGAGGACCTGCTCGCGCATGCGTTCGTAGGTCCGGTCGTCGGACCCGCGCATCTCGAGGATGAGCTGGCTGCCGATATTGGAGGTCATGATGATGACCGTGTTCTTGAAGTTCACCGTGCGTCCCTGGCCGTCGGTGAGCCGGCCGTCGTCCAGCACCTGGAGGAGCACGTTGAAGACATCCGGGTGCGCCTTCTCGATCTCGTCGAGTAGCACCACCGAATAGGGCTTGCGCCGGACGGCCTCGGTGAGCTGGCCGCCCTCCTCGTAGCCCACGTAGCCGGGCGGGGCGCCGATGAGCCGCGCCACCGTGTGCTTCTCCATGTACTCGGACATGTCGAGGCGGATCATGTTGTCCTCGTCGTCGAAGAGCGTCGCGGCGAGAGCGCGCCCCAGCTCGGTCTTGCCGACGCCGGTGGGCCCGAGGAAGAGAAAGGAGCCGATGGGGCGCTTGGGATCCTTGATGCCGGCCCGGGCGCGCACCACCGCGTCCGCCACCGCGCGCACAGCCTCGTCCTGCCCCACGACGCGCTGGTGCAGCTCCTCTTCGAGGCGGAGGAGCTTCTGCATCTCCCCTTCCATCAGCTTCGAGACCGGGATGCCCGTCCACCGCGAGACGACCTCGGCGATGTCCTCCTCGTCGACCTCTTCCTTGATGAGCCGCCGCCCCGGCGTGGCCTGCGCCTGGGCTTCCACCTCCTTGAGCTCGCGCTCGAGCGACGCGAGGGTTCCGTACTGCAGCTCGGCCACGCGGTTCAGATCATAGGCCCGGGTCGCCTTCTCGATCTCGACCTTGACCTCCTCGATGCGCTTCCGGATCTGCCGAGGCCGCTCGAGGGCCGCCTTCTCGGCCTCCCATTGCTCGCGGAGCGTTTTGGCCTCCGCCTGGAGCTTGGTGAGCTCCTCCTCGAGCTTCACCAGGCGATCGCGGGAGGCCGCGTCCTTCTCCTTCTTGAGGGCCTCGCGCTCGATCTCGAGCTGCATGACGCGACGGGTGATCTCGTCCAGCTCGGCCGGCATCGAGTCGATTTCCGTCCGGAGCCGCGCCCCGGCCTCGTCGACGAGGTCGATGGCCTTATCGGGCAGGAACCGGTCGCTGATGTAGCGATGCGAGAGCACCGCGGCCGACACGAGCGCGGAGTCCTTGATGCGGACGCCGTGATGAATCTCGTAGCGCTCCTTGAGCCCGCGCAGGATCGAGATCGTGTCCTCCACGCTGGGCTGGTCCACCGTGACCGGCTGGAACCGGCGCTCGAGGGCCGCGTCCTTCTCGATGTGCTTCTTGTATTCGTCGAGGGTGGTCGCTCCGATGCAGTGCAGCTCGCCGCGGGCCAGCATGGGCTTGAGCAGATTGCTCGCGTCCATGGCCCCCTCGGCGGCGCCTGCGCCCACCACCGTGTGGAGCTCGTCGATGAAGAGGATGATCTCGCCCTGCGAGTCCTGGACCGCCTTGAGCACGGCCTTGAGCCGCTCTTCGAATTCTCCGCGGTACTTCGCCCCGGCCACGAGCGCGCCCATGTCGAGGGTAACGATGCGCTTGCCCTTGAGCCCCTCCGGCACGTCGCCCCGCACGATACGCTGGGCGAGGCCTTCCACGATGGCCGTCTTGCCCACGCCCGGCGGGCCGATCAACACCGGGTTGTTCTTGGTCCGCCGCGAGAGGATCTGGATGACGCGGCGGATCTCCTCGTCGCGGCCGATCACCGGATCGAGCTTGCCCTGCTTGGCGAGCCCGGTGAGGTCCCGCCCGTACTTCTCGAGCGCCTCGTAGGTGCCCTCGGGCGTGGGGCTCGTCACGCGCTGGCCGCCCCTGACCGCCGCCACGGCCTCGAGGAGCTTCTCCTTCGTGACGCCGGCGGAACGAAAGGCCTCGGCCACCGGACCGTCCTTGAGGGAGGCGAGCGCCAGGAGCAGATGCTCGACGCTCACGTACTCGTCCTTCATGGCCTGCGCTTCGGCCTCGGCGTTGGTGAAGACCTCGTTCACCCGGGACGAGATATAGACTTGGCCCGACTGCACGCCCGAGCCCGACACACGCGGCAGGCGTGAGAGCGCCTGCCGGAGCTGCTGGAGCAGCGTCGCGGGGCTCACGCCCGCCTTTTCGAGCACGCGAGACGCGACGCCGCCCTCCTGCTCGAGCAGTCCCACCGCCAGATGCTCGGCCTCGATCTGGCTATGACCCTGGCGCTGCGCCGTGCTCTGCGCCTGGCGGACGACGTCCTGGGCCTTCTCGGTCAGTCGGTTTGGATCCATCGCCGTGTCTCCTTGTCGATCGGGTTCCGTCGACTCAGTGTCCGCCCCGGAGTCGCCGCAGCTCCCTCTCCATGCGGTCCAGCCGCTCCACAAGGTCCGTGATGATCGCGGCACCGACGAGGTCCACGCCGAGGTCGTCGTGCAGCCGGAGCATTCGCCTGAGCCGTGGCGCCATCACCGCCGCGAACTCGCTCGGGCCGGGCTCGGACGGCTCGACCAGACCGAGTCGAATGAGGCGGTCGAGCTTCGCGGGGCTGATGCCGACGGCCGCCGCGAGCTGCTCTCTGGACAGCCACATCTCGCCCGGGGGCGGCGCGCTCATGATCGAGGCGTGCATCCGGATGCGTGCGCGCGTGGGCATGGCGGTCATCCTCCCGCGGGCCGGTCGGCGGGCACGGAGGCGCTGCGCCGGAGCGCTTCGTACGCCTCCCGCTCCGCCGGACTCGGCCGCTCCGGCACCACGATGCGCACCACCGCGTAGAGATCGCCGCGGCTGCCGTCCCCCCGCGGAAGTCCGCGGCCGCGCAGGCGGAGCCGCCGCCCGTTCTGCGTGCCGGGCGGCACCGTCAGCGTCACCGCGCCTTCGGGGGTGTCGACCCTCACCTCGGCCCCGAGCACCGTCTGCCAGGGCCAGAGCGGCAGATCCATTTCCAGGTCGTCGTCCACCACGCGGTAGCGCGGGTGCGGAACGAGGCGCAGGTGGAGGTAGAGATCCCCCGCGGGCCCGCCGTTGACACCAGGCCCTCCCTGACCCGCCAGGCGAAGCACGACCCCGTCGCGCACCCCGACCGGAATTTCCACGTCGATGGCCCGGCCATCTGCCAGGTTGATGCGGCGCTTGCCGCCACGGAGCAGATCGTCCAGCGTCACCAGCAGCTCCGCTTCGATGTCGGCGCCGGGCATCGTCACCCGGACGTTGCCGCGCCCGGCGCGTCCCGATGGCCGTCCGAAGATGGACGAGAAGAAATCACTGAAGTCGCCGAGATCCTCCGCGGAGAAACCCTGCGCGCTCCGCCCCGCGGCGCCGGGCGGCGGCGTGAAGTCCATTCCGCCCTTCCAGTTCGCGCCGAGCGCGTCGTATTTGGCGCGCTTGTCCGGATCGCTCAGGACCTCGTAGGCCTCGTTGATCTCCTTGAAGCGCTCCGCGGCCTGGGCTCGCTCGGCCGCAGGCTGGAGATCTGGATGGTGCTTCCGCGCGAGCTGGCGGTATACCTTTTTGATCTCCTCGGCCGATGCCGAGCGCGGAACGCCCAGCACCTCGTAGTAGTCGCGGAACTTCACCGCCACGGACGGGCGGGCTCCTCCCCCGTCGCCACTACGACCTGCGCCGGACGCAGCAGCCCGTCCGGAAGCCGCCAGCCGCGCCGGACCTCGCGCACGACGGTCCCGGGCTCGACCTCGTCGGACGGCTCGGCGCCGACGGCCTCGTGAAGGTTCGGGTCGAAAGGCTGCCCGACGGCCTCGAGGGGCTGGGCACCCGCTTCGCGCAACGCGCTCTCGAACAGGCGGCGCGTGGCCGCCACGCCTTCGTAGAAGTCCGTGTCCCTGGATCCGGCGGCGAGGGCCCGCTCGAGCGTATCGAGGACGGCCAGCAGCGGGAGAAGCGCTTCTCGCCGGGCGTCGCCGCGCGCCGCCTCCTTCTCGCGGCCCACGCGACGGCGGAAGTTGTCGAAATCGGCGAGCAGCCGGAGATTGCGCTGCCGCTCGTCCTCGAGGCCCTGCCGCAGGCCCTCGACCTCGTCGGCCTCAACGGCCCGATCGCCGTCGTCCGCCCTCGGGGCGTCCATGCTCTCAGAGCTTTCGGTCGTCCGCGTCCTTGAATTCGGCGTCGACGACATCGCCCGCCTGCGGCCCGCCCTGAGGCCGCGAGCCTCCGTTACCGCCGCCCGCCGTGCCCGACGTCTCGCGATACATGGCGTCCGCCAGCATGCGAGAGACGCGCGTCAGGTTCTCCTGGGCCCGCCGGATGCGCTCGACGTCGTCCCCCTTGAGCGCCTCGCGCGTGTCGTTGAGCGCCTGCTCGACCGCCTGACGGTCGGCCTCGGAGAGCTTCCCGCCGTGCTCCGCCAGCGTGCGCTCGGTCGTGTACACGAGCGAGTCCGTCTGGTTGCGCAGCTCGATCTCCTGCCGCCGCTTCGCGTCCTCCGACGCGTTGGCTTCCGCCTCCTTGACCATCCGGTCGACTTCCGACTTGCTCAGTCCGGACGAAGCGGTGATGGTGATGTGCTGCTGCTTGCCCGTCGCCACGTCCTTGGCGGACACGTTGAGGATGCCGTTGGCGTCGATGTCGAAGGTCACCTCGATCTGCGGCAGCCCGCGCGGCGCCGGGGCGATGCCATCCAGGCGGAACTGGCCCAGCGTCCGGTTGTCGCGGGCGAGCGGCCGCTCGCCCTGGAGGACATGGATATCCACCGAGGGCTGGTTGTCGGCCGCCGTGCTGAAGATCTCGCTCTTCCTGGTGGGGATGGTCGTGTTGCGCGGGATCAGGACCGTCATGACGCCGCCCATGGTCTCGACGCCCAGCGAGAGCGGCGTGACATCGAGGAGCACCACGTCCTTGACCTCGCCCGCCAGGATCCCGCCTTGGATGGCGGCGCCGACGGCGACCACCTCGTCGGGGTTCACGCCCTTGTGGGGCTCCTTGCCGAAGAGCTGCTTGGCAAGCTCCTGGACCTTCGGCATCCGCGTCTGCCCCCCGACGAGAATCGCCTCGTCGATGTCGGCCGCGGTGACGCCCGCGTCCTTCATCGCCTGCTTGCAGGGCTCCACGGTCCGCTCGATGAGGTCCGCCACGAGCGCCTCGAGCTTCGCCCGTGTCAGGGTCATCACCAGATGCTTGGGACCCGTCGCATCCGCGGTGACGAAGGGCAGGTTGATCTCGGTCTGGACCGTCGAGCTGAGCTCGATCTTCGCCTTCTCCCCGGCTTCCTTGAGACGCTGGAGAGCCATGCGGTCCTTTCGCAGGTCGATCCCGTGCTCTTTCTTGAATTCCTCGGCGATCCAGTCGATCACGCGCTGGTCGAAATCGTCGCCGCCCAGGTGGGTATCGCCGTTGGTCGACTTCACCTCGAAAACGCCCTGGCCGAGCTCCAGGATCGAGATGTCGAATGTCCCGCCCCCCAGGTCGTACACCGCGACCTCTTCGTCCTGCTTCTTGTCGAGCCCGTAGGCCAGGGCGGCGGCGGTGGGCTCGTTGATGATGCGGAGCACGTCGAGGCCCGCGATCTTGCCGGCGTCCTTGGTCGCCTGGCGCTGGCTGTCGTTGAAATAGGCGGGCACCGTGATCACGGCCTGCGTCACCTTCTCGCCCAGGTGGGCTTCGGCGGCCTCCTTGAGCTTGCGGAGGATCATCGCCGAGATCTCGGGTGGCGAGTACTGCTTGCCCCGGATGTCGATGCGGACGTCCCCGTTGGGAGCTTTCACGACCTTGTAGGGGACGAGCTTGAGCTCCTGCTGCACCTCGTCGTAGCGGCGGCCCATGAAGCGCTTGATCGAGAAGACGGTGTTCTCGGGATTCGTGATGGACTGGCGCTTGGCAACCTGACCCACCAGGACTTCCCCGTCCTTGGTGAACGCGACCACCGACGGTGTCAGGCGGCTGCCTTCCTGATTTGGGATGACGAGGGGGCTGCCCCCCTCCATAACTCCGACGACGGAGTTGGTGGTCCCAAGGTCGATGCCGATTACCTTACCCATGCTGTCCTCCTTTGCGGGGCGATCGACAAGCGCTACCCACTAAATAGCAAGACTGACGCCAGCCTCTCCATGCTGGGATTCGCGCTGAAAACCTCGCTTCTGCACAGGGCGGCGATTGGCGCGCGGGTAGAAAAGCACCCGTTCCCTGACTGGATGACGCTCCGCCGAGCAGGAATGCTCATGGCCGCCGCGAGATTTCTGCCGGGTGGAATCTCACCCAGCCTGCTGGGTGGCTTGGGTGCGGAACCGCGCCTCATCGTTGCTCCTGTCGGGTCGAGCCCAGGTACTCGTGGATGTACTGGACGGCAGCCGCCCCCTCGCCAACGCCGGCCGCCACCCGCTTGACCGATCCGCTCCTCACGTCGCCCGCCGCGAATATCCCCGGCACGCTCGACTCGAGCCGGAAGGGCTCGCGCTCGAGCGTCCAGCCGCGCGGCCGTGCTGTCTTCGAGGCCTGCGTTCCGTCGTCGAGCTTCGCCAGGTCGGGTCCGGTCACGATGAAGCCCTTGCGGTCCCTCGCGAGAACGCCGTCGAGCCATTCCGTGTGCGGCTCCGCGCCGATGAAGATGAAGAGCGCGCTGGTGGGCAACGTCTCTTCCTTCTCGGCCGCCGTGTCGCGGACCGTGATAGCCTCGAGCCGCTGATCGCCCTGCGCACCGACCACAATGGTCTGAAGACGCACGCGGATGTTCCTGGTCGCCTCGATCTGCTCGATCAGATACTTCGACATCGACTTCGCCAGGGAATCTCCCCGCACGAGCATGGTCACCGTGTTCGCGTAGCGGGAGAAGAACAGGGCGGCCTGGCCCGCCGAGTTCGCACCGCCGACGATGTAGACGTCCTCGCCGCGGCAGAAGAGCGCCTCGGCCAGCGTCCCGCCGTAGTAGACGCCGGCGCCGGTGAGCCGCTCGATACCGGGCGCCTCGAGCCGGCACCACTCGGCCCCGGGCGTCAGCAACACCACGTGAGCGGAGATCTCCGAGCCGTCGCTCAGCGTGACCACCCGAGACGAGCCGTCGGCGCGGAGACGGGTCACCGTCTGCGGGGTGACGATCTCGACACCGAACTTCCGGGCCTGCGCGACGGCACGCCGGGCGAGATCGCTTCCGCTGAGACCCGCCGGAAAGCCCAGGTAGTTCTCGATCATCGAGCTCAGGCCGGCCTGACCACCCGGGGCCTGCCGCTCGACCGTGACCGTGCGGAGCCCCTCGCTGGCGCCGTAGACGGAGGCGGCGAGTCCGGCGGGCCCGCTGCCGACGATCACGAGGTCGTAGAACTGCCCCTCCGGACGCACTTTGAGCCCGATCTTCTCTGCGATTTCCGCGTTCGTCGGCTGCACGAGCTGCGTGCCGTCGGGAAAGATGACGATCGGCAGGGCGGAGCACGAGACCCCGGAGGCGTCGAACGGCCGCTGGGCCCCGGGGTCGCGCTCGACGTCGAGCCACTCGTAGGGAACACAGTTGCGGGCGAAGAAATCCCGGGTCTCGTGCGACCGCGGCGAGAACCGGTACCCGACGATGCGCACGGTTCCGGGCGCGGAGTTCGGGCCGGCCTCCCAGCCGGCCAGAAGATCGCTGAGCGCCGGATACAGATTCTGCTCCGGCGGCCGCCAGGGCTTCACGATGTAGTGATCGATCTGCGCCTTCCTGATCGCGCCGATCATCACCTGGGCGTCGGCGAAGGTGGTCAGCAGCACGCGCTTGGCCTCGGGGAAGATCCCATGCGCCTCGGCCAGGAGGTCGAGCCCGGAGCCCTGCGGGAGCCGCTGGTCGGCGAGCACGAGCGCCACTGCCTCGCCGCCCTGCCTCCGCCCGCGGAGCGTCTCGAGCGCTTCGGCTGCGGAGGCGGCGACGAGCACGCCATAACGGTCGCCGTAGGCGCACTCGAGGTCGCGCGCGAGGAGCCGGAGCTCTTGCTCGTCACCGGACACGGCCAGGAGTACCGCCTGGGCCATCGCCGCTACCGGAAGCGCAGCAGCGCGCCGAGTCCGCCGCAGTGTTCCTGCAGCCGTCGGGCGGCCTCATCGTGCACGACCTCCACGCGCGCCGCCTGCGCGTGCGCCTGCCCAATGGCCCGGTGGAAGAGGTCGTGCACCGGCCGCATCGGCGTGTCGCAGCCGGGGCAGGTCGGGAGGATGCCGGGCCAGAGCTGCCCGCAGGCCGGGCATTCGCTGCCTTCGGGATGAAGACCGTCCGAGACCACGAGCGTGTGGACCGAGCCGATATAGAGCGCCTGGAGCGTGGGCGCGATGCCACAGGTCGCACGACCTCCGGCCCGCACGGTGTCGAGGAGCTGGTCGAGGAGGCCGGTCTCGGCCTCGCGCTCGATGCGGCGCTCGATGTCCAGCGTTATGTGGAGAATCTCGCCCTCGCCGGCGAACATCTCGCCCGGAACCACGGCCGCCAGCCGCTGCGCGAGCGCACGCGGCAGGAGACGCCGGAGCTCGCTCGTCGCCTCCTCGGGCCCGGCCACGACGAGCCTATCGAAGCGGCGGCGGCGACGCAACTCGTTCAGGTGGTCGACGACCCGCTTGAGGTGCCAGTGCACGTGCGCCTCGTGGTGGCGCTGGTACTTCGCCTGCGAGATACCGCCCTGATCGTGCTTCCCGCGCGTCAGGTCCTTGAGGCTCTCGCCCTCTTCGATCTCGCCGAGGAAAACGCTGAAAAAGCGCGCTTTCTCCTTGTCCACGAGGGCGACCACGTAGAGCTCGTGCTCGTCCAGGAGCGCGACCAGGGGCGCCACATCCGGCGTGGGCTCGAACGCCAGATGGTCCTGGATGCCGAGGCGGAGGACGAGCGCTTCCAGGAATTTCCGGGGCCCGCACGAGAACACCGCCAGCGCGCGTCCGCGCGGCTCGCGATCATCCAGCCACTCCTGGACACGCGCCGCCTCGCCACCGAGCTCACGGCACGCCGGCTCCTCGAGCCTCTCGCACGCTTCCTTCACCATGTCCTTGAACACGATGCGATACGAGCGCCGGACCTGGCTGTCGGGATCGACATCCAGGTACACGCTGAGCACCCGCTCACCCTTCCCGTCGAACGCCTCGATCCGCTCGATCTGCTCTTTGGTCAGCATCGCAGGAGCACCGCGGCTCTAAACCGCGCCTTTGTGCCGGGCTTCAAGGACCGTCTCGACGGCATCGAGCAGCGATGCCGAGCAGCTGAGCCTTGAAACGCTGGAACTCGGGCAGCACGGCCTGGTAGAGCGTCATCTGGTCGCCGCACACCGGGCTCCAGTCTGCCGGATAGAACGCGAGGATGACCGGCTGCCCCCGGAAATCCTGGAGACTCACCGTCTGGTCCGGCGCGGTGTGAAGCGAAAACTCCGGAGCCTTCGTGCCCGGCTGCAATGCTTCCACAGTCGTTCCCTCCTTCCAGGGGTTGGTCGCGGGCCCTAGATCACCGGAAGCTCACGCGGACGGGCACCGAGCGGAAAGGTCTTGTCGATCCGTGCGAGCTCGGCTCGGGTCAGCCGAAGATCTCCAGCGCCGGCGTTCTCACCTGCGTGGTCGGGGCGGGAGGCCTTGGGAATCGCGAATGTCGACGGCTTCCGCGCCAGGAATCGGAGCGCGACCTGCCTGGCCGTCGCGTCGTGCGCGGCGGCGATCTCCTCCAGCACGCGCCCTCCCTTGCTGCGCGGACCGGGAAAGTGGCCGGAGCCGAAGGGGCTGTAGGCGGTCACGACGACTCCGTGCCTTTCGCACCACGGGATCACGGCGTGCTCGATCGCGCGCTCCCGCAGGTGGTAGAGCACCTGGTTGCAGGCGATGCGGCCGGGGCCTGCGATTCTCAGGGCGAGATCGAGATTGGGCGCGTCGAAGTTGCTCAGGCCCCAGGACAGGATCTTGCCTTCCTGCCGAAGCTGCTCGAACGCCGCTATCGTGTCTTCGAGGGGGTGGTCGCCGGGCCAGTGCAGGAGATAGGAATCGAGCCGGTCGGTTCCGAGGCGCGCCAGCGATTTCTCGCAGGCCGCCAGGGTCCCGGCGCGCGAGGCATTTTCGGGCAGAACTTTCGAGACGAGGAAAACCTCGTCGCGGCACCCCGCTATGGCCTCGCCCACCAACTCCTCGACGCTGCCCGAGCCGTACAGCTCCGCCGTGTCGATATGTGTCATGCCGAGGTCGAGCCCGAGGCGCAGGGCGGCGATGGCCAGGGCAGGGTCGTCGTCCTCGAGGTGCCAGCTCCCCTGGCCTATCACCGGCACCATGTGCCCGGTGGGGCCGAACCGGCGCAGCTCCATGCCTGTCCTCCGCCACCTCAGGCGATGAGCAGCTCCAGCCGTCGGGAGATCTCCGACTTCGGCTGGACGCCGACGATGCGATCGACCTCCCGCCCCCCCTTGAAGACCAGGAGGGTCGGAATGCTCCGGAGATCGAAGCGTGCCGCCGTCGCCGGGTTTTCGTCCACATTGAGCTTCGCCACCCGGAGACGGCCGGCCATCTCCGCCGCCAGCTCGTCGATCACCGGCGCGATCATCCGGCACGGTCCACACCACGCCGCCCACGCATCCACGAGCACGGGCAGCGGCGAGCGCTCGACGTCGGCGGAAAACGACGCATCGGTGACCACGATCGGCTTAGTGTCCACGCGCAGGGGCGTCTTGCAACGCCCGCACACGGGGACGAGGCCCTGGTCGATCTTGGCGCGCGGCACCCGATTACCCACGCCGCAGGCGGGGCAACGGACCACGAGCGCCTCGGAGGCGACGGCCACGTCAGGACCCTCCCGCCGTGACGCTGTGGAGCCGATCGCCGGCATCGCGCGAATCGACGGAGCGCAGATCGCCGAAGCGGAGGAGGGCGCCCAGCGCCACGAGGAACGCGCTGAGGGACACCACCTGCGCCCACCCGAGCTCGGTCACCCCTCGGAGCACGATCTCCCGCAACGTCGCCACGATGCCCAGCTCCACCATGAAGTCCACCGCCACTCGATGCTCCTCGAGGTAGACGATGAGCAGCCGGACGACCTCGATCATGACCAGCATGAAGAGCACTTCCGAGATCACCACACGGAAGTCGAGAGCCGGGGCGAAGATCTCCTGATAGAGGCGGACGAGCGTCCGTGCCATGAGCCCGAAGAGGGCCACTCCCACGGCGAGCACGAGGACATCCTGGATCGGCTCCAGGAAGCGCCGCGCCAAGCGGTGGACGGCCGTGTGGGGCGTTTCGAGATCGATCACGCTGAGGGCCATTGCCTGGCGAGAGCTGCAAGAGCAGAGCCAGCGGCGCGCGAGCGCTAAGTCGCGACGATTTCAGGCGTGGGATACTCGGCATCGGGTGAAGACCCACCCGATCGGGAGCCACGGGCCGGCTGCGTGGCCCACCGGCGCTCTTGCACCGCGCGTGCTTGGCGCCGGGTGAAATCTCACCCTGCGAGAGCGCCCGGGAATCCCCCAGATGGACCCCGGCCGCGCATGGCATGACTCATGCGTCTCCTGACGCCGGCGAAAGGGACCAATGGCGACCAATCTGGAGATGACCCAGCCGGGCTCCGAGGAGAGATCGGAGCGCCGGGTGTCCTCCGTGGCGGTCCCCCGCCCGGTCGGTCGCCAGCGTTTGAGCATCCTCTGCCTGACTGCCCTCGGCGTCGTCTACGGCGATATCGGCACCAGCCCCCTCTACGCCTTCAGAGCCTGCTTCAGCTCCGAGCTCGGCCTGCCCCGCACCCCCGCCAACGTGTACGGCGTGCTCTCACTCATCGTCTGGTCCCTCATCCTGATCGTCACCGTCAAATACATCCTGGTCATCATGCGCCTGGACAATCGCGGCGAAGGCGGCATCCTGGCCCTCCTCGCGCTTGTGCTCCAGAAGCAGCGTCGCGGCGTCCTCATCGGGCTCGGGCTCTTCGGCGCAGCGCTCCTCTACGGCGACGGCATCATCACGCCGGCCATCTCTGTCCTCAGCGCGGTCGAAGGGCTCGAGGTCGCGGTCCCCACGTTGCGCCACATCGTGGTGCCGGCCACCCTCACCATTCTCCTCCTGCTGTTCATGGGCCAGCGGTTCGGCACGGCACGGGTCGGCGGCGTCTTCGGGCCCATCATGCTCGGGTGGTTCGCCACTATCGGGACCCTCGGGGGCATAGAGATCGCGCGGGCGCCGGAGATCCTTCTTGCCTTCAATCCCTGGTACGGCGCGCAGGTGTTTGTGCACAACAGGATGGCGGGGTTTCTCGTCCTGGGGGCCGTCGTGCTGGCCATCACCGGGGCGGAGGCGCTCTACGCCGACATGGGCCACTTCGGGCGGCGTCCGATCCGGCTCGCCTGGTTCCTCGTCGCGCTGCCGGCGCTCCTCCTCAACTACTTCGGCCAGGGTGCCCTGGTTCTGCGCGTGCCGGGGGCGTTCGAGAATCCGTTCTACCTCCTGGCGTCCGGTTCGTTCCTCTATCCCCTCCTCGCCATGGCCACGCTGGCCACGATCGTCGCTTCCCAAGCGCTGATCTCCGGCGCCTTCTCCCTGACGCATCAATGCGTCCAGCTTCGCTACTGCCCCCGCGTGTCGATCGTGCACACCTCTCGCGCCCAGGCCGGCCAGATCTACATTCCCGCGGTCAACGCCGCCCTGATGGTCGGCTGCCTCCTGCTGGTGCTCGGATTCCGGTCCTCCACTTCCCTGGGCGCCGCCTACGGCATCGCCGTCACGGGCACCATGGCCATCACGACGCTTCTCTTTGCAGTCCTCGCGCACCGCCTCTGGCAATGGGCGCTCTGGCCCACCGCCGCGCTGGCCGGAGCGTTCCTCGTCATCGATCTCGCCTTCGCGATGGCGAACCTCGCCAAGATCCGCCAGGGCGGCTGGGTGCCTCTGGCCATCGCCGCGGGTCTCTTTCTGCTCATGACCACCTGGAACCGCGGCTCCGCTCTCGTCAGCCGATGGCTGTCGGACGCCATGATGCCCCTCGAGACTCTCCTGGCCGAGCTCCGGCGTCTGAAGCCACCGCGCGTGCCGGGCACGGCCGTCTTCCTGACCACGCACATCGACGGGGCGCCCCTGGTGCTGCAGCATCACCTCCGCCACAACAAGGCGCTTCAGGAGGAGGTGATCCTCCTCGCGATGATGGTCGCCGAGGTGCCCGAAGTGGACGAGCTCGAGCGGGTCGAGGTCGAGGCGCTTCCCCTCGGCCTGTACAGAGTGCGGGCCCACTACGGCTTCCTGGAACGAGCCGATGTGGAGGAGATCCTGATTCGCTGCCGCGCCGCCGGCATCCGCGCCGAGGACGACGAGACGACCTACTATCTCGGACGGACTCGGCTTCTCCCGACGGGGCCCGCGCCCATGATGCGCTGGCGCAAGCGGTTGTTCGCTTTCATGGCGCGCAACGCGAGCTCCGCCGCCGACTTCTTCCGCATTCCGCCCGACCGCGTGGTGGAGCTGGGCGCGCGGGTCGAGTTCTGACCCGCACGCGGGGTCCCGCTCAGTGGGCTGCGTAGCCGGCGCGGACGACCCGGGCGGCCGCGAAAGCGAGCGTAGCCCAATGCTCCAGGGTCTGGCCAGGCATCTAGACCGCGAACTGTCTCGGATCGAACCCGTGACGCTTCAACAGCTTGCCCAGATCCCTCCGTTCCTTGCCTGCCTCGCGGGCCGCCTGGCTCACGTTGCCCCGGTGATCGGTCATGAGCCGGAGCAGGTACTGGCGGTCAAAAGCGTCCAGGACCTGTCGCTTCTGGGTCTTGTAGGAGCGCGGTGCCTGCAGCAGCGACGTCGCCGCTCCGAGCCCGCCCGCCACTCCCGGAAGGCCGAGATCGCCCACTTCGATGCGGCCTCCCTTCGCCTCGGGGAGCGCCCGCACGATTGCGTTCTCGAGCTCCCGCACGTTACCCACCCAATTCCACGCGAGAAGTGCCTCCGCCGCGGGCCCTGAAAGCCGCGGCGCTGCCCCGGAGCCCTGCCAGTACTTCCCGATGAAGTATTCGGCCAGCCGCGGAATGTCTTCCCGTCGATCCCGGAGTGGAGGCAAGCTGACCGAGAACACGCACAGGCGGTAGTAGAGGTCCACCCTGAAGGCTCCGGTCTGGACCAGGCGCTCGAGCCCGGCGTTCGTTGCCGCCAGAAACCGCACATCGGCGCGATGCTCCGAGTTGGACCCCAGTAGCCGGAACGTCCTATCTTGAAGTACACGCAGGAGGGCGACCTGGCCCCGCGGCGTGAGCGTGTCGATCTCGTCCAGCAACAGCGTCCCCCCGGCTGCCTGGGCGACGAGACCCTGCCGGCGGGCGTGGGCGTCCGTGAACGCCCCACGTTCATGACCGAAGACCTCGCTCTCGAACAGCGTGTCCACGAGGGACCCGCAGTTCATGGCGACGAAGGGATACGACGCCCGAGGGCTCAAGCGGTGGATGGCGCGGGCCACGAGCTCTTTGCCAGTGCCCGTCTCCCCGCTGATCAACACGGCTCCCTCCGCCTTCGCCAGCGTCGGAAGCCTCGCGAGAATCTCCCGCAAGGCCGGAGCCTGCCCAACGAGCCCGGGCATCACTTCATCGTCAGAGATGCGTTCGGAATTGTCAGAGATGCGTCCGGAATTGATCGCGAGAAGGTCGCTCATCGGTGCCTCCTGGGACATCTCTTGCGCCGCGCGGGCGCGTGCTCGAATCTCCGTATGACTACGGATTCCTCGACTCGCCCGCTCGGAAGCCAAGAGCATGCCAGTCCGCTCTAAGTAGGCCGCGGAGGTAAGTCGACGGAAACGTGGGTCTTGATTTCGGTCTGCCCACGACGTGCGGACACAAGTCGGAAGAAACGACCGTGTAACAACTCCGTTATTAACCTAGGAGGCGGCGCTCCTGAGCCCGCATCGCTCCGCGTGCCTCGGTCGAGGCGGGGGCCCCGGCCGTGAGGGCATGGCGGAGCACGGCCTCCGCTTCGTCGACGAGGGTGAAGGAGAGTTGGCTCCGGAGATCCTCCGGCACCTCCTCGAGGTCCCGCTCGTTCCGGCTGGGCAGGATCACTTCGCGGATGCCGGCCCGGTGCGCCGCCAGGGCCTTTTCCTTGATGCCTCCGACGGGGAGCACCTTGCCGCGAAGCGTGATCTCCCCCGTCATGGCCAGATCGCTCCGGACCGGCCGCCGGGTGGCCAGGGAGGCCAGTGCCGTCATGATGGTCACACCGGCGGAGGGCCCGTCCTTGGGGATGGCCCCGGCCGGCACGTGCACATGGATGGTCTTGCCCTCGAAGATCTTGGGATCGATGTCGAGCGCATCCGCATGCGACCGGACGTAGGAGACGGCGGCTTGGGCGCTCTCGCGCATGACATCCCCGAGCATCCCGGTGAGGACGAGCCGCTCCTCGCTGCTCGGCATCATGGTCGCCTCCACGAAGAGCACGTCGCCACCGGTCGGCGTCCAGGCCAGTCCCGTCGCGACGCCGGGCTGGGCAGTCCGCTCGGCGACCTCGTCGAAGAACCGTGAGCGGCCGAGGTACTCGGTCAGGTTGTCGGGGGTGATCCGGACCGGCTCGCGCTGCCCCTCGGCCAGCCGCCGGGCAACCTTCCGGGCCACCGCGGCGATTTCCCGCTCGAGATTCCTGACGCCGGCCTCGCGCGTGTACCCCCGCACGATACGGCGGATGCTCTCGGGCTCGAAGGTGAGCTCCTCCGTGGCGAGGCCGTGCGCCGCAAGCTGCTTCGGGATCAGGTATGCTTTCGCGATCCCGACCTTCTCCTCGTCCGTGTAACCGGACAGCATCAGGATCTCCATGCGGTCGCGAAGCGGACCGGGGATGGTGTCGAGCGTGTTGGCCGTGGCGATGAACAACACCTGCGACAGATCGAAGGGCACGCCGAGGTAGTTGTCGACGAAGGTGTGGTTCTGGGCGGGATCGAGCACTTCCAGCAATGCGGAGGACGGATCGCCCCGCCAGTCCGCTCCGATCTTGTCGATCTCGTCCAGCATGAAAACGGGATCACGGGTCTCGGCGCGCCGGAGGCCCTGCACGATGCGCCCGGGCAAGGCTCCGATATACGTTCGCCGATGGCCCCGGATCTCCGCTTCGTCCCGCACTCCGCCGAGCGACATGCGCGCGAACTTCCGCCCCAGCGCCCGGGCGATGCTCTGGCCGAGACTGGTCTTGCCCACGCCCGGCGGCCCCACGAAGCAGAGGATGGGCTCCCGGGCCGGGCTGTCGCCCGTCACGCGCGGCGGTTCGGCGGGGAGCGGCGCATTGCCTTCGAGCGTCGTGCGGCCCTCGCGCTCCTGCCGGAGCTTCTTCACGGCGAGGTATTCGAGGATTCGCTCCTTGATCTTCTCCAGGTCGAAGTGGTCTTCGTCGAGCACCTGCCGGGCGCGGTGGATGTCGATGGTGCCGCCGTCCTGTTTGGTCCACGGCAGGCTTGCCAGCCACTCGAGATAGGTGTGGATCATGCCGTGCTCGGGTGAGGCCGGCGAGATGCCCGCGAGCCGGGCGAGCTCACGCTCCGCCTCACGGCGTGCCTCCTCGGGGAGGCGCGCTTCCTCGATCCGCCGGCGGAGCTCTGCCACGTCGCTGTTGTTGTCCTCGTCTTCGCCGAGCTCAAGCTGGATGGACCGGAGCTGCTCGCGCAGGTAGTAGTCGCGCTGCTTCTTGGTCAACCGCTCCTCGGTGTCTGTCGTGATCTTGCGGCCGAGCTCGCGCACTGCGAGCTCGCGCTGGAGGAAATCCACGAGCCGGCGCAG
>WNFC01000831.1_pt1 | contig 32067 bp, 22 predicted proteins | sample 5400541 | NCBI WGS metagenome assembly WNFC01 (sample SAMN13153342, study PRJNA577476) | soil metagenome | isolation source: 120 cm saprolite under Douglas fir tree site 2 hole 2 replicate 1 | place: USA:California | collected 2015-04-18
GGACATCATCAAATGAGGCATCCTTTCCAGCCCCGCCGGCTGGCCGATATCCTCCTCGAGCGACGCTTCGTCAGCGAGATGCAGATCGCGGGCGAGGAAGCCGAGGCGCAGCTCGGCGAGCGCCTGCTGCGCGAGGGCGTCATCACCGGCGAGCAACTCGCCCAGGCGCTCGCCGATCAGTTCGCTTTGCCCTACGTGGATCTGAACGGTTTCACCGTGACGCCCGAGCTCTTCGAGCGCCTGCCTGCAACGCAGGCCTATCCGCTCGGCGCCGTTCCTTACCGCGTGAACGGCTCCACGATCGAGGTCGCGATCGCCGATCCCTACGATCTCACCTTGCCGGACCGGCTCGAGCACCTCACCGGATTGCGCGTGAAGCTGCTCCTTGCGAGTCCCGGCGCCATCCAGGCCGCGCTCAAGCGCTCCCAGGGCTCGGCGGAAGTGCTCAAGGGCGTCTCCGAGGATTTCCGCCTCGTGATGGTGAAGGAGACCGAGGAGGGCCGGGAGGAGACCGTTTCGCTCGAGAAGCTCGGCGACGTGTCGAGCCCGGTGGTGCGGCTGATCAACACGCTGCTCCTCGACGCCCTCGCCAAGCGCGCGAGCGACATCCACGTCGAGACCTACGAGGGCGGCATCGCGGTCAAGTACCGCATCGACGGCGTGCTCTACCCGGCGATGGAAACGCTCGACCGTCGTCATCACGGCGCCTTCATTTCGCGCCTCAAAGTGATGGCCGAGCTCGATATCGCCGAGAAACGCGTGCCGCAGGACGGCCGCTTCAAGCTGCGGCTGGGCGCGCGCGACATCGACTTCCGGATCTCGATCATCCCGAGCGTGTACGGCGAGGACGTGGTGGTCCGCATCCTCGACAAGTCGGCGATCACGCAGGGGCTGCGCGGGCTGCGCCTGGAGAGCCTCGGCATGGCGGGGTGCTGATCACCGGTCCCACGGGCAGCGGCAAGACCACGACCCTGTACGCGGCGCTGTCGGAGCTCGACGCCGGCGAAGAGAAGATCATCACCATCGAGGACCCGGTCGAGTACCAGCTCGAGGGCATCGTCCAGATTCCCGTGAACGAGAAGAAGGGCCTCACGTTCGCGCGCGGACTGCGCTCCGTCCTGCGCCACGATCCGGACAAGATCATGGTCGGCGAGATCCGCGACGCCGAAACCGCGCAGATCGCCCTGCAGTCCGCGCTCACCGGGCACCTCGTGTTCACCACGGTGCACGCCAACAACGCTTTCGACGTGATCGGCCGTTTTACTCACATGGGCGTGGATGTATACAGCTTCGTATCGGCGTTGAACTGCGTCATGGCGCAGCGCCTGGTGCGCCTGGTCTGCCCGCGCTGCCGGCGCGAAGCGCGCGCGGACGCGGAATTGCTCGAGCTCTCGGGGCTCGACCCGGGCCGTTATCTCGAGCACAGGTGGTTCGAGGGCGCAGGATGCGAGCACTGCAACGGCACCGGTTACCGCGGCCGTGCGGCGATCACCGAATTGCTCGACCTGTCGCCGGGCGTGCGCCAGATGATCCTCGAGCGCCGGCCGGCCGCGGACCTGCAGGCGGCGGCCACGGCGGAGGGCATGACGACGCTGCGGCAATCGGCGGTCGCCAAGGCGCTGGCTGGCGAGACCACCTTGAAGGAGATCAATCGTGTCACGTTCGTGGATTGAGCGTGCGCGGCGGAGTTTTGCGCCCGATTCGTCCGCAGGGATCGTCATTGGACGCGATTATGTCGGCTTCGCCTACCTCGTCGCGGCGGACGGCGGATGGCGCGCGCAAGCCTTGGCGGAGGCGAAGCTCGATGCGCCGCTTTTTTCCGGTGAGCCATCGGCACCGGCAGCCGCCTCGCTGATTGCGGCGCTTCAGACGCTTGCCGGCGGTTTGAAGCGTCGCTACCTGCCGGTGCACGTCTCCCTCCCCGACGCGGTCGTGCGCATCGCCACGTTCGAGCTCGACCAGATGCCAAAAACGCGCGCGGCGCAGCTCGATCTCGTTCGCCTGCGCTTCGGCCGCCTGGGGATGAACGGGGCTCACGTTTACGCGTGCCAGCAATTGGAGCGCGAGGGAGGCAAATATCTTCTGTTCGGCATGGCCGGAGAGCGCGCGTGGCAGCGCTTCGTGAGCGAGGCGCTCGCCCGGGCCGACGTCGTCGCCTGGAGCCTGAGCGCCAACGCCTGCCGGCAGTTCAACTGCTTCCATGACCGGCTCACGCACGCGAGTGGCGCGCTCGTGGCGCTCGCGCCGGACGCGTGGTCGCTGTGGGTCTGGGATCCGCAAGGCCGCCCGCGCTACGCGCGCTCGCGTTGGCGCTCAGGTCCGGACGATCACGCCGATATCGCCCTGGATGTGGAGCGTTCGATCCTCGCCTACGTGCACGGCGACGCCAAGCACACGGTGACGCGCGTCTTTGTCGTGGCAGGCGAGGAAGCCGATGTGATGGCGGGGGCGCTCGATGCACGATTGCGCGAGCCGTGCGCGCGGTTGTCGCCCGAGGTTGCGGGGGGAAAAACGCAGAATGCGGCCTCCGCCGCCTTGTCGCTCGCCGCGGCGCTGGAACGATGAGGATCACCGCAAATTTCCCCGCGGCGCGGCCGCGCCTGACGCTGCCCCTGGTGGCAGCGCTTTGGATCTCGACGCTGATGCTCGGAATCGCTGCCGGCTGGCTCACCGTGAGCATTTTCGAGATGCGCGCCGAGCGCCCGCGCCTGGAATCGCGCTTCGCACGGGTCGAGGAGCAGGTCGCGGCGGCCGCGCCGCGCGAGCCGCTGCCGCCGCCCTCGGAGCTCGAAGCGCTGCGCCAGCGGGTCTACGCCCTCAACAAGCTCTCGGGGATGCGCGGCTGGGGCACGCCGCAACTGCTCGGATGGCTCGCGGGACAGTTGCCGGAGAACGTCTATCTAGTGAGCCTGCACCACAAGCCGCGCGAGGGCGAGGCGCTGCTGGTCGCGGAGTCGCCGAGCGCCGAGGCGCTCACCGGTTTCCTGCTGCGGCTGGAGAAGGAGCCGCGCTTCGCCGAGGTGCTGTTGAGCAGGCAGGGATCGCGCGGCACACCGGGCGCGCTCGCCGTCCAGTTCGAGATCCGAGTGAGGTGGAAATCGTGAACCTCAAGCGCTGGCTGGCCGATCTTCGTTACAGCGCGCGCCATACGTGGGCGCGCGCGGGATTGTGGGCCTGCGCCGCGGCCGCTGTGCTCGCGTTCGTCGTTCTGGCCTTCTGGTGGCCCGCGCAGCGCGAGCAGGCGGCGCTCGAGGACAAGATCATAAGCAAGCGCCGCACGCTCATCCAAGCCCAGCAGGCCGACGAATTGTCGAGCGCCTACGCGCGGGCGCACAAGGACGTCGCCTTGCTGGGAAAAAAGCTCCAGCATGCCGCCACTCAGTCGCAACTGGTCGAGAGTTTTGCGCGCTTGGCGCGCAAGCACGGGGTCAAGATTGTCAGCGAAACTTACGAGGAGGGTCGCGCCGCCGGTGCGCAACCGATGCTCAACGCAGAACTCTCCGTCCAGGGCAACTATCCCGCGCTGCGCGATTTCCTGCATGAGTTGTCGTCGCTGCCGACCTGGAGCGAGGTGCAAGAGGTGCGGCTTGAAAGCGTGCAGGGCGCCGCGACCCAAAAGGGGCGGATCCGGGTCATGACTTACCGCCATGCGCCGGCCGAACGCTCGAAGCCCTCTTGAAAAGCCGATACTTATTGCTGGGTGTTGCGGTTCTCCTGCTGGCGGGGCTCAATGTCTGGCAGTGGGGTTCGCCGGGCGGTGTGAGGCGCGATCGATCGTCTATTCCCACGGACGGTTTCCGTCCCGAAGATTTTCAGTTGAAGGTGGGATTTGCCACGGCGGAATCGGCGCGTGCGGGCCGGAACCTGTTTCAACCGTGGCGGCCGCCAGCGCCGCCGCCAGCAAAGAAGATCGAGGCGCCGCCACCGCCACCCCCGGGGCCGCCGCCCAAGACGCCGGAGCAGGTCGCCGAAGAAGCAGCCCGTGCGGAACTGGGACAGATCAAGCTCGTCGGCGTCGTGTTTCGTCGCGACAAGGGGCAAGCGTTCCTGGTGAAAGGTGAGCAGTTATACATGGTACATACAGGAGAAAAGGTCGGCGAACGCTTCCTGGTCGAAGCCATACGCGCGGACGGCGTACAATTGAAGGATCCGGGCACCCGCGTCAACGGCCAGATCCCGGTCTCTGGAAAGTAGACGATCACAACCGGGGCACGCGAATCGGGAGGAATATAAACGATGTCGTCGCCTTCATCGCGCAATAATCACCTGTATCGCTTGTCCGTCCTGGCCGCGCTCGCGTTCCTCACCGCCTGCGGGTCTTCTCCGGTCAAGCGTGCCGACGAATATGCCGCGCGGGACGAGTGGCTGAAGGCGGTGCTCGAGTACCGCAAGGCGACTGCGGATCGGCCGAGTGACATCGAGTACCGATCGCGGCTCAGGCAGACCGAGCTCAAGGCGGCCGATTTTTATTATCAGCAGGGGCAGCGGTCGCTGGAACAGGGCAACCTTGATGACGCGATCGTCCAGTTCCAGCAGGGATTGGCGTCGATGCCGGATCACCGCAAGCTCCAGCAGGCGATGAGCGATGCGATCGCGCGCAAGGAGGCGGGGAATCTCTTTCAGGAGGGCGAGAATCTTCGAGACGCAGGTAAGCTCGACGATGCCCGCCGTCAGTATCAGAAAACCCTCGACGTGTATCCGGACCACAAGGAGGCCGCGGCGGCGCTCGCCGAGCTCAAGAAGCAAGATCAGGAGAAGCTGTCCGAAGGCCTGGCGCTCACCTCGAAGGCGCCGATCACGCTCAACTTCCGTCAGACTGACCTCAAGCAAGCGTTTGAATTCCTGGCGAGGTCGTTCGGCATCAACGTGATATTCGACGAAAGCGTCAAGAGCGTGCCGGTGATGTTGTTCGCCAAAGACGTCACCTTCGAGCAAGGATTGAGCCTGTTGCTCACCACCTCAAGGACTTTCTACAAGAAAATCGGAGCGAACACGATCCTGGTCGCGCCGGATTCGAAAGAAAAGCGCGGCCAGTATGAAGACCACCTGGTCCGCACCTTTCATATGAACACGGTCCGGGCCAAGGAGATGGCCGACATCCTGAAGGGACTGGTCACGATCAAGAAAATCATCGTCAACGAACAGCTCAATACGATTTTGGTCCGGGATACCGACGACGTCATCAAGCTCTGCGAGCGCATCATCGAGAACAACGACCGCAAACCCGCCGAGATGATAATCGAGGTCGAGATCCTGGAAGTCAACCGCACCAAAAGCGAAAGATTGGGGCTCGACTTTGGCACGTATGCGTTTACCGCCGCGATTCCGTCTCCAGGCACGGTGCCGTTAAACCGCCAAATTCGCAGTTCCATCGCTTCCACGGCGACCCTCGCCATTCCGTCGGTGACGTTCCGGTTCTTCAAGCAGGACGTGGATGCGAAGACCCTCGCCAACCCCAAGATCCGGGTCTTGAACGGCAGGGCGGCAAAGATCCACATCGGCGACCGGGTGCCGCTGCGCGCGGCGACCATCGTGGACGCGACCGGGCAGACCCGCACCACCTTCGACTACAAGGACATCGGTATCAAGCTGCTGGTCGAACCGACGATCTACCTCGACAATTCGGCCATGGTCAAGCTGGGCTTGGAGGTCAGCTCGCTCGGCGAAAATCTGGGCACGACCAACGATCCGGCGTTTCGCATCGGCACGCGAAACGCCGAGACGTTCATGCTGCTGCGTGACGGTGAGACGGCGATTCTCGGCGGACTGATTCAGGACGAAGAGCGCAATACCCGCATAAAAGTGCCTGGGTTTGGCGACATACCGGCTATCGGCGCTCTGTTCACCTCGTACGACGACTCGACCAATCGCACCGACGTGTTGCTCACCATCACGCCGCGGGTGGTGCGCGGGTGGGATTTGCCGACACGTCTTGCGCGCGAGTTTTACTCGGGTTCCGAAAACGTCTACAGCGACAAGCCCTTGTTTGCGAATCTTGAGACCGCCGCGGGCGCGCAAATTCGCACCGAGCCGGAGGGCGGGCTGGCGACCCCTGCCGGAGGCGCTCCCGGTCCCGTGACGCCGCCGCCAGTGGCGGCCCTTGTGCCTGCAGCACCGGGCGCAGCGGCTTCCGCGCCCGCGGCACCCGCAGTGCTTCCGATATTGGCGTTCTCGGAACCTGTATACGAAGTCACGGGCGGCCAAGATTTCGAGATCAAGGTGCTGGGGGCCAACCTTGCGGGCGCGGTGAGCGTCCCGCTTGAGATTCTGTACAACCCGCAATTGTTGAGCTACGTGAGAGGCGCCAAAGGCGATATCGCGGCGGATGCGTTCAACTCGTCGGCGGATGCTTCGCGCGGCGTGCTCAACGTGACGTTGGGTCTGTCGGGGGGCGCGGCCCTGACGGGCAATGCGGTGCTCGCGCGCGTGATCATGCACGGTGAAAAACCCGGGATCTCTTACCTCGTTTATCGCGCGCCGCTCATCAAGACCGCGAGCGGAGAAACACTCAATGCGCAAGTTCGAGCGGCGCGCGTCGTCGTCAAATAGCCGCGGCTTGACGCTCGTCGAGCTGCTCGTCACGCTCGTCATTCTGTCAATCCTCGCTGCGGCGGCGTTGCCTTACGCGGAGGTTACGGTCCGGCGCGAGAAAGAACTCGAGCTCAGGCGCGCGCTGCGCGACGTCCGAACCGCGATCGACGCATTTTACGAGGATTGGAAGGGCGGCAAGATCTCGAGAACGACCACTGCCGCCAGCGAAGACGGATATCCGAAAACGTTGCAGGTACTCGTGGAGGGGGCCGAGGTCGGCGACGCGAAAGGCGGCAAGCGCATATATCTGCGGCGTATTCCGCGCGATCCGTTTGCCGATCCGGCCAAACCGCCGCCGGAACAGTGGGTCCTGCGCAGCTACCAGGACGGGCCTGATTCGATCGCCTGGGGCGGGCGCGACGTCTACGATATTCGCTCGGCATCTGAAAATACCGCGCTCGACGGCACGCGCTACAAGGAGTGGTGAGGTGCGGAAGCGCGGCTTTACGCTGGTCGAGCTGTTGCTGGTTCTGCTGCTTGTAGCGCTGCTTGCCAGCCTCGTCGCCCCGGTCGTGACCGGCGGTATTCAGCGCGCCCGCGAGTCCACGTTGAAAGAGGATTTGTATACGCTGCGCAAGGCGATCGACGAGTATTATGCCGATATGGGGGCCTATCCCGCGGAGCTCGAGGAGCTCGTCAGGAAACGCTATCTACGGCGCATACCGAACGATCCGCTCACCGAGAAACGCGACTCTTGGGTATTGGTCTGGTCCGAGGACGACAAGGCGGGGAAGGGCATTTTGGACATTCGCAGCGGTTCGCAGGAGCGGGCAAGCGACGGTTCGTATTTTAAAGACTGGTAGGGATCGGAAAGTGAAGAGACATCGGCGGTCGAACTCCGGCTTTACGCTGATGGAGCTGCTGCTCGTTCTGGTGATCATCGGGCTGCTTGCGGCGCTGGTAGGCCCGACGCTTTATCAGCGCATCAAACCTGCCAGGGAATCCGCGGCGCGCGCGCAGATCGAAAACTTCGCCACCGCGCTCGACGGCTACTTTATCGATGTCGGGCGCTACCCGACCGCGCAGGACGGCCTCAAGGCGCTGCGCAGCAAACCGGAGGGCGTCGAGAAGTGGAACGGTCCTTATCTCAAAAAAGACGTTCCCCTAGACCCCTGGGGCAACGCCTACGTCTACCGCGCCCCGGGGCGCAACGGCGGTTATGAAATCATCTCCTACGGCGCCGACGGTCGCGAGGGGGGGGAAGGTGAGAATGCGGACATCAACAGCTGGGAAGCGCCCAAGTAACCAGCTGGGATTCAGTTATGCAATGGTGCTCGCGGCGGTTGTAATCGTCGGGATTGTCGTCGAAGCAGCGCACGTCACGACTTGGCGTATTGTTCGGGCCGATCGTGAGGCGGAGTTCCTGTTTCGCGGTCAAGCCTACCGTAACGCCGTCCGGAACTTTTACCAGTCCAACGGCGCCTTTCCGCGTTCGCTCGAGGACTTGCTCAAGGATCCGCGTTCGGCGAGCAAAAGGTACATTCGAGCGCTTTATCCCGATCCGATGAGTAAAGACGAAAAGCGGGAGTGGAGGCTCGTTCGCGCAGCCGATGGGGGTATTTCAGGCGTAGCCAGCGCGAGCACGGACGAACCGCTCAAACAGGCCAATTTTCCGAAGGAATTTGAAAAGTTCACGGGCGCGAAATCTTATTCGGATTGGATCTTCGAATACACCCCGACGCCGGTTTCGAAATCGCCGAAGGCAGGCGCTCCTGCAACGCCTCCAGTGTCAAAAACGTTCTGATAACAACCCGATCGTGATGGATCGATTACGTCGTTCGTCGCAACGGGAAATGTCCCAGCGCTATAGACACCATTTTGCTCGCCCAGCTCAAGCAAGCGCAGCGCCTCGCGCTTGAACTCCAGGCTGTAGCGCTCACACTTCGCCCCGTCGCTGACCTTGACTCGCTCCTTCGCCGTTCCCATCACATACCTTGACCGACTCATTGCGCGCGGGGACGTCCGAATCGATTGCCCCGATTTGCGCGGCCTGCATTGTTTACAACGGCAGCAGACCCAAAACCATCTCGGAGAGACTCGATGGCACGCATCGCTCGCACGGCGCTTGCAGCGGCACTCATTACAACAACGGCAAACTCGATTGCGCTCGGCGCGGACGGACCATCCACGCTGAGTGTCGGAGCCGACTACTCCAGCGGAAAATTCGGGAAAAGCGAAAGCACCGATCTCTTCTACGTGCCGGTCACCGGGAAATACGAAACCGGCCCCTGGGTCCTCAAGCTCGTCGTGCCGTACATCCGTATCACTGGCCCTGGCAATGTGGTCGGCGCGGTCGGGGACCAAGTCATCCTTCCAGGCGCCGGCGCCGCGCGCCGCACCGAAGCCGGCTTGGGCGATGTGGTCGCGAGCGCGTTCTATAACGTGTTGAACGAGCGCGATGCGCCGCTCGGGCTGGATTTCGGGGCGAAAATCAAATTCGGCACGGCGGACGCGTCCAAGGGCCTCGGCACCGGCAAGAACGATTTCTCCTTGCAGGCGGACTTCTTCAAGTCGATCGGCGCATTCACTCCGTTCGGCACGCTCGGTTATCGATGGTACGGTAATCCCGCGGGAATTGATCTGCGCAACGTGTTCTACGGGGCCATCGGCGGCTCGTACCGTACGTCGCAGCCAACGACGATCGGGCTCGCCTATGACTGGCGCGATCGAATCGTGCCGGGGGGCGGTCGCGTGAGTGAGCTGACCGCGTATGTCTCGCACAAGCTCTCCGGTGATTGGAAACTCCAGGTCTACGCCGTCAAGGGCTTCACCAACGGAAGTCCCGATTTTGGCGACGGATTGTCGCTCGCATGCAGCTTCTGATGCGCCGGGGCCGACCTTTACCCGGCCTTGATGCTCGCGACCCTTGACCACCGGGCCGTATTTTGCGGTTTCCCGCCGCATCTGGTGGTCGATCGCCCGTTGGGCTGCTGTCGGCTTGTCGTCACTTTGTCGTCAGGATGACACCTGACGAATAGGGCAGAGGATGACCCTTCGGCTCGCGCGGGGGACCAGTACCCCTCGCGCAGCTTTATTGCTACCCCCAAAGGGTTGATGAACGGGTTCCGCGTGAACGCGGCTTTCCAATTTTGCGATGCCGCCGGACTTTTGCAACGCCCAAAATCGGCCTTATTCCCTGTTTTGTCTGGTTGCCTCTTTTTTTGTCTCGTCTTGGCACGGCCATTGCGTGAGAAAGCAGGGATTGCATATATCCCGTTAAAACAAGCGCCAGGATTGGCGTTGAGAAGCGTACGGCAGGAATAGGGAGGGATTCATGAAAAAGCTTATCGGCGTAGTTGGCGGAGCGGCGGTGTTCTGCGCTGCGATGGCGTTCGCGGCAGATCCGAATCCATCGCGAGGGCTCGATCGTGCGTTGGAGCAAGTGGAGGAAAATATCGCCAAGAACCCCAATGCCAAGGGATTACCAAACGCGGTTATTCGTCTAAAGGAAAATAAGATACGTCAGGCCACAAGGGGCAAGAATCACGCGCCCGGACAGCAGAAGCAGGCAACGAGCCGCGTCGAGCCCAAGGACACCTCGAACGGTGCGGAACGTACGCCGCCGGTCGACCGCGTCGAGCGGGTTGAACGGCTTGAGCGTCCGGACCGTCCTGAACATCCGGACCGTCCCGACCGTCCTGAACGCCCGCATCGTTAAAACTCGTATTTGCCGCGCTCTTTAGCGCGGGAATTTTTTCCGTGCAAAAAGCACGGCCTGGAACGTGCGGGTTTACCTTACAAAGTCTCCGTAGGGGTTAACCCGATATTCCTCGTTCTTGACGCCAAGCTCCGCATCGTCGGCTGAGTCAAATCCCTTGCGCGGTGCGTGAAATTGTGCTCCCATGTTGCGTGAAGAAGTCGGGAGGCTCGAGAACCGCAAGCAATAATTACCGGAATAACGTGGCTCCAAGCGGAGCGACAAAGTAAAACGTCCGGGCAAGGGGGGGGCGGGGTGGATTTCCGCAGGGTTTGGCTGCGCGCCAAGCGCGGCGCACGGATCGGGGTTTTGGGCGCGTTGGCCGCGGCCGCTCTGATCCTGGTGGTGTATGCGGCGGTGGTGCCCACGGGGCAGACGCTCCCGCTGGGCTCCAAGGCCACACCGTTTTCCCTCACGGTATTTTCTTCTTCCAGCCTGCCGCCCGAGGTCCAGGCGCAGGAAGCCGCCACCGCGCCACTGCTGTTTGACCGCGACACGACGACCCAGCACGTCGCCTTCGCGGTCTCCTCCGTTCAGACAACCTTCGAGTCGCCGCAGGCGGTCACTGCCGTCAAGGTGTTCGGCGCGGCGCCGTACCTGCTCAGCGTGCAGGCCGATGCGGGCGGCAGCTTCCAGGCGATCGCGGGACTGCAGAACTTGAACCTGACGCTGCTGCCGGCGGCGTGGAACACGTTCAGAGCGGCGGCGCCGGTGACCACTGGCAAGCTTCTTTTTACGTTGACTCCCGCGACCGGCGGCTCGGCGAGCGGCCTGCGCGAGCTGGAAGTCTGGACAACCGCAACGCCGGTGACCGTCAAGAACAGCGCCGCGCTGCTGGCGCAGCTGCTGGGACCGACACCGCCGCCGCAAGGGCGGTTCTACACCGCGCTGAACGCGAGCACCGATCCGACGACGGCGGTCGTGACGCCCAACGACAGCTCCAAGACCCTCGCCACCAACACGTTCAGCTTCACGCTGGATCGCGACCCGGCGCATTTCGTGCGCGCCTATCTCACCTACGAGCTCTACGGGCAGGCGAGCTTCGTTTCGGTCGAGCGCATTATCAACGGCTCGAAGCTCGTCAGCTCGCTTGAGGGCGGCTCGCTGATTCTGCCCACGACCACCTGGAGTACCCAGATCGAGCGCATCAACCCTGCGTGGTTCATTCGCGGCAGCAACACGGTCGAATTCAAAGTGTTGTCCTCCTCGTACACGAACGGCGGGTTCACCGTGCGCAACGTGCGGATGGTACTCGAGCTCGACACCGGCGCCAACACGATCGAGACGATAAGCGCCAACGAGCCCGACGCTCTGGGCAGCAACCCGATCGAGGCGCTCTACGACGGCGACCTCACCACGGGATGGAAGCCTTACCCGCCAGACCAGCCGATCGACGCGGTCGCTCCCTCGGTCGATTTCAGCTTCCGCCGGCCCACGCAGATGGACGCGGTGTCGCTCTATCTCTCGGCGCCGATCACCGGACAAGTGCAGCTCTCGGTCAAGCAGGCCGGCGTGTGGAGTGACTTTCCGGCCGAAGCGGGCGCCTCGTTCGATACCGGCTGGAACACGATCTACGTTCCGGCCACGGTCGCGCCGGAGCAGCGCGCGTACCAAGGCGCGAGGCTCACCTTCAGCGGTGGCTTCGGGAGCAGCACCGAGGTGCGCGAGTTTCTGTTCATCGGGTCGGCGGTCGGCGGGCGCACGGTTCCACCGAAGATCTTCATCACCTATCCGGATGCGGGTCAGTTCTACGGCCGCCGCGGCTGGGTGCAGGGGTTCGTCGAGCCTTGGGACAACGGCTCGGGTACCGCGACGATCACCTTCGGCGGCCTAACCGTGGGTCAGACCGCTGGCGAAATCAGCTACACCGTCACCAAGGACCAAGCGGGTTTCACGACCCAGGCCGACAGCGATGCCTGGTCGGCCGACGTCAAAGTGGTCTACCCGAACGGCGAAACGCTAAGCACCACGGTCGCCTACACCCAACAGCTGTCGCCGGCTGCCCCGGCGAGCGGCGCGCTCGCAGCCAGTCTCTCGGCCACCGTCTCACCCACCGCCAAGAAGACCGTCAGCAACGACGAATCGGTGCTCAACTTCCCGGCCGGCTCGGTCAGCACGAGCACCACGGTGACGATCCAGCCGCTCGCCGACACCGACGTGCCGGCGCTCGATATCGGCATGACCAACGTCACCAAGGGGCCGCGGCGCGGCTACCGCTACCTGCCGCACGGGGCGAAGTTCCTGCAGACCGTCGCCGTGACCACGCCCTACGACCGCGGGCTCATCCCGCCGGGGCACACCGAGGACGACGTCACCACCTTCTATTTTGACGACCAGGCCGGGCGCTGGATCGCGCTGCCGCGGGTCAGCGTGGACAAGACCAACAAGGTGATCAACTCCACCACCGACCACTTCACGGACATGATCAACGCGGTGGTGACGGTGCCCGATCACCCGCAGACGGTGTCGTTCAATCCCACCAGCATGAAGGACATCAAGGCGGCCGATCCGGGAGCGCAGGTCAATCTGATCGAGCCGCCGCGCGCGAACAACACCGGCGACGCGCGCCTCACCTACCCGATCGAAGTGCCCCCGGGGCGACAGGGGCTGCAGCCGCAGCTCGCGGTGAGCTACAGCTCATCGGGGGGCAACGGCTGGATGGGGATGGGGTGGGATGTGCCCATGCAGGCGATCGTCGTCGACACGCGCTGGGGCGTGCCGCGCTACGACGCGAACTCCGAGACCGAGACCTACATGATGAGCGGCGAGATGCTCACGCCGGTCGCGCACCGCGGCGCTCTTGCTCCGCGCAATGCGACCGGCGACAAGGTCTTCCACGCCCGCGTCGAAGGACAGTTCAAGCGCATCGTCCGCCACGGTCAGACGCCCTCGACCTACACCTGGGAGGTGACCGACAAGAACGGCGTAAGGTACCTGTACGGCGCCACCGACCCGGCGAGCGAGACGCTGGTCGACGGGAACAACAACATCTTCCTGTGGGCGCTGTGCCAGGTCATCGATCCGAACGGCAATTTCGTGCGGTATCACTACACCAAGATCGTCGACCCCGGGGTGCTGCCGCCGCCCGGGAGAATCCCCGTCGCCGGGTCCAACATCTACCTGACGAATGTCACCTACACCGGAAACGCCGGCATCGAGGGCCCGTACTCGGTCGCTCTCCTCCGCGATCGCGACCTTCTCGAGTCGCGCCGCGGCGACGTGCAGATCGACGCCCGAGGGGGCTTCAAGCGCGTGACCGCGGACCTCCTGCGCAGGGTCGACGTTTCCCTGAGCGGGCAGCTGATCCGCCGCTACGAGTTCAAGTACAACGAAAACCCCTACGGCGACAATCGTCCGAGCACCGCATTCAACAAGACACTGCTGAGCTCGATCAGCCAGTTCGGCGCCGATGGGGTGCTGTTCAACAAGCATACGCTCACCTACTTCGACGAGGTGCGCAACGCGAGCGGCGTGTACCAGCCGTTCGCGGCGCCGCAAGCCTGGACGCCGGGCAGCGACAACCTCAAGGCCGGGTTCGTCACCTCGCTCGCCGCTTTCCCGGACACGGCGAGCGCCTTGAGCGGCCAGAAGGGACAGGGCACCAATGTTCACTTCATGGTGAGCATCGGTTTCTACGACGGCAATTTGACCTGCAAGAGCCAGACGGTCGGCGGTAAGTTCGGCTTCAGCACGAGCAGCAACGAAGGACTGCTCGCACTGGTCGACGTCGACGGCGACGGCCTTCCCGACAAGGTGTTCGCCGGGGGCAGCGGGCTCTCGTGGCGCCAGAACCAGTCCGGGCCGGGCGGCGGCACGGTGTTCGGCCCGCCGCGTCCGATCGGCGGGGCCGGCCGGTTCTCGCAGGACAAGAGCAAGAACCGCGACTTCGGCATCGAGGCCGTGCTCGGCTGCTCCAACGTGACGGCCACCGCCGGCGTGAACGTCAGCAACACCACCACCCGGACCGAGGTGTACTTCAGCGACGTCAACGGCGACGGGCTGATGGACCTGGTGGTCAACGGCACGGTGTTCTTCAACCGGCTGGACGCCGCGGGCAATCCCAGCTTCGTCGCCACGAGCGCCGGCACGCCCAACCCGATCGGCACGGGCGCCGTCGACGCGAGCGCCTTCCCGGGGCAGAGCGCCCAGGCGCTGCAGGCGCTCGTCGCTCAGCACCCGCTGCACGACACCGTGCGCACGTGGGAAGCGCCTTTCGCCGGCACCGTCGCGGTCAGCGGCACGGTGCGCCTGATCCAGGACACGAGCGCCGAGCGCGTCGCGTACGCAGACAAGGCCGACGGCGTGCGGGTGGCGATCCAGCGGGCGGGGACGGAGCTGTGGAGCGATCGCATTACGGGCACCGATTACACGCTCCACACCCCGGCGGGCGTCGGCGCGGTTGTGGTGAACCGGGGCGACCGCATTTATTTCCGCGTGCAGTCGGTGTTCGACGGCGCCTTCGACCAGGTCGAGTGGGCGCCCGCGATCACATACACGAGCGAGTCGCCGCTCTCCGACGCCAACGGCAAGCCCGAGTTCACGTATTCGGCGGGCAGCGATTTCCTGATCTCGGCGTACTTCGGCCAGACGGTCGCGGCGCCTCTGACCGGGCAGCTCGCGGTCACGGGTACGTTCAGCAAGCCGGTGACGAGCGACGACGTCACGGTCAGGGTGCTGCGGAACCAGGCCGTGGTCTTCCAGCAGCAGCTCCCCGGCGGGCAGCCGGCAAACGTCCCGGTCAACCTGTCCCTCGCCGTCACGGCCGCCGACCAGCTTCGCTTCCTAGTGACCGCGGACACCAACGTGGACTGGAGCGCGATCGGCTTCACCCCGAGCATCTTCTACACGCAAACGGCGGACCCCAGTATCCAGGCGTTCGACGCGCAGGGCAGGCCGCAGATCCGGCTCAAACCCGCGGTGGAATACAGCCTGTACACCGACCGGCTGCAAGATCCGGCGCCGCGTCCGTGGATCGCGCCCGCGGCGGGCACGTTCTTCGTCTCGCCCGTGTTGCAGCTGGCGCCGGACGCGAACGGCACGATCGCCTTCACCGCCAAGCGCAACGGGCTGCTGCTCGCCAAGCAGATCCTGACCGTGACCAATGGCGTACCCACGTTGCCGCAGCTGTCGGTCACGGTCGCGCAGGGCGACGCCGTATGGGTCGAGTTCCACAGCGCGAGCGTTCCCAAGAGCAAGGTCCTCGCGGCCTCGGCGAACGTCGGCGTCGCTCCCGGCGATCCGCAGCCGACCCCCATCGCGGCGGCCTACTACGCGGCGCGCAGCGACGCGCGCTTCGGCCCGATGTACCGGCAGTGGGGTCAGTTCGTCTACAACGGCGAAGGCGCCTTCGGCACCGCCCCGATCGACGAGACGGTGCTCGTCATGCCGACGCCGAGCACCCCCAACACCGCCAGCTACAGCGGCATCACGGACCCGACGGTGCTCGAGGGCAAGCTCAACCAGGACGGCTACGATCCGACGAAGACGCGCTTCGTGATGATGGTGCCCGACCTCGAGCGGCGGCGCTGGCTCGGCTTCGACGATCTGACCTGGGTGCAGGCCACCAGCCTAAGCAGCTCGCGGCTGGGCGACGACGACCTGACCGCGCCCAGCCCGGTGCCCCCGGGACCGGGAGGCGGCACGGGCGCGAGCGCGGTCGTGCGCACCATCGAGAGCTCGGACAAGAGCTTCTCCTTCGCGGTCGGCGCGAGCGGTGGTGGGTTCGGTGCGAGCGGCGGGCCGAGCGTCACGACCGGCCAGACGAAGACGCTCGCCGAGTTCATTGACATGAACGGCGACCGCTACCCGGACATCGTCAGCCCGGGCACCATCCAGTACACGACCATGCTCGGCGCGCTGGAGCCGGGCGCGCGCGGCACCGGCCTGGAGCAGCCGAAGTCCGAGGACACCCAGAACGATGCCGTGACCGCGGGCGGCTCCTACGGCAAGGCGACGCCCGGGCCGCGCCCCATGCGCACCGTCCACGAAGCCAGCATGAACGAGCCTTCGCTCGGCCTGAACGGCAGCTTCGGGCGTTCCGGCAATACGGAGAACTTCGGCTTCGCCGACGTGAACGGGGACGGCCTGCCCGACCGCGTCTACTCGGGCGGCGATGTCGCCCTGAACCTGGGCTACCGCTTCGCCCCGCGCGAGCCCTGGGGCTTCGGCCAGTCGAACGTCGGCAAGGGCGAGAGCAGCTCGGCGGGCCTGGGATTCAACCTCGGCGCCTACAGCATCGGCGGCGGGGTGTCGCTCGCGCGCTCGGACAACCAGGCGCGCGAGACGCTCCTGGACGTGAACGGCGACGGCCTGCCCGACAAGATCCTCGTTGGCGATACGCTGCAGGTCGCGATCAACACCGGCACGGGCTTCCTGCCCTTCGTGCCGTGGACGGGCGCGGCGAACGTCAACTCCGGCAGCTCGTCGACCGAGAGCGTGAGCGCGTATTTCACGATCTGCATCCCGATCATTCCGATCGCGCCGGTCGCGAAGCTGTGCTTCAACGCGGGCGCGGGCGCCTCGCAGACCGCGAGCCGGCAGCTCCAGAACCTGAGCGACATCGACGGCGACGGCTATGCGGACGTGCTGACCTCGAGCACCGACAACGTGCTCACCGTCGCGCGCAGCACTATCGGGCGCACGAACCTGCTGAAGCGCGTGCTGCGGCCGCTCGGCGCGACCATCGACCTCGAGTACACGCGCGACGGCAACACCTTCGACCTGCCGCAGTCGCGCTGGACGATGAGCAAGCTGACGGTGTTCGACGGCCACGCGGGCGAGGGCGCCGACACCCAGGTCACGACCTTCCGGTACTCGGCGCCGAAATACAACCGCCTGGAGCGCGACTTCTACGGCTACGGCTCGGTGGCCGAGGAGCATCGCGACACGCAGAACCTGAACGCCCTGTATCGCACCATTACGCGCGACTTCCTGAACGACTCGTACTATACCAAGGGCCTCTTGAAGCGCGAGCTGACATCGGATGCGACGGCGCGGCCGTTCACGGAAACCGAGAACACCTACGTGGTGAGGGACGAAAGCACGGGCCTGCCGATCGTCGATCCGAATAGCGCGACGGCGACCGGCTTCCCGCAGCTCACGCGCACCGACCGGCGCTTCTTCGAGGGACAGCTCTCGCCCGGGAAGACGACGTTCACGATGCATGCGTACGACGCGTTCGGCAACATCGCGACCTTCGCGGACGACGGTGAGCCGGGCACGACGGCGGACAACGTCTTCGCCACCATCGCCTACACCAACTGCCAGCCGGCCTACATCATCAAGCCGAACCACATCGAAGTGCGCGGCAACGGCACCCTGATGCGGCTGCGCGACGCCAACATCGACTGCACCACGGGCAACCTCACCCAGGTGCGCCAGTCCCTGGCCGATCTGACGACGGCGGTGACCGACCTCACTTACTTCGCCAACGGCAACCTGCAGACGGTGACCGGACCGGCGAACAAGAACGCTCAGCGCTACAGCCTCACCTACACCTACGACCCGACGGTGGCGACGCACGTGGCGAGCATCAGCGACAGCTTCGGGCTGTCATCGAGTGCCACCTACAACCTCTCCTTCGGCAAGGTCGTGACCACCACCGACACCAACGGCAACCAAACGACCAACTTCTACGACTCGGTCGGCCGCATCGACCACATCGTCGGGCCGTACGAGCAGGGGCAGGCCACGCCCACGCTCGCCTTCTTCTACCACCCCGAAGCCGCGGTGCCCTACGCGATCACGCGCCACGTCGACAAGGACGCCGACGGCAACCCCAAGAGCTCGGGCACGATCGACACTATCCTCTTCACCGACGGCCTGAAGCGGGTCGTCCAGACGAAGAAGGACGCGACGGTGCTGGAGGGCAACGCCACCGCGGCGGTGGACAAGATGATCGTCTCGGGGCAGGTCAGCTTCGATGCGTTCGGTCGCACGGTTACGCAGCGCTATCCCACCACCGAAGTCAAGGCCTCCGACGTGGTGAACGGGGTCTTCAACGCGGTCGCGGACACCGTCGCCCCGACTACGATGGCTTACGACATTCTGGATCGGAACACCCAGACCACCATTCCGGACGGCAGCTTCACCACCATCAGCTACGGCTTCGGGCCCGACCGCGCCGGTCTCACCCAGTTCGAGACCGTGGTGACCGACGCCAATGTCAACGCCCTCTTGAAGGGCGCGGTGAAGCGCACCTACCGCGATGTGCGCGAGCTGATCACGAGCGTGAAGGAGTTCAACAACTCGGGCGCCCAGGTGATCTGGACCTCCTACGCCTACGATGCGCTGAAAGAGATCACCCAGGTGGTGGACAACCTGTCGAACACCACCAACATCGCCTACGACAACTTCGGCCGGCGCACGGCGATCGACAACCCGGACACGGGGAGAACGGAAACCCAGTACGACCTCGCGTCCAACGTCACGGCCAAGATCACGGCGAACCTGCGCGCGCAGTCGAAGAGCATTAGCTACAGCTACGATTTCAACCGGCTCTCGGCGATCACCTACCCCAACTTCCCGGGGAACAACGTCAGCTACACCTACGGGCTGCCGGGCGCTGCCTTCAACACCGCGGGCCGCATCACCAGGATTACGTCCCAAATGGGGATAGAGGAGCGCCAGTACGGCAAGCTCGGGGAGACGGTGGATGAGAAGAAGACCGTCACCACCTTCACCGATGCGTTACATCCGTTGGTCTTCGAAACCAAGTTCCTGTTCGAGACCTTCGGCCGGCTGTTGCGGATCACCTATCCGGACAGCGAGGTGCTCACCAACAGCTACGACTCGGGCGGCAACCTGGTGAGCGCCGTCGGCATCAAGGCAGTGGCCGCAACCGGCCAGAACCACCGCTACCAGTATCTGCAGAGCCTCCTGTATGACAAGTTCGAGCAACGGTCGGTGGTGACGCAGGGGAACGGGGTCAGGACGGCGTACACCTATGACGCCAATACCCGGCGCCTGTCCAACCTGAACGCGGTGCGCCAGGGCAACACCATTTTCCAGAACCTCGCCTACAGCTACGACAAGGTGGGGAACATCCTGGGGCTACAGAACAACGTGGTAGTCCCGCCCCCCAACGTCTTCGGCGGGCCGACCAGCCAGAGCTTCGCCTACGACGACCTGTACCGCCTCGCGCACGCCGAAGGCACGTTCCAGTTCTCGCCCACCAAGACCCACACCTACACGATGGACATGGGCTACGACACGATCCACAACATCGCCTCGAAGAACCAGCTGGACACCATCGTGCAGCCCTCGCTCGTGCCGGTCACGCAGAAGAAGACCAGCTACAACTTCGCCTACGCCTACAACCCGTCAGGCGCCACCTCGGTCCAGCCGCACGCGCCCAACCACATTGGGCTGCGCACCTACAGCTACGACCTGGACGGCAACCAGACCGGCTGGACGCACGACACCAACGGCACGAGGAGAACCATCACCTGGGACGAGGAGAACCGCATCCAGGCGGTGTTCGACAACGGCCAGGAGAAGGACTACAAGTACGACGACCAGGGCCAGCGGATGATCAAGCGCGGGCCGCAGGGCGAGACGGTGTACGTGAACCAGTTCTTCACCCAGCGGCAGGGGGCGAACGGCACCAAGCACGTCTATGCGGGCACCACGCGCATCGCCTCGAAGCTCGTGCTCCAAGGCACCCCGAACTCGAACCCCGCCGGCAACACGCCCTTTGAGAAGGACATCTTCTTCTACCATCCGGATCACATCGGGAGCACCAACTACGTCACCGATCTCAACGGCAAGCTCTCCGAGCACATCGAGTACTTCCCGTTCGGCGAATCGTGGGTGGAGGAGAACACCAACCAGCAAAGGACGCCGTATCTCTTCAGTGCGAAGGAGCTCGACGAGGAGACCGGGCTCTACTACTTCGGCGCGCGGTACTACGACCCGCGCACGAGTGTGTGGCAGACCGCGGATCCAGTGCTTGGCAAGTACTTGCCCAGCGTGGGGCAAACTAGTGGACTACCCGCCACGGGAGGCGTGTTTAACTCTGCCAATCTGAATCTGTACGCCTATGTAGGGAACGCTCATCCGCTTAACGCTAGGGACCCGGACGGGAATTGGGCGCTCGTCGATGATGCAATTGCGATAGTTGGAGGTGCAGCTGTCGGCGTAGCCGCTCAGGGTGTCACGGACCTATTCAAAGGCGAAATGAGTTCTTGGAAATCCTATGTGGCGGCAGGTGTTGGTGGCGCGGCCGGTGCCGAAGCTGCGTTATATACCGGTGGCATAGCGGCAGGAGCGGCTGGAGGCGCTGCTTACAGTCTGACGAACCAAATACTTAACAAGGGCGTCAGCAACATAAGCGTCGGGGAACTTGCAATGGACACGGGCGTATCTGCCTTGACGGCTGGCATCGGGTCGAAGGTTTTGCCAGCGGCTGCGAAGCTACTCCCGAACAGCGTGAAAGGCAAAATAGGCGAGACAGTATCCATCGGGTACAACCTACTGAAAGGCAGTAAGCTTGTTGGAACACAAGTGCGCATTCCTGGTTTGAGCACGATTGCGGATAGCGAATGGCTTACTCCGGGCGGAGTGACGCAATTTGTCGAGTCGAAATTTGGAAAAGGCACATTGACTGCAGCGCAGCGCAGGGCGCAAGCTGCATTGGGCGAAGCATACAACGTTGAACGCTGGGGATATGATTGGGTTGGTCGGATGGGGAGCACCTTGGGCAATGCTTTAGGAATAGGAGGCTCAGCCTCGCAGAAGACCGATCATGTTGAGTAGGGAGAGGACCACGAACTAAAGATCATGTCTGAAGCCAGGAAAGATCTGCTCGGTGCGCTGGAGGCGCGATTTATCCCCGTTTTATTGGCTAAGGGATTCAAGCAGTTTCCGCTCGAAGGCGAAGAAAACAAAAGCCCGGAAATGAAGACGGCGTTTCCCTTTGGGTACATGAAGAGGCAAAAAGGTGGAGACCTTCATCTCCTTGAAATCCAGTTCGACAAACATGGTGCAGCGAAGTTTGTGCTAAATTTCGGTGTTGTACCGCGCGGCGGGATTTCCCTTCCTTGGATACATTTGGAGCAAGACAAGGCAAGCGTATCTGCCCTTCCTGACGCCTATCGTCTCTATCAAAAGCGCAGCAGGATGAAATGGTTTTCAGCGTCCTTCTTTGCTTCACTATTCAATCGTGAATCCCGCATCGGCAAAGTTGTTGATGATGTTATCGCGTTATATCCGGAAATCGAAACTTGGTTTGCGTCAGGGAGCGTTGGGCTCCATATGCGGAAGTTTGGATATCCTTCGAAAACATAGGGGCAGCGACTACTCCTTTCTTCCCCGTACCCTTCTCCCTCAAGGTTCCTCTTCGAGATCTTAGGGCGGCTGCTACGCATCAGCTACCCGGACGGCGAGGTGCTCACCAACACCTACGACTCAGAGGGCAATCTCACGAACGCCACAGGCGTCAAGGCGGTGGCGGCGAGCGGGCAGAACCACCGCTACCAGTACCTGCAGAGCCTCCTGTATGACAAGTTCGAACAGCGGGTGCAGGTCACGCAGGGGAACGGGGTGGAGACGGTGTACAGCTACGACGCCAATACGCGCAGGCTCAACAACCTGAACGCGGTGAGACAGGGGAACAGCATCTTCCAGAACCTCGCGTATAGCTACGACAAGGTGGGGGAACGGGAGGCATATCTAGCGAATCCAGCAAAAGGAAGTCGGTTTACCGGTACGGCGATCCACCGTGCTACCAGAGAGGCTTTGGAAGAAAGTCATCCAGGGCGGTTTCAATATCGCGCACGCGGACCTGATTTTCTAGATACGGCTACAGGACGAGAGATAGAATTGACGACAACAAAAGGCGCCGCTGAACACGCAGCTCGACCTGGGTATGGGAACGCTACAATAGTGACGCATGACTGACGAGTGGGAAGTAAGGGCAAGAGTAAAGGGCACAACCACTGTTCGAGAAAATCGACGCCTTGTTTTTAATTCTGTCAAAGAACAGGGTTCGGACTTTTCCGGCCGCAAACTTGATTATTTTGGTTCGATTGCCAGTCGATTCGAAAAATGTCGCTTCGAAAAAATGAGCATCGCCGACGCTTGTTTCGGCAGCGGCACCAGCGACTCGGAATACTATGACTGCTCGTTCGATGGTTCGAAATTGGCAGCAGGAGCGCCTGGAAACGCAAGATTTGTTCGCTGTTCGTTTCGCAACGTGCTAGTTCGGGAACTGTGCTGCCACAAGGTAGAGTTTATCGATTGCACATTCTCAGGAAAGTTTCTTTCGGGCTATTTCAATGGCTCGATTCCAGACGACAAAGCAGCACGTTTAGGGCGTAACAAAAATGAATTTCGTGGCAACGATTTCAGTCAGATGGAATTCATTGACATTGGATTCCGAACCGGAATCGATCTCGCACTCCAGAAGCTCCCTACGGGCTCAGACTATCTTTATATAGCCGATGCTCCCAATGTGGTTGCTAAGATTAGAAGGCAGGTAATCGAGTGGAAGGATCTCGAGCTGCGGCAGAACGGAATGATCGTAATTCAGGTCCTTGAAAGCGAGATCGAGGGGGGGCAACAGCAGTTATTTCTCTCGACAAAGAGACCTCCACCGAAGAAGTTGAAGAAAGCTCAAGAAATCATTTACTCGATGCTTCGCCAAATGTGAAGCTGCTGCCCTCCGCCAGAACCACCCGCCCGCCCCGAAGGGGGCTCCCCCACTTCTTTTAGCTGCCGCGGCTCAAGCGAGAATTGAGGCGCGCTCGCGCCCGCCTCACTCACGCGGCGCGCGAGCGACGCTTGCGCAAAGCGCTGTCCGCGGGTAAAAAGCGCATCTAGGGAAAAAATTTACCGAAACGGAGGTCGCTATCGAGCGAACGGGCGGCTAAGGCCAGAGTGCGGCTGGGGAAATCGGGCTGAGCTACGGCAGGAGCGCGTCGGGTGCATACCAAGACGAGGAGACGGGGCTCTACTACTTCGGGGCGCGGTACTACGATCCGCGTACGTCCGTGTGGCAGAGCACGGACCCGATAATCGGCAAGTATTTGCCCGCGCGAAATTCGGATCGGGATGGAAGCCTGCCGGGGATGGGTGGCGTCTATACTTCTTTCAACTTGAACCTTTACGGCTACGGTGTCCTGTCCGCCTGTCCGGCGAGCGGGTTTGAGCTGGGAACAAGGCGTTTTTGCACGAGTAGAGCTTCCCAGGACGGCTATTTGTTATCTCGTCGTCCCCTTGCCTTCCTTTTTTTTGCTTTCTCTCCTTCGAATTTGTTCCTAGCCAGCACGCGGGACGTGTTTAGCCCGGACGGTCGATTGCTGCCTGTACGTTCTCTATGTCGGCTTGCCGGCGCTCTCATCACCTCCGCAAGTAGTAGCCGCTGAGCAGCCCATCCCAGCCCTCGAACCAGTATTCGCGCTTGGCCGGATGAGTGAATGGAGCAGCGCCTGTCCAAGCCTCCGCTGGCGTCAGGCCGGCAAGGTTCTGATGCGGCCGGACCTGGTTGTAGAAGAAACGGAACTCGCCCAGTGCCTGATTGAGCGCCGCAAACGATTCCACAGCCAGGCGATCAAGCTTCGCCTTCAGCGTGCCGAAGAAGCGCTCCACCCGTCCGTTTTGCCACGGGCAGCCAGGATCGATTCTCTGATGCTGGATGCCGAGCAGCAAGAGGGCCAAGCGAAACGTCCGGGAAGTGAAGACCGCTTCGTTGTCCGTTCTGACCGCCTGTGGCTTGCCGTAGCGGTGAATTGCCGCGATGAGCTTTGAAATCAATGTCCAGCTCGACTTCGTTTCGAGCGCTTCCAGCCACAGCGCGGCACGGCTCGCGTGCTCGAGGATACCGAGCATGGTCCGGGTGGCTCCGTCCAGCGTGGCTTTGCCGGTGAGATCGAGTGCCCAGACGAGGTTTCTTGGCACGGGTTTGGGCCGCGCATTCTTGATCCGCCTGCGCACAACGTCGATTTCATATCGGTGCTTGCGAAGCAGCTCCGAGACGAAGGTTTTGCCCACTGTCATGCGCCTCTTCGCCGCGAAGCGCCTGTTGAAGATAGCGGAGATTGCACGGCAGCCGGCCTTGGGGATGAGGGCTTTCAGGCGAATGACCTCTTGCCTCACCCATTCAGGCTTCGCGGGGAGGCGAACGAAGGCAACGACCGAGCCGGGAGCGCGGCGGTAGCCCGGTGAGCGCGGACGCAGCCGCGCGACGCGAACAAGGAGAACGGCGAGTGCATAGAACCACACAAGCGCGGTGAGCAGCATGAGGAACGGTCGTTTTATTGTTGTTGATGCAAGAATGCCAGGATCGGTCCTCTTGCGCCGGCTGGCGGCTTGTAATCCTATTTCATCCGCGTTGCCTCTACGCCGAACTCGATGACATCCGGATCCGAAGCTTCCACCAATAAAGACGGCACCTTGGTGATAGGTATTAACAACCAGATTTCAGCAGAGGTACGCCGCCTTCTTCAACTCATGGCCATACATCGACAACCCTGATACCGGCAGGACGGAGACCCAGTACGACCTCGCCTCGAACGTCACCGCCAAGATCACGGCGAAACCTGCGCGCGCAATCGAAGAAACCTTCGGACGGCTCTTGCGCCTCACCTACCCGGACGGCGAGGTGCTCACCAATACCTACGACTCGGGCGGCAACCCGGTGAGTGCTGTCGAGCTTAGCGGTCGACGCCGCCCATGCACAGGTACTTGACGACGAGGTAGTCCTCGATCCCGTACTTCGAGCCTTCGCGGCCGATGCCGGACTCCTTCACCCCGCCGAAGGGCGCGACCTCGGTGGAAATGATCCCGGTGTTGATGCCGACGATGCCGTACTCGAGCGCCTCGGCGACGCGCCAGATGCGGCCGATGTCGCGGCCGTAGAAATACGAGGCCAGCCCGAACTCGGTGTCGTTCGCAAGGCGGATCGCCTCTTTTTCGTCCTTGAAGCGGAAGAGCGGCGCGACGGGGCCGAAGGTTTCTTCCTTCGTTACCTTCATCGTCGTGTTGACGTTCGCGAGCACGGTCGGCTCGAAGAACGTGCCGCCGAGCGCGTGGCGCTTGCCGCCCACGAGGACTTTCGCGCCCTTCGCGACCGCGTCCGCGATGTGCTCCTCTACTTTCGCCACCGCGGCCTTGTCGATGAGCGGACCCTGCACGACGCCGGGCTCCATGCCGTTGCCGACCTTCATGGCTTTGACTTTTTCAGTGAGCTTCGCGGCGAAGGCGTCGTAGACCTTGTCGTGCACGAGGAGGCGATTGGCGCACACGCAGGTCTGACCCGTGTTGCGGTACTTGGAAGCAATCGCTCCTTCGACCGCCGCGTCGAGGTCGGCGTCATCGAAGACGATGAAAGGCGCGTTGCCGCCGAGCTCCATGGAAGCTTTCTTCACCGTCTTCGAGCATTGCTCGAGCAGCAGCTTGCCCACCGCGGTCGAGCCGGTGAACGTGATTTTGCGCACCAGTGGATTGGACGTGACCTCCCCGCCGATCGCCGAGGAGCTGCCGGTGAGGATGCTGAATACTCCCCTGGGGATCCCGGCGCGCTCGCCGAGCTCCGCCATCGCGAGCGCAGAGTAGGGCGTGGCAGTCGCGGGCTTGAGCACCATGGTGCAGCCGGCCGCGAGCGCGGGGCCGGACTTGCGCGTGATCATCGCGTTGGGGAAATTCCACGGCGTGATCGCGGCGCACACGCCGATCGGCTCCTTCAGGACGACGATGCGCTTGTCGGCCTGGTGTCCCGGAATGGTGTCGCCGTAGATGCGCTTGCCTTCCTCGGCGAACCACTCGATGAACGAGGCGCCGTAGGCGATTTCCCCGCGCGCCTCCGCGAGCGGCTTGCCCTGCTCGGCGGTGAGGATTTTCGCCAGGTCCTCCTGGTTCGCCATCATCAGGTCGAACCATTTGCGAAGGACCGCGGCGCGCTCCTTCGCGGTCTTGGCGCGCCAGGCGGGAAAAGCGGCGTTCGCCGCTTCGATCGCGCGGCGCGTCTCCGCCGCGCCCATGTTGGGCACGGTGCCGAGGATCTCGCCGGTGGCGGGATTGTTGACGGGAAGGGTCTTGCCGCTGTCCGCGTCGGCCCATTTGCCGTCGATGTAGCACTGCTGGCGGAAGAGCGAGGGGTCCTTGAGATTGAGCGCGGCGATGCCGGAGATTTTGGGATCGTTCATGGAAACTCCGCTGGAAAGACGAAACGACCGGCCGAGGCGGCCGGCGTTCGGGAATTCTACCGCAAAGCGGGTCACTTCAGGATGCGGTAAAGGTCGCTGTAGTCGTCGGTCCACAGCTTCACGCGCGGCACGGCGTCGACTCTTTCGGCCGCCTCCTTCAACAGCTTTCCTTCGAAGGCCGCAGGCGACGCCGAAAGCAGCATCCAGTCGGACCGGTACACGCCCGCTTCATCGTCGTCTTCGTTTTTCACCTGGCGCAGCTCGAGCGAAAGCGCCAGCGCCGCCTGCTGCACCACCGGCACCAGGTCGAGGTAGCGGTTGGAGATGTGAACGGCGAGGATGCCCCCGCGCCTGAGATGGCGCAGGTAGGCGCCGAACGCTTCCGCCGTGAGCAGGTGCACCGGGATGGCGTCGCTCGAGAAAGCGTCGAGCGCGAGGACGTCGAAATTCTGATCGGGCTCGCGCTCGAGCGACAGGCGCGCGTCGCCGAGCGCGACTTCCACCTGCGCCCGGCTGTCCGCGAGGAAGCTGAACTCGGAGCGGGCGAGCTCGACCACCTTGGGGTTGATGTCGTAGAAGCGGAACACGTCGCCCGATCTGCCGTAGGCGGCGAGCGTCCCCGCGCCCAGTCCGACTACGCCCACGCGCAAGGGCCCGCGCTCGCCCGAGTCGAGGAGCGCGAGCCCGATGCCCGACTCCCTTCCGTAGTAGCTCGTCGGCCAGTCGCGCCGGTCGGCTTCCAGAAACTGCTTGCCGTGGATGATGGTGCCGTGGGAGAGCACCCGCGTGGCTTCCGGCCCTTCGCCCGTATCGCGCACGTTGAGAACGCCGTAGAAATTGCGTACGGTGACGCGTGAATCGGCGGAGTTCTCGGCGTAGGTCCGCACGAGCGCGACGCCGAGCGCGACGGTGAGGGCGAGGAAAACGAGCCGCGCGGCCGACCCCCAGCGTCCGTGAAGCAGGCTCGAGCGGTCCCGCAAGAGCGCCGCTCCCACGAGCAGGCACAGCGCGAACATGCCGATCGGCAGCTCGTACAGGTCGTCGAAAACCGCCGGCGCGGCCAAGCCCACCAGAACGCCGCCCAGGGCGCCGCCCAAGGCGAGCATCAGATAGAAACCGGTGAGGTAGCGCGGATCGGGCTTGGAGCGCGCAAGCTCCCCGTGACACACCATGCACGCCGCGAAGAGCGTCGCCGAATGGAGCGGGATCAGGGTCCAGATGCTCGGATTGGACTGGGTCAGCGTCACGCACACCGCGGCGAGGCCCGCGCCGAGCAGAGGCAGAAACAGCCACCGCCGGTACCAGCCCGATGCTTCGAAACAGAGCACGAAGCTCAGAAGGTAGAGCGCGAGAGGCAGCACCCAAAGAAACGGAATCGCGGCGATATTGAGCGTCATATGGCCGGTGAAGGCGAGCAGAAGCACCGATGCGCAAGCCGCAAGCGCCGCCCACAGCGCCTGCAGGCCCGGCCCGGGCTTGTCCGATTGTTCGTGGGAGGCCAACTGCGCCTCGGAGTCCCTGCCGCGCCAGGCGAGCGATGCGCAAGGAAGCGCAAACAGCACGAAGCCCGCGGACCAGATCGCGGTCTGCCGGCCCAGCGCGAGCAGCGGCTCGACCGCCAGGGGATAGGAAACCAGCGCGAGCATCGAGCCGAGGTTGGAGAGCGCGAAGAGGCGATAGGGTGCGGCGCCGGGATGCGAGCGCGCGTACCAGGCCTGCACCAGGGGGCCCGTGGTGGAGAGCACGAAGTAGGGCAGGCCGACGCTCGTCGCGAGCAGGCCGAGTATCCGCCACGTGGGGTCGCCGCCGCCCGCGGGCTTCCAGGCGGCGCTCGCCGCGAGCGGCAGCATCGCCGCCGCAGCAGCGAGGAGCGCGACGTGGATGAAGCGCCGCGCGGGGAGGCCAAACCGGACGTAAGCGTGCGAATACACGTAGCCCGCCAGCAGCAGCACCTGGAAAAACAGCATGCAGATCGTCCACACGGCGGCGGTGCCGCCGAACCACGGCAGGATGATCTTTGCGATGAGCGGCTGCACCTGGAACAGCAGAAAGGCGCTCAGAAAAATCGTGGCTGCGTACAAGATCATGGTAGAGGCGTGATGAAAGGAGGCTGGGCGCGGGAGGCGCAGGAGAATTGGGCCGCCGCGGTCAGAACGTGCCGGGGTAGATGCCGCCGTCGATCAGGAAATTCTGGCCGGTGATATAGGAGGCCTGCGCGCTGCACAGATAGGCGCACAGCTCGCCGAACTCCTCGGGGGTTCCGAACCGGCCTGCGGGAATCGCTTTTTCCATGTCGCGTTTGACCTCTTCCACGGTCTTGCCTTTTTCCTTCGCGATAAAGTCGGTGTTGCTCTTCAGGCGGTCGGTCCAGAAGCGCCCGGGGAGCAGGTTGTTGATGGTCACGTTGTGCGCGACCGTCTGGCGCGCGAGGCCGGCGACGAAGCCGGTGAGGCCGCTGCGCGCGCCGTTCGAGAGCGCGAGCTCCGCGATCGGGGCCTTCACCGCGCTCGAAGTGATATTGACGATGCGGCCGAAGCGCCGCGAGATCATTCCATCGACCGTGGCTTTGATCAACTCGATCGGGGTGAGCATATTGGCGCCGACCGCCTTCAGCCAATCCTCCCGCGAGAATTTGCGGAAATCCCCGGGCGGCGGGCCGCCGGCGTTGGTGACGAGAATGTCCGGGTTCGGGCAGGCGGCGAGCGCCGCAGCGCGGCCTTCCTCGCTCGTGATGTCTACGGCGACGATCGCGACCGTCGCTCCGGTCGCGGCGCGGATTTCGCCGGCGGTCCTCTCCAGCGCTTCGCGTTGGCGGGCGATAAGGGTCACGCGGCAGCCTTCGCGCGCGAGCGCCGCGGCGCATCCCCGGCCGAGTCCCTTGCTTGCGCCGCATACGAGCGCGGTCTTGCCATGAATACCCAGATCCACGAGGCGATCTCCCGATCGGTTATCTTGCAGAGCGAAGCGTCGGCAGTGGTTCGGTCGCTTTGAGTTTGTTTTGGCTTCGCGCGCGGATCGAATGATAAAATTATATGCGTTCCTTGACCTCAAAAACGCGCGGCACGCATGTCGGGACATTCCAGATGGGCGAACATCCGCCACAAGAAAGCTGCGGCGGATGAAAAGAAAGGCAAGACCTTCACGCGGCTGATCAGGGAAGTCACCGTCGCCGCGCGCCTGGGCGGGGCCGATCCGGCGATGAATCCGCGGCTGCGCCTTGCGATCGACAAGGCGTACGACGCGAACATGCCCAAGGACACCATCGAGCGCGCGGCGAAGCGCGGCGCCGGCGGCCTGGAGGGCGTCGCCTACGAGGAGATCCGCTACGAGGGCTACGGGCCGGGCGGGGCGGCGGTGATGGTGGATTGCATGACCGACAACCGCACCCGCACCGTGGCGGAGGTGCGCCACGCATTCACCAAGCACGGCGGCAACCTCGGCACCGACGGCTCGGTCGCCTTCCTCTTCAAGCACAGCGGCCAGTTCGTCTTCGCGCCCGGGACGAACGAAGAAAAAGTCCTGGAAGCGGCGCTCGATGCCGGCGCCGAGGACGTGGTCAAGAACGACGACGGCTCGGTGGAAGTGATCTGCGCGCCGGAGGATTTCGTCGCCGTGAGAGACGGCCTCGCCAAGGCGGGGCTGAAGCCCGAGCTCGCCGAACTCACCATGAAACCCACCGCCGAGAGCGTGCTGAAAAGCGACGAAGGGGCGCGAATGCAGAAGCTGCTCGATGCGCTTGAGAACCTCGACGACGTGCAGAACGTCTATACGACGGCGGTGATCGACCAGTAGGGGCAAGGACAGAACGAGAATCCTTGATCCTCGATCTTACCGGATCGCGTTCCCGTCCTTCGTCCTTGAGGCAGACACCTTCTATTCACAGGAGAACCTGCATGAACTCTATGACACTCCAGCTGCTGGCGGTCCCGCTTGCCCTCGCCATTGCCACCCCCGCCCTCGCCGCCGAGAAGGCGAGCGCCCCCTCCCCCTGGCTGAATTCCCAGATCACGAAGTCCGCCCTCAAGTCCGGGCATGTCACGGCCAACGGGGTGATCTACTACTATCAGGTGCATGGCAAAGGCGGCCGCCGGCAGGCCGAGCCTTTGTTGCTCCTCCATGGCGGCCTGGGGCAGATCGAGATGTTTGGCCCCAACCTCACGGCATTGGCCAAAGGCCGCCAGGTCCTCGGCGTCGACTTGCAGGGCCACGGCCGCAGCTCGCTGGGGGACCGCGAGATCAGCCTGGTCGAGATGGGCGATGACATGTCCGCCGTTCTCAAGTCGCTGGGTTACTCGAAAGTCGACGTGATGGGTTACTCCATGGGTGGCGGTGTCGCGTTCCGGTTGGCCGTACAGCATCCGGAGACGGTGCGGCGGCTGGTGCTGGTGTCCGCCGGATTCTCGCAGGACGGCTTCTATCCCGAGATGCTGCCCATGCAGGCCGCGGTGGGCGCGGCGATGGCGGAGCAGATGAAAGGCACGCCGATGTATGAATCATACATGGCGCTTTCGCCGCGTCCGCAGGATTTTCCCAAGCTTCTCGATCGCATGGGCGCGCTGATGCGCAAGCCCTACGACTGGTCAGGCGACGTCAAGAAACTCACGATGCCGACGCTGCTGGTTTTCGGGGACAGCGACATGTTCCGGCCGGAACATATGGTGAAGTTTTATCAGTTGCTGGGCGGTGGGTTGAAGGACGCCGGCTGGCAGCGCGAGCACATGGCCAGGAATCGCCTCGCGATACTGCCGGATGTTACGCACTATGAGATGGGGTTGGCGCCGGCGTTGGCGGCGACGGTTATTCCGTTCTTGGATAAGGCGGAGAAGAAATAGCGGAAGCGGCTCGTTTGGCTATTCCTCACGCTCTCGATTAGACGGAACGAGAATCCTTGATCGTTGATCTTCTATCCTGAATAATCCCCGAATGCCCCCCGGCCTCGACCGTTCGAATCCTGGGCAAATTCACGCAAAGCCAGCGCTGACAATCGGCGAGCTTTGAGCGACAATCGGGCAAACAAGGAGGCCTTGGTGTCCGCGCGCGTCAACCACGTCGCCATCGCGTCCGACCAATATGCGTTGAACGGCCGGTTCTACGAATCCCTCTTCGGCATGAAGCCGTCAAGCAAGCCCCGGCCCGCGCGCTCGGTCGTGCTGGGCGACGGCTATGTCGGCATGAATGTAATTCCGCGCCGCGACGGGCGCACCAGCGGGCTCGATCATTTCGGCATCGAAGTCGATGATGTCGAGGACATTATTGCGCGTATCGCGAAATTCGATTCGTCTTTGAGCGCCGTAAAGCGCCCACCCATCCGCCCCTTCGCCGCCTACAGCGCGCACGATCCCGACACCAACATCTTCGATCTGTCGCAGAAGAGTTTGGGAGGGCAGAAGGACGTCTATGCCGAGAACGATTGGGTTCAGCCACGCACGATCTCGCATATCGCGCTGCGTACGCGCCACGCCGAGCGTTGCTCCCAGTTCTACGCGGACGTGTTCGGATTGACGGCGCTGAACCGGCCCAAGGACGGCAATTTCTATCTCTCCGACGGACGCGTGACGCTGATGATCATTCCTTGGAAGATCACCGACTATTACGCACAAGACCCCGCGCGCACAGGGCTCGATCATATCGGCTTCA
>WNFC01001632.1_pt1 | contig 32015 bp, 28 predicted proteins | sample 5400541 | NCBI WGS metagenome assembly WNFC01 (sample SAMN13153342, study PRJNA577476) | soil metagenome | isolation source: 120 cm saprolite under Douglas fir tree site 2 hole 2 replicate 1 | place: USA:California | collected 2015-04-18
GAACAGGTGGGACTCGGCGTGTCCCTCATCGAAGGTCTGAATGCGGAATCGATCGATTTCCTGGACTTCGTCTTCGGCCTCGAACGGGCCTTCAAGGTGAAGATCCCCCGCGGTAAGATCGTGGAGGATGCGCGGGGGGCCCTCCCGGAGGCGGCGTTCGAGGAGAAGGGCTACCTGACCGAGGCCGGCCTGAAGCGCCTACGGGAGTATCTCAGCGAGGTCCCGGCCGACCGCTTCCGCTCGCCGATGAGGGTGGTGGACATCCCGCGGCTCTTCACCCCGGAGACGTTTTGCAAGATCGTCGCGCGCGGGCTTCGGGCGCCGAAACCCGATGCCTGACCGCTTCAGTGCCTTCTCGTTCGTGGATCGGATCACGGTGCTGGAAGATGGTCGGCGGGCCCGCGGACGCTTCGCCATCCCCGCAGGACTTTCGGCTTTCTCGACCTGCCTCGTGGTGGAGGCAGTCGGACAGCTGGCCGCCTGGGTTGCCATGGCCCAGGCCGGGTTCCGGCGGCGACCAGTGGCTGCCTTGTCCGGGGAGACGCGAATCCTCGGGGAGGCGGCGCCGGGAGAGATCCTCGACCTCGGTGTGGAGATCGAGAGTTGCGATCCGGACGCCGTCGCCTACGGAGGATGGGCGCGGGTCGCGGACACTCCAGTCCTGGAATTGGGCCGCTGTGTGGGGCTGATGCTGCCCCTGGAGGACTTCGATGCCCCGGAGGCGGTGCGGGGAGATTTCGAGACGCTTTGCGGCCCGGGCGCACCGCCCAGCCGCTTTCCGGGTATCACGGCGCCGGATCTCTCGCTGATCGACCGCAGCCCTGGCCGGCGGCTGCGCGCCGCCATGCACGTCCCCGTATCCGCGCCCTTCTTCGGCGACCACTTCCCGCGGCGTCCCGTCTTTCCGGCCACGCTCCTGCTCGACGCCCAGATCCGGCTGGCGGTGCAGCTCGCGGGGCAGACGCTAAGATGCGCTCGTTCATTCTCCCCGGTCAAGCGGTGGAGCTCGAAGCCGGTATGCGGTCGGCAACGGACGGGGCGGCCGAGCTGACCCTCGGCGCGACGGTGGATGGGAAACGGGTCGCCACCGGCCGGATGGAGATCGTCTGGCGGGGGTCAGGATGACGGGGAGACCGCGCCGGGTCGCCGTCACCGGGTTGGGCCTCGTGACCCCGCTCGGGAACGACGTCGCCGCCACCTGGCAGGCCCTCCTGGCGGGCGACAGCGGCGTGGCGCCGATCACCCATTTCGACGCCAGCGGCTTCCCGGTACGCATTGCGGCCGAGGTGAAAGCATTCGACCCCCGCCACGCGATCGAAGACCGCAAGCTCCTCAAGTACGCCAACCGCTCCCACGTTCTGGCCCTCGCCGCGGCCGAGGAGGCTCTGCGCGATGCCGGGATCCGGCCGAGGGCCAGCGACGCGACGCGCTGGGCTTGCGTGGTGGGAAGCGGCAAGACGGGCCTGGGGTTCGGCGAGCTCACGGAGGTGCACCGCCACTGCGCCCCCGACGGCCACTTCCACCCGGATCGACTGCTGACCGACGCCTTCGCGATGGATCCACTGGCCTTCTGCCGCAGCCAAACCTCCGCCGGGCTGGCCCTCTTGCTCCAGCGGTTCGGGATCCGCGGCTACGCCACCTCAGTCCACACCGCCTGCGCCTCGGGGAGTCAGGCGGTCGGAACGGGGATGAAACTGATCCGGCGCGGCGCGGCCGACTACGTCCTGGCCGGGGGCTTCGACTCGATGATCCACCCGATCGGCCTGTCGAGCTTTTGCCTGCTGGGTGCCCTCTCCACGGACAACGAGACGCCCGAGCGAGCCAGCCGCCCCTTCGACGCCACGCGCAACGGCTTCGTCCTCGGCGAGGGTGCCGGCTTGCTCGTCCTCGAAGCGTGGGACGCGGCCCGCCGGCGCGGGGCGCGGATCTATGCCGAGCTGGCCGGTGATGGCAACTCGCTCAGCAGCTACCGCATCACCGATTCCCATCCGTCCGGCGATGGGCCAATCCAGGCGATGCGCCAGGCCCTTGCCGCGGCCGGCGTCCGGCCGGAAGAGGTGGACTACCTGAACGCCCACGGCACGTCCACCCTCATGAACGACCGGAGCGAGTGCGCCGCCGTCCGCGCGGTCTTCGGCTCCCACGCCGAACAGATCGGCGTGAGCTCGACCAAGAGTCTCATGGGGCACCTGATCGCCGGTGCCGGAGCGGTCGAGGCGGCGGTCTGCGCCCTGGCGATTCATCACGGCGCCGCGCCGGTGAACGCGAACCTGGCGGCGCCGGACCCGGAGTGCGATCTCGACTTCGTGCGCGGCCAGCCCCAGGTGCGGCGGATCCGGGTCGCGCTGTCCAATTCCTTCGGCTTCGGTGGCTCCAATAGCTGCCTCGCCCTGAGAAACCCAGACGAGGTCGAAGGGTGAGCGTCCGGGTGGTCGTGTCCGGGAGCGGCGCCATCTGCGCCGCCGGCAAGTCTCCGGGGGAGATCTGGGACGCAGTGTGTAACGGCCGACCCGCAATCCGGCCCATCCAGCAGTGGGACACCTCGGGCTGGCCGACATCCCTGGCCGGCGAGATCCCTGGATTGGATCCGCGCGCCCTGGTGGAGGACCGCAAGCTCCACAAGCTACTTCAGCGCAGCGACCTCCTCGGGCTGTACGTGGCCGGCCGGGCCCTCGACGAGTCGGGATTCGTCGCCTACCGCGAGGCGCTCGACCCCCCGGTCGCGGCGGCGGTCAATGACCGCACCGGCGTCTATGTCGGCCAGGGAGGTAGCGGCTACCAGAACGAGTACGAGTTTTTCCCGCTCCTCACCACCGCGAACGGAGATCTCGGGACCTTCGGCCGTGAGCTCGCCGCCACCGTGAACCCCATGTGGCTACTGCGGTCGATGCCCAATAACGTATTGTGCCATATCGGCATTCGTCACGGTTTGAAGGGGCCGAATGCCTGTGTGACGAATCACAGCGTGAGCGGCTCCTTGGCGGTGGCCGAGGCGGCCGCGGCCCTGCGCGCCGGAGAGGCCGACCGCGCGCTGGCGGTTGGGCACGACGCGCCCATCGAGCCCCAGGTGGTTCTCTACTACCATCAGCTCGGGCTCCTCGGCGCGGACGGGTTGTGGCCCTTCGACGCCCGGCGCAGTGGCAGCCTGCTGGGCGAAGGGGCGGCGGCGCTGGTTCTCGAGACGGACACCGCAGCCGCTGCGCGCCACGCCAGGGTCTTCGGCGAGTTTCTCGGCAGTGGCTGCACCACCGAGGCGGAAGGGCTGCTGGCCATCCGCGCCGATGGCGACGGGCTCGCGGGCGCGATCGCCCTGGCCCTCGACGACGCCGGGATGCGCCCGGCCGAGGTCGGGATGATTGTGGCGCACGGTAGCGGCACCCGCGCATCGGACGCGTCGGAGGCTCTAGCCATCTGCCGAGTGTTCGGTGCCTCGGTCCCACCCGTCACCGCGTTCAAGTGGGCCTTCGGGCATCCCCTGGCCGCCTCGGGGATCCTGGATAGCGTGCTGGCCCTGCTCGCCCTGCGCCACGGCGTGGTTCCCGGCGTGGCGACCCTGCGCGAGCTGGATCCCGATCTCGGGAATCTACCGGTGTCCGCACTGCCACAGGCGCCCCGCAGTGATGTGGCGCTTGTCCTGAACCGGGGCTTCGGCGGGGCCAACACCGCGCTCGTCCTCCGCGCCGGAGCCAGCGACGCACCGTGATGGCGGACGCCACCACTCCCCTCACTCGCTGCGGCATCGACACCGTCGAGATCGCGCGCGTCGAGCGTTTGCTCCTGGGGACCCCCCCCGAGGACCTGCTCAGGATCTTTTCGAAAGAGGAGCTGTGCGATGTCGGGGATGGACCGGGCCGGACGGCCAGCCTCGCCGCCCGGTTTGCGGCCAAGGAGGCCTGCCTCAAGCTCTTCCCGCGCGAGACCGCGCTGGGGCTGATCGGTCCCGCGGACTTTGCCCTGGCGCGCGACGGCTACGGTGCGCCGCGGGTCGTGTGCAGCCCGAGGGCCCTTGCGTTGATCGCCCGGTATCGCCTGAAAGCCATCGCCGTCTCGCTGACTCACGATAAGACGAGCGCGTCGGCCATGACGGTGGCCGAGCCCGCCTCGGGACGAATCAGCTCTTGGGGACGGTCACGCCGGCCTCGTCGGCCAGCCGGACCAGCTCGGCGACCGATCCGGCCCGCATCTTCTCCATGACCCGGGCGCGGTGGACCTTGACCGTCTTCTCGCCGATGCCGAGTACCGCACCGATCTGCTTGTTCAGCATGCCCGTCACGACGCGCGCGAACACCTCGACCTCGCGCGCGGTCAGCATGCCGACGCGCCGGCGGACCTCCGCGAGGCGGGCCTCGCTGGCCCGATCGTGCTCGTCCCTCGTCACGGCCCGGTGAATCGCGGCGATGAGATCCTCGACGTCCACCGGCTTGGTGAGAAGATCGACCGCCCCCGCCTTCATGGCCTTGACGCTCGTCGGGACGTCGGCGTGGCCGGTGACGAAGACGATCGACATGCGGCGGCCCGTGGCCGCCAGCAGCTCCTGCAACTGGATCCCGGTCAGGCCGGGCATCCTCACGTCCAGCACCAGGCAGCACGGGCCGGGGTGCGGCTCGCGCGCGAGGAACTCCTGGGCCGAGGCGAACGCCTCGACCGTGTAGTCGGCCGACGCGAGCAGCCGAGTCAGGCTCTTCCGGACGGAGGGGTCGTCATCCACCACGAGGACGAGCGGCGCGACTGCCGTCATCGCTCTTTCTCCGCCACGGGCAGCGTGAAACGGAAGCTCGCCCCTCCCCGCAGATTGTTCTCGGCCCCCACCGCGCCGCCGTGCGCGTTGACGATGGTGCGTACGATGGCCAGACCCATGCCCAGCCCCTCGCTCTTGGTCGTGTAGAGCGGCTCGAAGATGTGGCCGAGGTCCTTCAGGGCGATGCCCGGCCCTGAGTCCTCAACCGTGACCCGAAGAGCGGCGGCGCCGTCTCGGCCCGTCCGGATGACGAGGGTCCGCGCCCCCGCGTGAGGCTCCCGCATGGCTTCCAGGCCATTGAGCACCAGGTTGAGCACCACTTGCTGGAGCTGGACCCGGTCGCCGCGCGCGCCCGGGAGGTCCGGGGAGAGCTCGAGGCTCATCGATACGTTGCGCATGATCGTATCGCTTCTCATGAGCCACGCCACCGCCCCGACGATCTCGTTGAGGTCGAGAGGCACGAACTCGGGCTCCCCCTTCTTGAGCAGGCCGCGCAGCCCCCTGATCACGGCGGCGGCCCGCTTGTCGTCCGCCACGATATCGCTCAGGATCTCGCGCACCTTTTCGAGATCCACCACGTCGCCGGCGACGAGGCGCTGGGCCGCCTGCGCGTTGCTGAGGATCGCGGTCAGCGGCTGGCTCAGCTCGTGGGCCAGCGACGCGGTCAGCTCGCCCAGGGCGGAGACGCGGCCGATGTGCGTCAGATCCTGCCGGAGCCGCACGGCCTCGAGCTCCCCCTGCTTGCGCGCCAACGCATTGGCGAAGACTTCACCGAGGAGGTGGAGCTGCTGGATCAGCTCGTCCGACTTCGCGCGCTCCGCGCCGACCGTGCTGAATATCAGCCCTCCCACCACGATCCCACTCACGAGCAGGGGCACCGCGACCTGGGGCTTCACCCGGTGCGTGAGATAGCTCTGCCGATCCACCGCCGCCTCGTCCGGCAGCTCCTCGAGCTGCGACACGTTGATGACCTCACCACGCTGCAGCCGCGCCGTCATCCACGGAAACTCACCCGCCTCCACCCACTCCTCGACCGCCCATGAACGCGTGGCCGTGCCGTCCCGGGTGAACTCGATCAGGCTGCCCCGATCGACCCCCAGGAAATCGACGACCTGGCGAAGCCCGCGCTGGACCGATGGGTCGAAATCGGCGGCCGACAGATGGCTGAACGCGGCCGCCAGGGAGGACAGGAGCTTCTCGAAGCGCAGCCGCTCGGCGAGCGAGAGCTCCATCCGCCGGCGGTCCAGGACGCCGGCGAAGGCCTTGCTGAGGAGGCGGAGCCGCTCCACCAGGTCGTCCGGCCAGGCGTAGCCGGCACGGAGGGAGCCGAAGGAGAGCACGCCGAGGATGGGTCCCCCGGTGCGCAGGGGGATCAACACCTTCGAGCATGTGCCCACGCGCTCGAAGCTGGCCCGATCGATCGCCGCCGCCTCGGGAAGCTCAGCGAGTCGCGAGAATCGGACGACCTCCCCACCCCGCAGTCTCCCCGACACCCAGGGGAACTGGTCGGCGGCCGTGACCTGCGGCGGCTCCTCGAGGCCCGGCCGCGCCCACGAGAGTCGGAGCCTCGGCCTGCCTTCGGCGTGCTCGTCGAGACCGCCTCGATCCACGCCCAGGAACGTGACGACCTGCTCGAGCGCGCGCTCGATCGCCACGTCGGTGTCGCGGGCGGTGACGTGAATCAGCCCGGCGGACAGCGCCGAGAGGAGCGTCTCGAAGCGCAGGCGGCTCGCCAGCACGAGCTTCGTCGGCCGGTCCGCCCGCCGGCGAGCCAGGTCGCGCAGCTTCACCTCAGCCCCCCCCGGCCCGCTTCGCCGACGGACAGAGCCGCCATACTGGGAAGGTTCCGGAGAACTTCAGATCGAATGTCTGCTCCCTGTGCGTGTTCGGGCTAACGGCCCTGGGCGTCTACGCGGGCATCGCGCTCTCTGGTTTCGTCTCTCTCCCGCCGCACGGGCCGGTCTCGCTGACCGACCGGGCCGCAGAGCCACCAGATGAAGAGCAGGCCCAGAGCTATGACCAGAATGCGCAGGACGCCATCGATCATCAGGGATCCCTATACATCCTCAATACGCCCCTCACCCCTCGGAATCTGTTCCGAATTGGACATACGGCGGGCGGTCTACCGCTGATTCAGATCGAGGACAGGATCGGTGTCTCCGCGCCAAGCATGCTGCGGAGAACGTTGGGATGTACCGGCTTCACCAGGTGGGCGTCACAACCGGCCTGCATGGACTGGCGGTGATCCTCCGCCTGACCATATCCGCTCAGCGCGATGATGGTCAGGTTGGACTCCGGCGCTTCCTCGCGCATCCGGCGAGCCACCTGGTACCCGTCCATGCCGGGCAGGCCCACATCGACCAGCACCACATCGGGCTTGAACTTGTTCAGAACCTGAAGCGCGGCCGGTCCATCGTGGGCGATCCTCACCTCGTGATCATCGCATCGCAATATCAGGGCCAGACTCTCGGCGACATCTGGATGATCTTCGACGATCAGGAGGCGTCGAGGATTCGGTATCCTCGCCGTCTTGAGAACCGCCGGCGGCGGGGGCGTGTGCGGAGCCGGTAGGCCCGGCAATCGTACCGTGAACTGGCTGCCCATGCCGGGCCCCTCGCTCGTAGCCTCGACGCTCCCTCCATGCCTCTCCGCCAGGTCCCGCACCAGCGCCAGTCCCAGTCCAAGGCCGCCGGCCGAGGAGTCCAGCTGGGTGAACAGGTCAAAGACGTTGCCCAGCTGGTCCGCGGGAATGCCTCGGTCGATCGTGCGCTGACCCAGATCTGGCCACCTGCGGGGGTGTACTTGGCGGCATTATCCAGAAGGTTCGAGAGCAGCTGGGCCAGCCGGACGGCGTCGCCCATGAGCCACATCGGCGCACCGGGCAGCTCCACCGACAGCGTCTGACCGCGACGCCCGATCTGAGCTTGCGCCGTCTCGACCGCGGCGGCCACCGCGGTTTGAAGCTCGACCGGCCCGGTTTGAAGCTCCAGCTTGCCCCGGCCGATCCTCGAGAGGTCGAGTAGATCGTGGGCCACCCGGGCGAGGTGCAGAGATTGCCGAGCGACGACTTGCACCGCCGTCGCGTGCCCCGCCGTGTCCACCTCTTGGAGGATATGGACCGCGTGGCAGATGGCGGCCAGCGGGTTCCGAAGCTGGTGGCCCACCATCGCCACGAACTCATCTTTGCGGTGATTCGCCTCTTCGGCGGCCTCGAGCGCGTTCCACAGCTGCCATCCGGCCGACGCGAACTGGGCGAGCGTCCGGACGACCCGCTCATCCTCCCGGTCGAACCTCCGCTCATCGGTATGGCTCACGATCCACACCGTTCCCACCGGCCTGCCGTGAACCCGAAACGGAATGAGCAAGACCTCGAGCGCCCGGTCAAGGCCTTCGGAGTCGGGCAGCCGGAGGGGGGACGTGTCGAGAGCTCGGAGCGAATATCGACTTCCGCGAGGGTGGCCGTGGGTCCGGCCGATTCATCCGTATGTCTTACCGGTTCACGAGCGGGGCCGGCCGTCATTCCTCTACCTCGCCCCGCAGCGGCGCGCCGCCAGTCGACCAGGTCAGCCTTCCTCGCTCCCATACACCCTCGATACGCCCTTCACGTGCGTAGAATCTGTCCCTAACTGGACACGGGCATGCGCCCGTCACGAGGAGCGAACATCGCCACGGGCGGCCTACCCGTGCAGGAGGACGTTCGGCCGAGTGGTACCGACCATCTCGGCGAGGACTTCCTGACTGATCTTCGGAATCACCGGCTCGGTGGCCCCTTCCTTGCCAAAGCGGGCCAGCAACAAGAGCACCCGCGCCAGCCGCTTCTCGCTCGAGTTGAAGAGCTGATCCACCAGGTCTTCCTCGAAGCGCACGTTGCGGGCCAGCAGGTGCGCCATGAAGCGCTCGGAGAACAACGACCGCTCGTGGAGCAGCCCGATCATGGTCTGCCTGTCGACTCGCACGACCGACACCTCGGTCATCGCCGCCGCGGTGGCCATCCGGATGGGCTGGCCGGCGAGACACCCTTCGCCAAAGAAGTCCCCACGTCCGAGCATGGCGACGACCGCAGATTTCCCCCGCTCCGACACCACCGTCAGCTTGATCTGCCCTCTCTCGAGGTAGAACACGGCGTCCGCGGGATCCCCTTGGGCGAAAACGACTTGCTTCTTCCGGTACGGGGAGGTCGATCGTCCCGTCCCGGCCTTCGTCAGGAACGCCTTTGCATCGAACCCAGCAGGCTGTTTGCGTCCCATCGCGGCCCTCCGTCGCATCCGGGTCACCAACCTCTTGGCTCCCGTCACATCGCAGGCTTCGCGCCTACCTATACGCCGTTCATCCCATGGAATCTGTTCCGCTTTGAACACCGAGGACCTGTCCCGAACTGAACAACCCGTGGCCGCGCGAGCCGCGGCCCATTGGCCATTGGTCCTATAGGCATGGCTCCTGCCCGCTAGTAGCGTGGTGGCGGAGGAATTTATGAAACCGATCATGCTCCTCGGCGTCGCGCTGATCGTCATCGGCGTTCTCGCCCTGGCCTATCAGGGCATCACCTACACGACCCGTGAGAAGGTCATCGACCTGGGCCCCCTCCAGGCCTCGGTCGACAAGAAGAAGACGATCCCCCTTCCCCCGATCCTCGGCGCGCTGGCGTTCGCGGCCGGCGTCATCCTGGTCGTGGTCGGGAACAAGCGCTCCTAGACGGAGCCCGCGTGCCCCGCCCCCCGGCATGAAGATCCTGGTCGCGGAGGACGATCGGGTGTCGCGCCTCCTGCTGGAGACCCATCTCAAGAGGTGGGGACACGAGCCGGTCGGTGCCAAGGCCTGGGACGTGCTGCAGAGGGAGGGCGCGCCGAGGCTGGCCATCCTGGACTCGATGATGCCCGGACTGGACGAGGTTGAAGTCTGCCGCCGGGCCCGTGGGCGAACGGCCGTACGGCCTCTCTACATCACCCTGCTCACGTCTCGCGCCGATCGCCAGGACGCCATCGATGGTCTGGGCGCCGACGACTACGTCACGAAGCCCTTCGACGCCGCCGAGCTGCGTGCCCGGGTGAACGTAGGAGTCCGGGTCGTGGAGCTGCAGGTGGAGCTGGCGGCGCGGATCGCCGACCTGGAGGAGGCGCGAGCGCGTGGACCAGCTTCACGGGATCCTGCCCATCTGCTCGTACTGCAAGAAGGTGCGGAACGACAGCGATTCCTGGCAGCAGGTGGAGGCGTACGTGAGCGCCCATTCCGCCGTCCGCTTCAGCCACGGGTGTGCCCGGAGTGCGTGAAGACCGTGCTGCAGCCCGAGCTGGACGAGTTGAGGCAGGCGCGCGCCTCGCGAGCGAACCTTAGCCCTTAAGCCAGCCTAAGTTCTCGCCATTTCTACCGTCCGGGAGGTCTGCCTGCCTCCTGCGCCAGTCGTGGGATAATTCGCGGGATGGGCTCGCCTGAACGGGGGTGCTTGATACCGCGCCCGGCCATGGTCGCGGCACTCAGTTTGCTGCTCCTCTCTGCGCCCGTCGAGATCGCTTCCGCTCAGGTCCCGGTCCCGGTCGAGACCCCGTACACGCTCATGGACGACGAGAGGCGGCTACATTTCGAAGCCGGCGCCGAGGCTCCCTTGCGGGGCAATGGGCCGTTGACCGGCTACGTCTACGCGTTCGTCACGCGGCCGCACTTCCTCGACAAGGATCTCTACCTCCGGATGGTCGTCGCGCCGGTCTACGCGGCGGCGGAGCTGATCCACGACCGGTGGCCCACCGTGGACAGTGCCATCGGCGTCGGCCTCGGCGGAGGCCTCTTTGCGGCGAGCCATGTCGAATTCCGCGACGGCCGCTTCAAGGACCAGGAGTCGTTCTCCGGCGACTCGGCCGAAGGGACCCTCGCCTACTACCACCGCGGCCCAAAGATCTTCAACCTCCTGCCGCTCGAAGGCCAGATCCGTCTGCGGCCCAAGTACATCTGGTACGACCGCTCCGCGGATACGTCGGACCGCTTCCGCCTGCCCGAGAACTCCGCCATCTACGAGGGACGCGCGGGCATCCGCCTGGGGGGCATGCCTCCGGAGCTCTACCCCACCACCGCCCTGGAGCTGTCGTTGTGGCACGGCGTCGGCTACCGCGAGACCGCCGGCCGCTACGGCTTCGCGGAGCAGCCCGAGGAGACCAAGCACCTCACCCAGCGGACGTGGGCCCGCGCGGGCGGGACGTTCACGTTCTGGGGGACCCAGGCGAGCGCCTATCTCAACGCCGGCATCGCCGAGGATACGGACGCGCTGTCGGCATTCCGCCTGGGGGGCGGCCTCCGCATGCGGACCGAATTCCCCCTCCTATTGCGCGGATACAATACCGACGAGATCTTCGCGCGGCGCTACCTGCTGCTGAATTTTTCCTACCGATTCCCGATCTGGCCCGGGCAGGACCGCGTCCACCTCGAGCTGGTGGGCGACTATGCGCGGGTTGCCTACGTCACGAACCATCACCTGCCCCGCAGCGGCCTCGCGGGCGTGGGCGCCACCCTCTCCTTCGCCCTCACCAAGGGCCTCACGCTGGCGGTCGGGTACGGCTACGGTGTCGATGCGCCCCGCCACCACGGCTTCGGCGGCCACGAGGTGACCACGCTCCTCGAATTCAAGTACTAGAAACCGAGGGCTCGCGGGCTGAGGGCCTGTTACTTGCTGCGCCCCTGACCTCTCTCCTGCCCCCGCTCCCTCTCCTGCCCCTGCTCTGGCTGCTGCGGTGGCTCCTGCTTCTCAGCCTTACCTTGCCCCTTAGCCTGCGGTCTATCCTGCTTGTCGTGGGACTTTGGCGCCTCTTGCTCATTCCGGCCTGGCGCCGGCTGTGGCTGCTGCTTCTGATCCTGGACCGCCGGAGCTACCTGCGGAGGAGGGGCCGCGTTGCCTTTCCCTTGCGGCGGGGATGAGCGTAGGACGGCTGGAGGACTCGGCTGAGGCGGCGGGGGCGCGCTGGAACGCTGGCTATCCTTGTCCTGCTGCCTGCGCTCCGCCGGCTGCGACTGCGCTCGCTGTTGCTGAACGTGCTCCCGCACTACGGGCTCTTTCGGCTCATACCGGTACTTCTCGCGCTGCAGCACTTGCTGCTGCTCCACTCGGGGATATCGATCCCCGGAATACTGCCGCTGGTAAACCGGTAGCGGGGCGGGCGCATGACGAGCGCGACGGTCCCATCGGTCCCATCCGCTTCGACGCTGCTCCCAGTCATGGCCCCAGCGCTCGCCCCAACGTGGCGGCCCATCGGACCGCCACCCGGCCCAGGCGACTGGCGGATGGCGATAGTAGCGCACGGGTATCCGAAGGACGAACACCGGCACGACTTCCGGGCCCACCAGCCCCCAGGGGCCGTTGTACCAGGAGCTCGCGTACCAGTTATCCCTTTCGTACGCCCAGTACATGCCATCGTAGAAGAACAGGTTCACGTCCCCTCTGGGAGCGTAGTAGACCGGGTAGTCCGGCACCACTACGAGCTCGGGGAACGACGGCAGGTTGATCCCGATGCTCACGCTGGGAAGTCCGATGCCAATACTCACTTGAGCAGCGGCCGGAGTCGGCGCGAAGAACAGGCCCAACAGTAGAATGAGTGCGTCGTAACGCATTTCCCCTCCTCTGCCACCGAGGATGCAGACTCTTCTCACGCAGTTTCGCTCAGGGGAAGACGGCCGCCTATTGGACCTTCGCCCTATGCGGCGGTCAAGCTCCTCGGCGCCTGACCCGCTACTCTACTACCTGCCCCGCCCGGGCCCTCCCCGGTCCCGGTCATCACGCCGGTCGTCGCGCCGATCGTGATCCCGGCCGCGGCCCCGGTCGTGATCATCATGCCGATCCCGCCACTGCCGCTTTGCCGCCCACTCGTGTCCCCACTCATTGCCCCAGCGCGGAGGGTGCTGCCTCTGCCACTGATTCCAGTGCCCGGGCCGGGCGCGGTAGTAGTTCACCGGCACCAGCAGGACAGACTGCGGCACGACGTTCCGGCCGACCACGGCCCAGGGGCCGTTGTATCCGCGGCTCGCGTGCCACCCGCCGTTGGCAAAGGCCCAGTACCGGCCGTCGTGGAAGAACAGGTTCGAGTGACCGGACGGCACGTACTGGACCGATCGGACTTCGGGGACGACGACGAGCCGAGGCGGCGACGGAAGGCGGATGCCGATGTCGACATGCACCTGAGCGTACGCGGGCGCAACCAAGGCAAATGTCAGCAGGGCAAAGATGAACACACGCATGAATGATTCTCCCATGACTTCACCTCACCTTCGCCGGTGATGAGGTGTTCGACTGTCTACTCTCGACTCTAGTCGCCGCCGGTTAGACGCCCTATTGGACCTTCGTCCAGTTGAGCGGGGAGAACAGTGACCACGAATCCGGGGCGGGGCTGTACGAGTGCGCGACTACCGAGGGGCGGGAGGAGGGCCGCCCGCCACCTAAGGTGACCGGGCCGAGTCCGCCGTTGCGGCGGAGCTGATCCGTCCTAACGACGACCTATCAAGCGGGCGCTGCCTCTTCCTCCGCGGTCAGGATCTCCTTCAGCGCGACGGCGATCTTGTCTGAGATCTCACCCTGAACACCGAAGATGTCGTTCAGATCACGATCATAGCGCTCTGCCCACAGATGATGCCCGGCGACGGCATCGACAAGCTGGGCGGTGATACGGACCTGCTCTCCGACCTTCCGGACGCTTCCCTCCAGAACATATCGCACGCCCGACTCGCGGCCCACGTCCGCGATCTTTACCGCCCGGTTCTTGTACGTGAACGTCGAGTTGCGCGCGACTACGGCGAGCCCACCGATCTTCGCGAGGTCGGTGATGATATCGTCAGTGATCCCGTCGGTGAAGTGCTCTTGCTCCGGATCGTCGTTCAAGTTCGCGAACGGAAGCACGGCGACGGACGGCTTTTCGGCCACATCGAGCCGCGGACCAGCCGCAGCCGATTGTGCCCCCGGCGGATCGTCAACGCGCGCGGCGGAGCCCACCCGCACCCGATACACCCGCACCGGCTCGTCGATGTTCCTGAGGGTGTGCTCTCCGAGCGACTCGCAGTCGAGAGTCAGCTTGCTCGCAATCTCGTCACACACCGAACCCGAGATGCAGACCCCGCCGCCTTCGGCAAGTCCCTGGACGCGGGCGGCGATGTTTATTCCGTCTCCGTAGATTCGGTCACCGTCAATAAGCACTTCGCCGAGGTTGACCCCGATCCTGACCTCCATGCGGCGGTCACCCGGAAGGTCCGCGTTTCGCGCGGTGAGTTCCTCCTGGATACTGACGGAGCACTCGACGGCGGCCACCACGCTGGAGAACTCGGCGAGGAGGTTATCCCCCGGCGAGTCCACGACGCGCCCGCGATGCTGGCTGATCAGCTTGGTCATCACCTCTCGGTAGGCCGTGAGAGTCTCTACCGTCGCGACGTCGTTGTCGCCCATCAAGCGGCTGTAGTCTTTCACATCGGTGCTCAGAATCGCGGCAAGCCGTCGCTCGACGCGCGGAACGTTCTCCGCGACAGAGCCATCATCAGGTCTTAAGTGTTTGTCCTCTTCCACCCATTGTCCTCCACCCAGATGTTCCCGTATTGTCAGTCTAGGTGGCGCGGTCCCGGCGGCCCATTGGACCAAGGTCCAGGTGACGGTGAAGCGGTGGCTGAAGCCGGCTACGCCTCCCGGCCCGCACCGTGAACGCCGCGGAGCTTGGGGTCGAGCAGATCGCGCAGGCCGTCGCCGAAGAGGTTGAGCCCGGTCGTGGTGTGGGTGTCGAGCGTCGGCGGCTCGCCGATCATCGCCGCCTTGAGCACGCCCCCGAAGCGCGGCGCGTCCTGGGCGGCGGTTGCCCAGCCGGCGAGCAGGACGACGAGCAGCGCGGCTCGGACGCAGGCGATCCAGGATCTGCGAGTGGTCATAGGGCGGCTCCTCCGGAGGCGTTATCTGTCCTCGTGCCTCCGCAGGGTGGCCCGGCGCCCGGGGCATGTCAAGAAGCGATGCCGTGCGGCCGACGTGCCTGAAGAGCGGGCTGCTCCGGCGGTTGCCGGTCTCGCCCGCGCACGCTACACTCCGCCCACCACGCGGGAATCGAGCGCATGGACATCGCGATCGTCGGCGGCGGCATCGGCGGGCTCACCCTCGCGCTCGCCCTGCACCAGCGCGGCCTCCCCTGCCGCGTCTACGAGGGCGCACCCGAGGTGAAAGAGCTGGGCGTCGGCATCACGCTGCTGCCCCACGGCATGCGCGAGCTGACCGCGCTCGGCCTCGGCGAGGCGCTGGCGCGCCAGGGCATCGAAAACCGCGAGAGCTGCTTCTTCAACCGCTTCGGCCAGCTCATCTACGCCGAGCCGCGCGGCCGGGCCGCGGGCTACCCGGTCCCCGAGGTGGGGATCCATCGCGGCCGGCTGCACCTGGCCCTGTGGCAGGCCGCGGTGGCGCGGCTCGGCGCGACGCGCGTCCTCGCCGATCACCAGTGCGTCGGGCTCGACCAGAGCGACCAGTGCGTGACGCTGCACTTCCGCTCGGCCGCGCCCAGCGCGATGCACGCGCCCGTCACCGCCGACGTCGCCATCGCCTGCGACGGGGTGAACTCGGTCGTACGCCGGCAGTTCTACCCTGGCGAGGAGCTGCGCTTCGTCGGCATCAACACCTGGCGCGGCGTCACGCGCGCGAAGCCCTTCCTGACCGGCCGCAGCTATGTGCGCGTCGGCTCGATCCAGGGCGGCAACCTCGTGATCTATCCGATCGTCGACGACGTCGACGGCCAGGGACAGCAGCTCATCAACTGGAGCGTCCAGGTCGCCCAGCCCGGGTACGACCGCAACGACTGGAACAAACCGGGCCGCCTGGAGGATTTCCTCCCCATCTACGCGCGATGGACCTTCGATTGGCTGGACGTCCCCGACCTGCTCCGCCGCTCGGACGTCATCTTCGAGTACCCCATGGTGGACAAGGACCCGGTGGATCGCTGGACCTTCGGCCGCGTCACCCTGCTGGGCGACGCCGCGCACCCGATGTACCCGCGCGGCTCCAACGGCGCGGCGCAGGCCATCCTCGATGCGCGCGCGCTCGCCGATTGCCTGGCCGCGGGTGGCGACCCCCTGGCCGCGCTCCGGGCCTACGAGACCGCGCGCTCGGCCCCGACGGCCCGGGTCGTGCGCACCAACCGCGACCATCCACCGGACTATCTCATTCGTCGAGTAGAAGAGCTGGTGGGCGACGCGCCGTTCGACGACCTCGACCGCTACATCACCCGCGCCGAGCTCCAGCGGCTCTCGGACGAGTACAAGCGCATCGCCGGCTTCGCCCGGGAGGACGTGGCGTAGCGAACCCCGCGTGGGAGCAGAAAGCGGGTGGTACCGGCCTCAAGGGCGATCCGGCACGCGCCAAAGGAAGACGTGGTTGTGGATCTCGAGGACCGTGATGGTGATAGTCTGTTCGGGCACCCAGTCGGCGATGCCGTAGCGGTGGGACACAATACGCGTACCGGGCCTGAGCTCGCTCAAGAGCTTCGGGCGCAGCCGCGCATTGAGCTCCGGCGACAGAAAGAGCGTGACCACCGTCGCGTTCCGGATATCGGCATCGAACAGGTCCTCGACGCGGAACGCCACGCGGTCGCCGACACCGACACGGTCGGCGTCCGCTTGGGCTTCCTGGATGCGTCGCGGATCGAGGTCCACTCCCACCCCTCGCGCCCCGAATTCCTTGGCGGCGGCGATGACGATACGTCCATCGCCGCAACCGAGATCGTAAACGACGTCGTCACGCGTGACACCAGCCAGAGTGAGCATGGCGTTCACGATCGAGGGGTCGGTCGGGACGAAGATGACGTCGAGCTTGCCGGGACCGGCGGGCTCGCGGTGACTGGCCCAGGGCACCCCGGCGGCACAGCCGGCCAGCGTAGCCGCCGCCAGGACCAGCCGGAGCAGGCTGGTCATTCGCCGGTTCATGACGCGAGTGTACGCGGCCGGCGGAATGGAACCCAGTCAAAGTGGTGGGAGCCGTCACAACCGGCCAAAGGATCGCACGCTAACTCTGTTGCCCTGTAGAGACGTTGTGTTATTGTCTGGTCATGTTTCGAATTAGTCCGTCAGCCATAAGCGCGGAGAGCTGGGTGAGCTGACGGTCGGTAGGCCATCTTCAACGTATCCCACGGCCGTCAGGGTTTCTGGCGGCCGTTTCGTTTCGCAGCAACGGCCTGCAGTCTCGGAAGGCATCGCCAGAACCCGGGTCGCTCTACACCAAACAAGGGGAGGCGAGCATGTTTACCATGCCGGGGCCGCTTGACTTCGTCGCCGTCGCGACCGCCACGCTGCAGTTTTGGGAACGAGAGCATGTCTTCTCGCATCTCGTTGCCCAGAACTGTGGCGGGCGACGTTTCTCCTTCCTCGACGGTCCGATCACCGCGAACAATCCGATGGGGATCCACCATGCGTGGGGTCGCACGTTCAAGGACGTCGTCCAGCGCTACCGAGCGCTGTGCGGCTACGAGCAAAGATTCCAGAATGGCTTTGACTGCCAGGGGCTGTGGGTGGAAGTCGAAGTCGAGAAGACACTGGGGTTCAATTCGAAGCGGGAGATCGAGTCGTTCGGTCTGGAGCGCTTCTCTCGCGCCTGCCGCGAACGGGTGATGCATTTCGCGGCAGTCCAGACGGAGCAGTCCAAGAGGCTGGGCCAGTGGATGGACTGGCCCAACTCCTACTTCACGATGTCCGATGCCAACATCGAGTACAACTGGAGCTTCCTGAAGCGGTGCCACGAGCGGGGCTGGTTGTATATGGGGCATCGCCCGATGCCGTGGTGTACGCGGTGCGGCACCTCGATCTCGCAGCACGAGATGCTGGATGCCTACGCCGAGCGCACGCACGAGTCGGTGACCGTCGCCCTCCCGCTCCTGGATCGGCCGGGCCACCGGCTGCTCGTGTGGACGACGACGCCCTGGACCCTGCCCGCCAACGTGGCGGTGGCCGTTCAGCCCGAGCTCGACTACGCCGAATGCGTGCGGGAGGGCACCGTCTACTACGTCGCCGCCGGCCTCGCCGGGCGGTACCCGGTGCTCGGTCAGCCGCGGCGAGCCGTCAAGGGCGCCGAGCTCGTCGGACTGCGCTACGTCGGGCCGTTCGACGAGCTGCCCGTCCAGCGGGGCATCGAACACCGCGTGATCCCCTGGGAGGAGGTGTCTGCCGAGGAAGGCACCGGGATCGTCCACATCGCGCCCGGCTGCGGCCTCGAGGACTTCGATCTCGGCCGCCGGCATGGCCTTCCCGTCATCGCGCCGGTCGATCCCGAAGGGCGCTACCTCGATGGCCTGGGGTCCCTCTCGGGGGCGGGGGTCGTCGAGTCCGCCGGCCCGATCACCCGCCTGCTGAAGGAGCGCCACCTGCTCTTCGCGCGAGCCGCGCACCGCCATCGCTATCCCACGTGCTGGCGGTGTGGCCAGGACCTGATCTTCCGCGTCGCAGACGAGTGGTTCCTCAGCGCCGCCGAGATCCGGCCGCTGGCCCGGGCCGCCAACGAGCGCGTCACGTGGCTCCCGGGCTACATGCAGCGGCGCATGGACGACTGGCTCGCCAACATGGGCGACTGGTGCATCTCGCGCAAGCGATACTGGGGCCTGCCCCTGCCCGTCTACCCATGCGGGTGCGGGCGCCTCACCGTGGTCGGTTCGCGCCGGGAGCTTCGGGAGCTGGCCATGGATCCCGGGGCGGTGGACGCGGTGCCGGAGCTGCACCGCCCGTGGCTCGACGACATCCTCATCCGCTGCCCCGGCTGCGCCCGGGCCGTTCGGCGCATCCCCGAGGTCGGCGACTGCTGGCTCGACGCCGGCATCGTACCGTTCTCGACGCTGGGCTACCTCGAGGATCGCCCGCAATGGGAGCGCTGGTTCCCCGCCGACTTCATCGTCGAGGCGGTGGGGCAGCTTCGCGGGTGGTTCTACGCGATGCTCTTCATGTCCACCGCCATGGAAGGCACGAGCCCCTATCGGACCGTGCTGGCGCACGAGCGAGTGCTGGCGGCCGACGGGCGCGAAATGCACAAGAGCTGGGGCAACGCGGTCTGGCTCGACGACGCGCTCGAGAAAATGGGCCCCGACGTGATCCGCCACATGTTCGCGTCCCAGACCATCACGGAGCCGATCCGCTTCAGCTTCGAGGCGGCCCGGGACGTCAAGCGGCGGTTCCTGACGTTCTGGAATGTCTACAGCCTGTTCGTCACCTACGCGAACCTCGACCGGCCGCCCCTGCGGGGACCAGATAGCGTCCCGCTGCACGTGGCCCCGCTCGAACAATGGTTGCTGAGCCGACTGCAGGCCACGATCGCCGAGGTGCGGCTGGCCTTCGACACCTATCAGATCCGCCGCGCGGTCACCGCCGTTGATGCGTTCATCCACGACGATCTGTCGAACTGGTACGTGCGGCGGCGGCGGCGCGAGTTCTGGAAGGGCACCCTCGACCGCGAAAAGGAGGCCGCGTTCCAGGTCCTCTACCACGTGCTGGTGCGCGTGTGCCAGCTCCTCGCCCCGGTCATGCCGTTCATCACCGAACAGGTGTACCAGAACCTGGTGCGCGCCGTGTCGCCGGACGCGCCCGTCAGCCTCCATCTCACCGCGTTCCCGGAGCCCGACCCGGCGCGCGCCCTGCCTGACCTGGAAGCCAATGTGGAGGCGGCGCGACGGGTGCTCCGGGTGGGGCTCGCCGCCCGCAACGCCGCCGGCCTCAAGGTTCGGAAGCCTCTCGGCCGGGCCCTCCTGGTGGCGCCCCCCGAGGTGGAGCGCGCGGTGCGGACCTTCGAGCTGGATATCCTCGAGGAGCTGAACGTCGAACGCCTCGAGACCGTGGCGAGCCTCGACGACCGCGTCGACGTCTCGGCAGAGCTCGACCTGGACGACACCTCGACGCTGCCGCCGAATGCCGTGCCCGCCCTCCGCGCCGGCTTGGCGGCGCGCCCGGGCCGGATCGTCCGCGACGCGTTGCTCGCCACCGGCTATGTGACCCTCCCGGTGGGCGACGTCGAGGTCCGGCTCGGGTGGGCGGATCTCAACTTCATCGTGGAGGGTCGAGAGGGCTTCGCGGCCGCCGCCGACCGGGACGTGATCGTCGCGCTTGATACCACGATCACGCCCGACCTCCAGCGGAAAGCTCTCGCGCGCCATCTAGTCCACCAGATCCAGATGATGCGCAAGGAAGCCCGACTCAACGTCGACGATCGTATCCGTATCTCGGTGGATGCTCACGGCGAGGTCGCCGAGGCAATCGAGGAGCACTCGCTCTACATCTGTGGGGAGACGCTCGCGGTGGAGCTGCGATACGGCTCCGCGCCCACGGACTGGATGGCGCGAGAGGTTGACCTCGACGAGGAGGCACGTGTCAACGTGGCCGTGGGCCGCGCTTGACACCGGGAGGGATCGAGGCGCTGCTTGACGGGCCGGGTGTGCCCGGCGGACAGCTCCTACCGCGGATTCGAGTAAAACTCTCCGTAGCGCCGCTTCGTACTATCAATCCCCAGGCCCACGCGCGCACAGTCTCCGCCATGAGCGTGATGGGGGTGATGTTCGGCAGCCTCAAGGAACAGCATGCTGACCATATCGTCCTGAGCGACAGTACCCGCATCCCGCTCGCAGATGGGCTAGTCCTGGACCAATTCGGCTCTGGGACTCGCGTCACGATCACCTACCGCCGTGACCGGGGTGGCGAGATGGTCGTCGAGAGCGTCCAGCGCAGCGCCATGCCGAAGGTACGCCCCGACCACCTCCCCTAGGCTGCTCGTGTCGTACTGTGCGCGCTTCTTCGCCTTCGTCTGGCCGCTGGGCTTGCGCGTGGTTCACTTGTGCGGGAAGTAGCGGGAAGGGCAGTGGTGGCCCCAACGGGATTCGAACCGGTGTTTCAGTCACGACCACGTTTTCGCCAGCGGTATCTAATACTTCTTGGCCATGCGCAGCGTCGGAACTCGACGCGACTAAAACATGCAGGGCAGAGTCGGCCGCCCCGCCGCACAGGCGACGAACAGCCAGGCGATCGGCGCGATCACCCATACGATGGACGAGCCGCGTCGTCCTTCGGGTCATCGCGGGGGCAGGTCACGCATCGCCCACCTGCACCGTCACCGCGTTCTCGGACTTCGCGGGGCCTCAAAGTCAGCGGGAGCCTGGCGCCAAATCAATACTGCCTTGTATGTCACAGGCTGCTCGGCGTGGTTCACGAGCAGCCGCGCCGCGTCGGGGAACAAGGAATTGGAGTTGGCCCCGGCTACGACCGCAATGCTGTTGCTCAGATCCACGCTCTTGGACAGGTGCCTCTCCCAGAGATCCCCACGCTCCTCGTGAAACCAGAGGAACTCGAGCGGGTAGCGGACCGTCACCAGCCGCTCACCATTCGTCGGCGCGTAGGGGAGGAAGTGGCGGGCGGGGCCCGTCGCTTTCAGGATGACGTGGTAGAGCTGCTGCGGCCGGCCGCGGCCACTCGGCTCGACGACCCAGACGCTACGCTCGCCCGGCTTGCCGTCCCAGCGCACCTCGTCCCAGCGCGACCGGCCTTCCTCGCCGGGCTTGATCTCGGCCAGCACCCGCACTGCGCCATAGGCCCGGGCTATCGCCTCGCTGGCCCAGCGGAACGTCCGGTCGCTCAGGAGTGGCCCCCGAGGCGCCTCGTCCCGGTCCAGGCTTGCCATCAACTCCTCGAGGCCTGGACCTGACGCGCCGTCGGCCAACTCTCCCGGCTTCACGAAGGCGTTGAAGCCCGAGTCCCACATGTTCACGACCAGTAGTCGATACTCGACGGCCTGGGCTTGCGATACGGCGAGGAAGAGCCCGAGTAGCCCGGCAACACCAGGGAACGCGAACCTACGCATCTGCCCCATGATGATCCTCCCGCAATTCTTGACGATCGGACCCAGTGTCCTGGGACCGCGGACTCCGCCAGAATGCCCATGGACCGGCAAGCCAAGCCCGAGAAGCACCACCAACGTGAGCCACCGCTTCATGGCATTTCCGAGTCTACACCGGGGCCGGAAATAGCAGCGGCCAGTCGGCTGGCCCCCCAGACGAAGATGCCCGGCTTCGGTCGCCGAACGAGGACCAGATGGCCCTGCCGGGATCGTGCTTGGCCAAGACTTACTCCGAGCATCGCACCGGTCTATCTTCCCGCGCTCCGCAACCCGAGCCGCTCGCCGAGCCAGAAGACGGCGGGCAGCGCCAAGGGCGTCAGGATCAGCGTGGAGGCGAGCCCTCCGACCACGACCGTCGCCAACGGGCGCTGGATGTCGGAGCCGATCCCCCGCGCCACCATGGCCGGCACCATGCCCAGGGCCGCTACCATCACGACCATGAGCACTGGCCGCAGCTGGACGCGAGAGCCTTCGATCACCGCCTCACGCCGCGTCACGCCGGGTGTCCGTCGGCGTCGATTGATCTCCGAGAGATACAGGACCCCGCTCATGACCGCCACCCCAAAGAGCGAGATGAAGCCCACCGCTGCCGACACGTTGAGGTTCATGCCACGGAGATAGAGCGCTACGAGGCCGCCCGCCAGCGAGAACGGTACGGTAACGAGGATCAGCGCGGCGTCGAGGGCCGTCCCGAATGCAATGAACAACAGGATAAAGATCACGCCCAGCGTGATCGGCATGATGACCACCAGCCGCCCGCGGGCGCGCGCAAAGTTCTCGAATTGCCCGCCCCACTCCACGGAGTAGCCCGCCGGCAGCTTGACGGTCTGCGCGAGTCGAGCCTGGGCCTCTGCGACGAACCCACCTTGGTCCCGACCGCGAATGTTCGTGCGCACCGCTATGGCGCGGTGGTTCTCACGCCGGGCGATGATGGTCGCGCCGTCCGATGTGCGAATGTCCGCGAGCTGAGCCAGCGGCACTCGGGCCCCGTCCCGGGTGGGAATCAGCAGCTCCGCGATCGCCCCCGGGTTGGCGCGGGCTTCCGGCGCGAAGCGGGCGACCACGTCAAACCGGCGATCTCCTTCGAAAACGCCAGTAATGGGTGAGCCACCCAGGGCCAGGTCGATCACATCCTGCACGTCACTGACGTTGATTCCGTACCGGGCGACCCGCAGTCGGTCGATGACGATCTGGAGCTGCGCCTGATCGGCCTCCTGCTCGATCGACGTATCGGCCGCGCCCGGCACCTGCCGCAGCACGGCGAGCGTGTGTGCCGCGAGCGTTCGCAGCGCCTTCAGGTCCGGGCCGCTGATCATGACCGCCAGATCCGCTGACGAGCCCGTCACGATCTCGGTGGCGGTGTCGATGATCGGCTGCGTGAAGTTGAAGGCAGCGCCCGGAATGCTGGCCGTGAGCCGGCGCGACAGCTCGTCCACCAGGTCGACCTTTCCTCGTCCCGCCGGCCAGCTGTCATAGGGGTGGAGATCGACCAGCAGCTCATTGCGATTCGGCCCGAAGGGGTCCGTCCCCGAATCGTTGCGTCCCGTCTGGGACGCCACCCGTTTCACCTCGGGTGACTCCCGGATCCGCAGGCGGATCTGGCGGGCCACCTCGGCCGATTTCTCCAGCGAGATCCCGGCCGGCAGATTGGCCCTGATCCAGATGACCCCTTCGTCGAGCTGGGGAAGAAACTCGGTCCCAAGGCCGGTGCCCAGGTAGACGGCGCACCCCACCACCAGCCCCGCGGCGGCGACCGTCCATCCCGCGTGATCCATGACGACACCAACGGTCCGCCCGTACCATGCGGTGACCGATTCGAGCAGCCGGTGGCGCCGGATCCTCACGCCGCCCCGAAACAGATACGTCGCCAGCGCCGGGATCAGGGTCAGGCTGAAGATGAGCGAGCCCAGGAGCGCGTAACACACGGTCAGCGCCATCGGCGTAAAGAGCCGGCGCTCGACTCGCTCTAACGTCAGCAACGGGATGTAGGCCGCGATGATGATCAGCAAGGAGAACACAATCGAGCGGTGCACGTCGAGCGCGGCGGTGGCGACCGCCTTCTGTGTCTCCTCGTTCGGCCGATTCCGGTCACGCTCAGCCAGCGCATGGATGATCCGCTCGACCATCACAATCGTGCCGTCGACGATGATCCCAAAGTCGAGCGCACCGATGCTCAGCAGGCTCAACGACACCCCACTCGCGTACATGCACACGAGCGCGAAGAGCAGGGAGAGCGGGATGATCAAGGCGGTGAGCAGCGCCGCCCGAATGCTCAACAGAAACACCAGCAGCACCGTCACGACGATAAGAAACCCGGCCAGGAGGACGTGGGACACGGTATGGAGCGTGCTGTCCACGAGGTGGGATCGGTCGTGAATGGCGACGAGGCGAACGCCCTGGGGTAAGCGTGCCGCATTCAGCTCGTCCACCGCCGCGCGGACCCGCGGCAGGACCTCACTGGGGTTTTCTCCCCGGCGCATGAGGACGATCCCTTCGACCGCTCCAGACCCGAGCGGCTGATCGTCGGTGGCGAACACCCCCGTTTGCGGAAGCGCGCCGACCTGCACCCGCCCGATGTCGCGAACGAAGATCGGGACGCCCTTCGGCGCGTCCAGGACGATGTTCTCGATATCGCTGCCCGAGCGAATGAGTCCCGACCCCCGGATCGGCAGCGCCTGTTGCCCAGATCGAAGCAGCGCACCCCCCGCGTTACGGTTGTTGTTCTTCACCGCGTCGGCCACCTGGCGCATGCTGAGCCGGTACTTGTCCAGAGCCTTGGGATCCACCTGGATCTCGTACTGACGGATCAGGCCTCCGAACGCGGCCACGTCGGCCACCCCGGGAACCTGAAGCAGGCGGGGCACGACGACCCAGTCCTGGAGCTCCCGCAGGCTCATCGCATCGTACCCACCGCCCACGAGCACGTAACGGTAGAACTCGCTGACGCCTCCCGACAGCGGGCCGAGGCTCGGCGTGACGCCTTCGGGAAGCTGGGCCGCCTGCACCCGCTCGAGCACGAGCTGGCGTGCGAGGTAGTCGTTCGTCCCATCCTCGAAGGTCAGCTCGACCACGGATAGGCCGAAGATGGTCCGTGAGCGCCGAGAGATCACGAAGGGCGTGTTGTTGAGAGCGCGCTCGATCGGTACCGTCACCTGCTGCTCGACCTCTTCGGCGGCGAAGCCCGGGTACAGGGTGACGATGACGACGGTCGGGTCGGTCAGATCGGGATACGCCTCAATCTTGAGGTGCTGAAAGGCCCACACGCCGGCACCGGCCAGGACCAGCGCCGCGGCGACGACGACGAGCCGCCGGGCGAGCGCGAACTGGACGAGTCGGGCAACCACGGCGGGTCGAGTAGCCTAACGGTCCTTGAGCAGCACGGCCCCGTCGACGACGACCCGGTCGCCCGTCTGGACGCCGGTGAGCACGGGCACACGCTCGCGCACGGGCGGACCGACCGTCACCGGACGACGCTCGTACTGCCCCGGCGCGCGCTCGGCGAAGACCGTGCTTCGGCCGTACTCCTGGATGATCGCGTCGAGCGGGAGCACGGGCACCTTCTGTGGAGCGCCGGCGTGGCGTACGCTGCCGAACATCTCGGGCCGGAACCGTCCCCGCGGGTTGGGCAGCTCGACGTGAACTTTCAGCGTACGCGTCTGCGCATCCAGCACACCCCCGATCCGCGCGACGCGGCCCGTAAAGACCTCGTCGGGGAAGGCCACGAGGCTGATCGTTACCGGTTCGCCGATGTGAATGAGCCGGATGAACGACTCTGGAACATCAGAGGAGACCCAAACCGTACTCAGGTCCACGATCGACATGAGTGGGGCCGTGGTGTCCGTATGGAATGAAATCGCCGCCCGGTACTCCGCGGGGGCGACGTTCACCTCGAGGACGTGCCCCCTGATCGGCGCTCGCACGAGGATAGGCTGACGGAACTCGCTCGGCTTCAACTCGAGGAGTTGGAGCTTCCTCCGCGTCTGCTCGCGAACGGCTTGGGCGATCTCATAGTTCGACGTGGCCGCAGCCTGGTCGTTTTGGGCCTGGAGCAGATCCTTTTCGGCAATTGCCTTGTACTCGTAGAGGTCGGTCGCGCGTCGGAGATCGACGTCGGCCTTTTGGAGAGCGGCCTTCGTCTGACGCTCGGCTGATTCGGCCTGGAGATGGGCAGACACGGCGGCATCGCCGTCGGGGCTATCCATCGAAAGGAGCGTCTGGCCTTGCTCCACGTGATCACCAAACTTCACCAGGACCTTCAGAATGCGGCCGCCGACCGGGGGCAAGACTCGCGAGATGCGGTTCGGATCGATGGCCACTCGCCCCGGTGCGACGACCTCGTCGGTCGGCATCTCGGCGAGCTCCACGGGCCCGACTCGCAGCTGCTTGGATTGGGGCGAGTCGGGCGGAACGACGATGATATCGGGACCCGGCGAGGAGGACGCGGCGGAGTTCTCGCCGGGCGCTCCCTTTCCTTCCCCTCGCCCGCATCCAGTGACGATACACACCCCCACGAGAAGCAGCGCGGAGGCGATGGATCGCATCCGTACGGCCATGGTCACTTCTCCAGCGAGCCGCCGACGGCGGTCTCGAGCTGGTAGAAGGACGTCCAGTAGCTGCCCCGGGGAACGCAGGTACTCCGCCGCCGTGTCGCGATACGTTCGCTGCGCGTCCAGGTAGTCCAGGAGGCTGGCCCCGCCACGCCGGTAGGCGAACTCCACGGTGTCCCGCGCCTGCTTAGCCTTGGGGAGGTAGGTATCGCGCAACACGGTGAGCTTCTGCTGGGCGGTGCGGAGTGCGGCCAGCGCGGTGTCCACCTCCGACAGCGCCTGGATGGCGACGGCCTCCCGGGCGGCCTCGACGCGCTGCGCCTCCGCCCGGGCCCGCGCAATCTCGCCTTGATTGCGATCGAAGATCCGGATGGGCAGGCTGATCCCGAACCCGATGGTATTGTCGGGACCGATGCGCTGGTACTCGACCTGCGGGGTAATGTCCCACCACGCATTGGCTCGCGCCAGGCGGATGTCGGCGGTGGCTTTCTGCCGGGCGGCCTCGGCCGCCCGCAGGTCCGGCCGGTTCGCGAGGGCGCGGCGATAGAGGTCACTCTGGGTGGGCGCAATGTCCGTGAACGCGAGATCTCCAACGAGGTCGAAGTCCTCGGCGATCCGGTCGGGTCCCGCCGACGCCCGCAGCGCAATCTTCGCCGCCTTGAACGCCTGGCGGGCGTCGGCGGCATCCCGTTCGAAGGCAAACCGCTGCACCTGAATGCGCAGCAGTTCCAGCTCCGAGATGTCTCCGCGCTCCGCTCGAAAGCGCTGGATGCGCTCCAGCTCGTCCAGGGCTTGGAGGTTCTGCTCAGCTAGGGCCACGCCCTCGCGTCCGGCCAGGGCATCGGCGAAAGACTTTTTCACCTGGAAGATGATCTGTCGGCGCACGTCGTCCAACTCGTGGCCGGTCACCCGGGTCGCCGCCTGTGCACTGTCGATCCGGCGCTGCCGCTTCCCGCCAAGCTCGATGGGCTGGCCCACACTGAAGGTATATTGCGTCTGGCTGGCGTCGCTGGCGCCGCCGAACTGCTCGGCGAGGAAGTTGGCAGTGGGATTCGGGCGGAGACTTGCTGTGATCTCGTTAGCCGCGACCGATTGGCGCTCGAACTCCTTAGCGCGAACCGTCGGATTCGCCATTACCGCCAGACTCACCGCCTCGTCCAGGGACAGTCGCGTCAGCGGCCCCTGCGCGACCGCTTCTCCAGATGCGGCCAGCATGAGCATGCAGACCGCGCCCGTTGCACACGAAATGTTCATTCACCCTCTCGACCGGCCGACGCGAGTGCTGTGAAGCGATGAGGCCAAGTCTAGCGGGTCACACCTGAAGAAGACCTGAAGGCGACGTGAATTCCCCTTCAGGCTTTGCTCACGCAAGTGGCAGATGAACGATGAATGTCGCGCCCTTCTCTCCGGCAGTCTCCACCGAGATCCGCCCACCCTGGCGCTCGATGAGGGCCCGGGAGATGGCCAGTCCGAGGCCCACACCCGGGACATCGCTCGCTCGCGACGCCTTGCCGCGATAGAACCGCTGAAACAGCCGGGGCACGTCGTCCGGTGAGACACCCGGTCCCGAGTCGGACACCGTGATGACGGCTTCCCCGTTCCCCGCCCCGATCGCGAGTCTCACCTCGCCTCCGGACGGCGAGAACTTCACCGCGTTGTCGACGATGTTGGCGAGCGCCACCTTCGCTGCGACCGGCGCCGCGTTCACGAGCATCTCGGGCCCATCCTCGACGAGGACGAGGATGCCGCGCCGCTCCGCCTCGGACGTGACCGCCGAGACGGCGGCCTCGACGATCTCGCTCACCGGAACCGGCCGCGCCGCTTCCGCCTCCTGCCGGGCGTCGATCCGGGCGAGCTCGAGCAGCTCCTCGGTCAGCCCCTGGACCCGCTGGACCTCGCCCAGACACGAGCGCAGCGTCTCCTCGTACTCGGACAGCGGGCGCGGCCGGCGCAGCGTCACCTCGAGCTCCGCCCTCAGGCGGGAGAGCGGCGAGCGGAGCTCGTGCGAGGCGTCGGCGGTGAATCGCCGCTGGATCTCGAAGCTCCGCTCGAGCCGGGCCAGCATCTCGTTGAGCGTCTCGACGAGGCGCCCGATCTCGTCCCGTGTTCCGGGATGCGGCAGGCGCTCGGTGAGATTCCCCTCCCCGATGTGGCGCGCCCGCGTCACCATCCGGTCGATCGGTCGCAGGGCTCGGCGGGCGAGCAGCGCCCCGCTCAGTCCGATCGCGGCGAGAATCACCACCGACATACTGAGGAATAGCCAGCGACCGACCCGCAGCACCGCATGCGCATCGTCGAGCGACATCGCCACCTGGACCGCGTAGCGCCGCTCGCCCACCCGGACCGGGAGGGAGACCATCCGGACCGGTTCCTCCCCGAAGTCGGTGACCGTCCAGAACACGGTCTCCCCTTCCCGCAAGCGCGCGAGGAGGGGCGGGGGCGTCGGCAGACGGGCGGTCCCGAGCGTCCCGCTCTGCGCGACGACCCCGCCGTCGAGGTCGGTGATCTGAACGAACTTGTCGAGTCGAGCGAACGAGGGGGGACCGGCCCCGGCCGCGATCTCATGCACGCGCGGATGGGCCGGGTCGCCCTGGAGCGCCGCCGCCTCCGTGGAGGCCAGCGACAGGACCGCGTCATCGACGATCTCGCCCAGCACCACGCGCCGAAGGGCCCAGTCGGCGCCGAAGGCGGCGAGCGCCAGCAGCGCGGCCAGGACGACCACCTGGCCCAACCAGAGTCGGGTCTTGAAGCTGGGCGGCCTCATGCGTCCGCCTGCTCCTCCTGCTGCCCCAACCGGTAGCCGAATCCGCGCACGGTGTGGATGAGCGGCACGCTCCCCCCGCGATCGATCTTCTTTCTCAGGTGACTCACGTGGGCGTCGACGAGATTGTCGATCACGTCCGACGCCTCGTCCCACACGCGCTCGACGAGGCGGGTCCGGCTCACGATCTCCCCGGCGCTCTGCATGAGCACCTCCAGGATCGCGTACTCCTTGGAGGTGAGCGCGACCAACAGGCCCGCCCGCGTCACGCGGCGCGTGGCGGGATCGAGCGCCAGGTCGGCCAGCCGGAGCACCGCCGGCCGGACGAGACGGGAGCGCCGGAGCAGGGCCCGGATCCGCGCGAGGAGCTCCGCGAACGCGAACGGCTTCGTCAGGTAGTCGTCGGCGCCGATGCTCAGACCGTTGACCCGGTCGGCCAGGGTGTCCCGCGCGGTCAACATCAGGATCGGCGTCGAGACGTCCCGCGCGCGGAGCGCGCGGCACACCGCGAGCCCGTCCTTGCCGGGCAGCAGCCAGTCGAGGACGATGACGTCGTACTCGTTCACCGTGGCCTGCTCCTCGCCGTCCTCCCCGGTCACGGCGACGTCGATGACAAACCCTTCCTCCTGAAGCCCCCTGGCGAGCAGCTTCGCGGCCTTCCGGTCGTCCTCGATCAGCAGCACCCGCATCGCGGGGTCCATCCTAGCGCCCATCGGCGCGTCCCGCCGCGCCTGAAGAAAAATTCAGGTGCCCTTCAGGCAATCTTCAGTCTCGGCCCGGTAGTCTCGATACTCGAGAGGACCAAGCCATGATCAAGCGTGCGCGTGCGCGCGGTCGGACCTGCCTGGCGGGAGCGCTGCTCGCCGTGGGCGCTTCCATGACCACCGGCGAGTTCGTCGAGGTCCAAAAGCTGTCGCCCGACGATCTCCGGACTCGATTCGGGCTGCCCGCGTCGTGCGATCCATCGGTGACGGCCCTGGCGACCGATCCGGCCGTGAGCCTGGTGACGGTCGCGGTCGATTGCCGGGCCCGCCTCGGGAGCCCACCGCCTCCCGCGGGACCGACCGAACGCCAACGACCACCCCGTCAGCCAGGAAAGGGATCCTAGCAACGGGCTCCGGCAGAAAGCCAGGCACTTCACGCAGGTCTAGACTCCCACGTCGTCAGCGGCACACGATCCACGCGCCAGAGCCAGATCAAGGCGACTGCAACGAACCCTCCACCGTAGGCGGCATAGATGCGCCCTGAGACCGTGCTATACAGGGCGTGACCTTCGAGGCACTGGTGGGGCCGGGCGTCAGGAAGGGGCTCATCACGCCGACGAGATCTGAATTGCCGGCGCCCGACGGCGACTGGCGACCGACTACTCGGGAATGAGAATGGACGCCCGATGACCCGTGAGATGCCCCCGGACCCCGCCCCCCAAGCACTGCCCGGCGTGGAGCCGGTCAGCTCGCCGTGGCGGATCCGGCGGTTCTTCGCCGAACTTGGCCCGGGCCTCATCACCGGGGCTGCCGACGACGATCCCTCCGGCATCTCCACCTACTCCGTTGCGGGCGCGACCTTCGGCTACGCCCCACTCTGGACGGCGCTCTTTTCCTTTCCACTGATGGCCGCAGTCCAGCTGATGTGCGCCCGCCTCGGCTTGGTGTCGGGCCGCGGGCTGGCGAGCGTCATCCGACGCCGCTACTCCCGCCGGGTCCTCTGGGGGGCGTGTGTGTTACTCGTCGTCGCCAACGTCATCAATATCGGGGCAGACCTCGGCGGCATGGCCGAGGTCAGCGAGATGGTGACCGGCGTGAAGGCTGTCTTCTGGACGCCCCTCTATGCCGGCTTCATCGTCTCCCTGCTCTTCTGGTCCTCCTACCGCCAGATTGCCCGCACCTTCAAGTGGCTCACGCTCGTCCTGTTCGCCTACGTCCTGGCCGCGTTCCTGGCCCGACCTGACTGGGAGGCTGTCCTGATCGCCACCGTGGCCCCGCGCATTGAGTGGTCCAACGGCTACCTCGCCACATTCGTGGGCATCCTGGGGACCACGATCTCGCCCTATCTCTTCTTCTGGCAGGCCGCCCAAGAGGTCGAGGAGGATCGGGCCGCCGGTCGGCGCACCATTCAGCAACGGCGCGGCGCGACCGATGCTGAACTCAAGCGAGCACGCACGGATGTGCTGACGGGTATGTTTTTCTCGAACTTTGTCATGTACTTCATCATCCTGACGACCGCTGCGACCCTCCACGCGCATGGGCAGACGCACATTACGACCGCCCGCCAGGCGGCCGAGGCACTCCGGCCGCTGGCCGGGGCCGGGGCATATTGGCTCTTTACCCTCGGGCTGATCGGCACGGGGATGCTCGGGGTCCCCGTGCTCGCGGGTTCCTGCGCCTACGCGGTGGCCGAGGCGGAAGGCTGGCGTGGTTCCCTCGAAGACACCCCCCGGCTCGCTCGACGTTTCTATGGGGTGGTGGCCGTCTCGATGCTGGGAGGGTTGAGCTTGAACTTCGTGGGCCTCGACGCCGTCGCCATGCTGTTCTGGTCAGCCGTCGTCAACGGGGTGCTCGCGTCGCCGTTGATCGTGCTGGTAGTCCTGCTCACCAGCGATCACACCGTCATGGGGAAGCGCGTCAACCCGCCACTCCTGCGGTGGCTGGGCTGGGCAACGGTCGTCATCATGACGGCGGCGACGGTGGGGATGTTTGTGACGCTGTGAATGAGACGCGGGTCCGCTTGTCCAGCATGCCATAGAGCTAAGGGTCACGCTGGCCTCCTCCTCTGCGCACAGGCGCTGCCCGATCACCGGCAGCACCCAGCCGCCAGGGCCGCGGTCTGCCCCACTCCCGCCGCCCTTGACCACCGCCGGGTTCCGAGCGCACCATCCCCGCAAGGAGTGGGCGCCCAACGGCGCCGCCCCGCGGGGCGGGCGGCGGACGGCAGGGCGGCCGGGGAATGCCATGGTGCACTGGGCGAAGCACCCGGGAAGGCGCGGACACGACGGGGCGTCGGCGGCCCTGCGCGGCGTCGGCCTCCGGCTGACCGGTCCGCGCCGGCTGGTGCTGGAGGTGGTCCGCGGGAGCGACGCTCATCCCACCGCCGAGGCCGTGCACCAGATGGTGCGGTGCCGGCTGCCGC
>WNFC01001167.1_pt1 | contig 32007 bp, 38 predicted proteins | sample 5400541 | NCBI WGS metagenome assembly WNFC01 (sample SAMN13153342, study PRJNA577476) | soil metagenome | isolation source: 120 cm saprolite under Douglas fir tree site 2 hole 2 replicate 1 | place: USA:California | collected 2015-04-18
GCTTGTTTTCTCAATGTTTTTTGGGTATCATTCGTATTGTTACCAGATTGTTGCCGATAACCCAGGAGGGCGCATGAAGGCCAAGGTTACGATGCTGGCGCGAATCAACAATCGGGAGTTTGGGTTCCCGTATGTGCCCGTTGAGGCCAAGCGAAACGCTGTGAAGTTCCCTATCGAGTGGAAACGCAAGGACGGCGAACGGGTTATTGGCCTACACGAGTTTGAGCCTGATGCGGTCATGGGCTTCTACGCTCGGTTCCAGAACAATGGTGTCATTCCGAAAGAACCTCTTGGCAAACGGTTGATGCTGCCACTCGGCAAGGACCCTGTATCGGCCTACATGGAATTTCAACGGCTGGACCAGGACTTCGAACGAATAGAGCGCGGACTTGCTCCAGTCAACGTTCCTGCCGATGCTCCGAACGCCACGCCAAAGATGACCCTCGCCCAGGCCGTCGCCAAGTTCGAACGTGATCTGACCGCCGAAGGTAAAAAGAAACGTGCCGTCGAGAGCTACATGGGTCGGGTTCGAAACTTCGCACGTTTCTTCGCAAAGCGCCCCGACATTCAACTGGACAGAATTACCGCCGATGATATCCGCAACTTCCTCGTGTGGCTCCCTACCAATATTCGCCGCCGTCCTGGTAGCGGAGGCCACATCAACAACACACAGCGCAACCACCTTCGAGATGTGAAGATCATGTTCACCAGGTACGGAATTCAATTCCCTCTTGAGAACAAATACTGGCCTAAAGAGATCGGCAAGCGGAAGCGGAAGTACTCCATCGACTCCGTCAAAGCGTTACTAGAGGCAACAAAGCGGGGCCGTCACGATAACAACCACTGGTCGGAGCAAGACGAACGTGACCTGGTCCACTTCTTGTTGAACACAGGGTTCCGGGATGAAGAAGTTGCGCATGCACAATACGGGGACATCAATTTTAAGAAGGGGTCCATCAACGTCTATCCCAAACCGGAGTTCAACTGGTCTCCGAAAAACAACAAGAGTCGGGAACAAGATATTGATCTCAGCCCGAACTTCATAAAGAAGATGAAGTCCCGGAAAGAGAGATACAACGCAAAAAGCACAGACCTGATCTTCCCGAACACCCTTGGCAAGCCGTATTTGAATGAGGGGTTGTTGAATGTAATTCGGAGGCTCACTGAAGAGGCGGGATTAGAAGATAAGGCGAGCCTGCACCAGTTTCGCAAGACTTTTGGAACGATGGTTGCCAATGCTCGTGGAATCGAACAAGCGAGAATCTGGCTAGGTCACGAGGATGTTGAGACCACGCAAGCGTATCTGGCAGCGGACGAATGGGTGTCCGCCGAAGATTCTGGAAAGAAACAGCAAGCGATCTTCGAGGCAGTTGGAGACTAAGCCGCCTTTTGCGTTCGGCGCTGAACGAAGCGTTCTACAGCCTCCCATCGAAACTTCCATCCGCCGTCCAGTTTAATGGCCTCAATTTTCCTGTCGCTGATATATCGCATGAGCGTGCTGCGACTGACGTTGAGATACACTCTCACGCATTCAAAATTTAGGAGATTGTTGCGATCACAATCGAATTTACGCATAGACGAGCCGATTCAGGGCACAATTCTGCGCCCAATATGAATTTGGCTTGTCCTAAGAAATTGCGTCTGAAGGACTATCAGTGGACTTTGAGGGACTTTCCTGAAGCGATTCCGCTACAGTACTGCATCCACTACCCGGTATATCCCTGTTGTCGGATGACCATTCGCTTTCGCGCTACCGACAACAGTTGCCCCTGTACGGAGCAGACATAATGATACGACTATCTACCGCCATTCCCTTCGGGTTTTAACCCTAGTCCGTTAGTGGGCCGGAAACCACAGGCGTTGCTCGGCGTCTTACGAGCAAAGAAAATCGGCCCCGAACAGCGAGGCCGTGTCGAAAAACAGACTAACAGAATCAGATCGGAATGTCAATCCCTGATTTCTGAACCAATCTATCACTGGCTTCCCTAAAAACGTATTGGCAGATCGCAGCCATGCTTTCCGGCTTGCGGTCTTCGGTCCCGCAACACCCCGCGTAGACATAACGAATCCGTTTTTGCCGCCTCTTTCAAGGACTTCTTCGCAGCCCTTTGGTCAACGCAGTTCCAAGTTTTCTCAGAATCGTCGTGAGCGACTCTACTTCATCCGGGTCTATGGCAACCTTCCGCCCGACTGTTGCAGTCGGGTCCGCCGCATTCCGCAAATATCCTTCATCGACAATTCCCATTTTATGGGCCAGCAAATGTCGTTTCTGAAAGCAACGACACGCTAATAGCCACTCGTCTGGAGTCACGTTCGCTGAAAAATCAAAACCCCAATTCGTCTTTATGTTGTCACGGGCACCTGGCAGATTTTGGAAAGAGAGTTGTTTGGCTTTACTTGAATGACCAATGCTATCGGCATACACGCGGTAAAGCTCCCGCCCGTAGCCATCGAACGCTGAGACCGCATCTTCAAGAGCGTTAGGGATGAGTTGAGCCGCGAGTGCGGGGTCACTCAACTGTCCTGCAAGTTCGACTTCCTTCAGACACAAATCGAGGTTCTTTTCTAGAATCTGACGCGAATTGTGCTCACGACAATCCGGGCAGAACGCGAACACACCATAAATCGCGTAACGAAGCGTGCAGTGTTCGCAGATGACTTCAGTTTCTAGCTGCTTTTCGCGGTAATACTTGATGGGATGGAGTTTGCCTTCGACCGTAAATTTCAAGCCGATTCCGAAAAGACCACTTGGCTTGACTTCAACTCTTCGGAACGTATCTTTCAAATCGCCCAAGACTGCTTCGCTGATTTTCCGAGAAACAACTGACTTTGCGTATTCAATCTGCTCCTGAGTAAAAAACTGGTCCTGTCCGGCGCTGAATCCGCAATACGGACAATTGCAGGGCAAGTTCTCCCCTTTGAGACCCGTTCCCAACTGAATTTTGAAATATCCGAGGCAATCCGAGGCCGGGCATTCTCGGCCAACAAAGCCGTCTTCGTCAGTGGGAAGAGAAACTTGCACTCGATTACCCAACCGCTTTATATGGTCCAGGCTCATTTTCCAGGTTCCTATCCTGCCAAATATGTTGCTTCTTACCAAGTAGCGGATATTCCGCAATCGCGTAGGAAGGCGCGATCTGCTTCGCTTAAACCGATAGGCAAAACTCTCGGCTCGAAACTCGGTTCCGTTTCTCGGACCTTTGCACGCGCCAGAGTCACGCTAGTGACGAACGAATGTCCCTGAGTACGAAAAAACGAAAACCCGAAACGAAATTCATTCTGTTTGCTGCCCCTAAGTCCGCGTGGGATTCGCGCATCCAGTTCGCGTTGAATTGCCTTTTGATGTTCGTAAGCCATAGTTAAGTCCCCAAGTAACTTTTGCCCCCAGTTTAACTCCATTCTCCGATTCGCGGAACGGCAGATTGAACTCTACAGTTACCATCACATGATAGAATCCCGCTCACGGTTGGTCATTATGACCGCAAGAAAATGACGCAAGAACTGCTTTACTCAACAACGCTCAGACTGCGCGGCCCTTGGCTATTTGAAACAAAGCAACTTCTAGCCCTCGATGGCATTCTCGAACGTTTTCGTTCTCGTGATCCTGGAGCAGACGACTACGGTTCTGAAAGCAAGAAGTCACTAACGATTTTCCTTTCAAGCGACCGGGAACTCAAAACTTCCAGCTTCCAAGAAGCTATATCGCATATTGGTTCTCAGAATGAAGTTGCAAAAGGTTTCGAATACGTTGCAAAGATGCAGAACATCACGCTGTCCGTACTCCTGACGCGCAAGAAGTCCGAAAGCAAAGACAAAGAGGACGATGAACAACATTTTGAAATCAAGGTAAACCCGCAATCAGCAACGGGCAGCTACGAAATTTTCTTAGAGTTGAAAAATTGGGCTGATACCGTAGCAGCACCACTCTGGCAACAATGGCTTCTTTTTGAGCCGCGTCCTGTATACAGAATCATTCTGTTGTTTCCTATAATTTTTCTTTTATCAACGCTTTTTAACACAGCCCCTTCGACAGCCGAATACAAAGAAGCCCTTAAACAAGAGGCTCGCACACTGCTACACGATGGAATCAATGCACAAAATCAGACGAGAGCACTTGAATTGCTGCTGGCTTTGGAGTCGGATTACATCCCGCCTGGAACGAAGCCTCAACAGGTACGGAAACCAATTGCGTGGTATCTAATTGCTATCTATATTTTCGGATTTTTGTCATTCACGCCAACTGTTTGCATCGGAATATGGAGGGGAAAGCAGCGGCTTCGCGTATGGAACTTATGGATGAGATTCAATACTGTTACAATTCCCGGCCTCATTCTTGCACATTGGGTCTACCCGCAATTGTTTTCAAATCTTGAAACCGCGTTGCGACACTGAATTTCCTAACGGGATGCTCTTCTCCATCTTAGAAATGACGCCATGACTAGTGCGCCTCAAATTGATGTCTCGCAAGTTCCAGTGCCTTTGCGGAGCCATCCGAAGTTCTTGGAAGAGATGACCGACCTTCTCAGTCGGTTATCCAAACCAGAATATTTGGATTTGTTTGCGAAGCACGAAGCAGGTCATGAATACTACTTTCGAGAGGCTGGCGTAACAAGATTCGAGTATGTACCGCCGCTTATTACTTATACGGAGGCGAACAAGGAAAAGCCATTCTTGGGACAGTGGGCACGAATAAAAACGCTCGATTACAAACAACCGGAAGGCGACGATTGGCTGTTCAAACTGGCAAAAGGTTATGCGGCTGGTGGTGAATGCTCTAGGAGGCTCACCACCACAGACTATGCTGGCGACACGATTGACAGAAAGCTGTGGGGCGAAATGTGTGCAGACTGTTATAAGGACTCGACGCTCACCAAGGAGGAGGTTGACGCTATTGCAGACGACCTTTGGGACAAGGCTCAGATGCCGCATCTTTACCCTTGGGCACTTTCTTGACATAGTCATCTACAAGATGTTTGGAATCTTCCTCAAACAGTTTGTTGACATTCTCAAGGACAACCTTCTCCAACTGCTCTCCCTTCAAAGTAGGTTCCGTTACAAGAGTTAGTTCACTCATCTCCTCAATTCCTTTACCGTGTGCGCCGTTCAACCGCAGCCCGATACATCCGAAGCTGGTTCGTCTCAGCTTCATAAAACACGCGGGGACCGTACAATTTCGGTTCGAACCCACACTCTCTTTCGTAGTAAACGTGGGTTCCTTCATGCAAACAAGTAATTGCACGTTCTTTCGGAGAATCTGAGACATAGAAAAATTCTCCTCGTCGCGGCTCAATACCGCGCACAAAATGAAAAGGGCGACACCGAAATGCAATGCCGCCCGTGAAGTGCTGCGCCACTTGGATTCACGCTTCCTGTCTGGAAGATCATGTCAGGGCCGTGACGCAGATGGTGCCCCGATCTTTTGGCCTGTTAGTAGCCCTTCGTCGTAGGCGGATGCTTCTTTGGTTCGTCGTTAGTGTTGCCTTGGGAATCGATTTGAGCGCCATGCGGCCCGGCTGAACGTGCTTGCTGGACGCGAGTCGCTGAAGCGACACCCACAGCTTCCTGCGAACGATTCACAGCGGTCTTCACTCCGCTATGAACGCCGTCGCCTTCTTGCTTCGGATGAGGATTAGCGTGTCCCACGTGAGCGGGAGCAGGCTTTACTTTCTTCACTCCGCCTTTCGTCTCATCAATGTTCGTTGATGTGGTTCCGGGCTGCGAGCTATCTAGTTTTTGAGATGCCTTCGAATGCTTACCAAGAGCATCCTCGGGATGTGATTTTGAACTCATGAGTTTTTCCTTCGTGGCTATAGTCCACGATTTTTGAATTGAGCCGAACTGCAAAGAAACACCTGTAGCTAATCAGCGGCTCTGTGTTTCTTTTTCTACGTCACGAATGACGCTGAAACTTGTTTAGATCGACCCTCTTTGCTTCATATTCAACACTAGCTGTGCCACGGCTTCCCTTGAAAGACCTGGGCCAGGGATTCCTTGCAAGCCCTCGCGTCCTTCGGGGCCAGCGGGTCCTGAAACAACGCTATCCGCACCGTCTCGTCCTGGCAATCCTTGCTCGCCGCGTTCTGCTCTTGGAAGAACAAAATCCAAAACTTGAACACCGTTTTCTTCGCGAACGCTGACAGATGCTTTCGTTCCTACCGAAATATCACCGATGACAATTTTTGCATCGACCCCATCAACTCCGTCTCGGCCAGATGGCCCCACGACTGAATCACCCTTTGGGCCGGGGATTGCAGGGCCAGCCGGACCAGTAATAAGGACAGCCTTTCCCGTGTCGTCTATCGCCCCGCTCTTTAACAACTCCAAGATGACGGCCTGGGAAAGAGCAGTTTCAGAGGCTTGTTCGGCGGCTCTGAATTCTACTTGCAGACTTCTTACTTCTTTTAACACACTCACCAGTTCAGCGTGTATGGCGTTCTTGGCAACTTCTACGCATTCACGTGGGTCCGCATCTTTTCCCGAAGGACCTGGAACCGTGCTATCCGCTCCAGCGGGTCCTCGGGCACCTTCCGTTCCTCTTCGGGAATCGCGGTGTAGACTTAACTCTTCTAAATATTTTTGTACACGGGATACCCTTTCTTCCAGAGTACCGTCCGTGGTAAACGCTTTATGATGCATAACTGCTCCTCGAAGATCGGTCTATGCCGCCTTCAAAAATCAAACTTCAAAACTTTTAGAAAATGAAAGGATGCCTGCCGTTGCAAACAGCAAGCATCCTGTTGGCTGTCTAGCGGTCACGGCTCGTTCGAATCGATCAGCCGCGTGACCGTCCGGCAACAATTGATTCCTGTATGAGATTGGTCGGATTTCGACGCTCACACAGGGCCGGAGTTTTTGTTCCAGTGATCTCGGGGCGCTCCTGGGATTAGCATCGTCTCAATCAAAAATCTTGGGAAGGAAAGACGAATGGGCCAGGGCGCGACGTTTTCAAGTGGAACGAAAGAACTACTCTTCAATCACCGAAAAGACCAACTTGCCATCTTCAATTGACAAGCAAAACTTCATGCCTTCTTCGAGAAGTTTGAGTGCATCATCCGTAAGATCGATTGTAAATCGTGTATTGACTCCGTATTCCGCATCGTGTTCTCTGTTTTCTGCATGAACCTTCATGTGTGAACTTCCTCGCCGCTCATGCGGCTTCCTTAATGACCGTGTACCTTTTATTCGCCATCAGTTCGTGAAACTTTTCGCCGTGGCTATCGGCTTCGAGGATGGCCTGATAGGTCCGTGGATGGATTTGGTGATAGACGATCTTTGCTCCGTCCTGAAAAATGACAACGAGCCTGCGAGTTACGCTGTCATAGTCCAAGCTGCGAATGTAACTGCTATCTACTCTCATGTGTCACCACGAAGCACAACAGGTTTGTAACCCCAGGCTTTCTCCCAATCCGTCAACTTGCGCTCCGCGACCAGAGTAGGTTCTTCCTTTACTTCCGGTTCCTTCGTTACACGTTTACGAATTTCGGCAAGCATGCGCTCCACCGCGTCCTCATAGAAAAGCATGTCTGCGGCGACCCAGGTCGCATTCCTCCGCTGCTTCGTGGCGGATTTGTATTCAGCAAATTCGATCAGATATGCGTAGCCCTGTGGGGAACACCACAAAACATAATCACCCAAAAGATACGTTCTGATCGCTATTGAAGCGTGAATCTGAGGACAGGTAAAACCTTCCTGTTTTAATCTTTCAAGAAAGCCTTCCACAGTTAAGGGTAAAGATTTCTGACTCATTGAATGCTCCTAGCTTTGATCGATGGGGCCAAAGGAGCAGGCGAAAATTCGTATTGCTTCCTCAACTGATTCATTTCCGCATAGATTTCACGGAATGACTTTCCGTTGGCAACTCCACGATCATAGGTTTCATTCATCGCTGCTCGCTGCGAGTGATAAGTTCCGTAATTCTTGAGTTGGTTGCACAGTTCTTCCCAGGCTTCTTTCGGTTCTGTTCTGATTGCTGGTGTTTGCTTTGCTTTCTCAGCGGCCTCCATGTCCTGTCGCTGCTCTGTCGCAGTCTTATTTCTGTACGAACCATCAAGATTCTTTATCATGTCGCCGCCGAGGAAAGGTGCTCCATCGTCCGCTTTGGCTGCGGGAGAGATCGGTTCCGTTCGGCGCGGCTGTGGGACGCGGTGTAGCTGTCGTCCGGGCCTGTTCGCAATACGATTTTCGGCATCCCGAATCGCCGTAGATGAAACGTCCTGACGACGATTGCGAAGTTCAGTCAGCAACAACGTAAGGTTGGCGTAGGCGTCGTCCCCGGAATTCGCCAACTGCCCTGGCTTCCCTTGAGTGTTCAGCCACGCTGCCAATTGCTGCGCTGCGTGTATGTTCTCGTTCGCGATATGCGTGTATTCCGCATGCTGCGGAGATGAATAGAACTTCAGATGTGGCTTCAACTGCGGAAAAGCTTGGGCGAAGTTAACTTCATTCATATCCTGCTTCCAAACTTCGAGGAAGTAGTTCAGGACCAACTCCGCATTCGCAAGGGTCTCCGGGTCTTTGCCGTCATAGTTGACGATGTTGTTGTCCTTGCAAAACTTCACGTAAGCGAGGACTTCCTGCTCTGTAACTGTCCTTGATGTTCTTGCCATTTTCATTCTCCCTTTACCACACCATTTAGGCGTGCTGTGATCGCCGCGAATCCATACTTGCTACAAAAACGTGCGTACAACTCTTTCGGCAACCTCAGTAAGAACATGCGATCAATTGCCTGCCCGTCCTGAGCCTCATTAGGCAGAGGCGGGTAGCCGACCCCTGCTTCCTTCTGTTCCCTAATCTGTACCTGCCGTGCCGCGTGTTGCTGCTGACCACGTAGTTGTTCGGATTCGTAGCGAGCCGCCTGGCGAAGTTCCAACGGAGTGGCCCGGTTTATCAAAAAGTCTTGACGCTCCTCTGCCGCGTCCTGGCGGAACTGTGCAAGGTCCTCCTGGGACGCCGGGGCCAACTGCAATGCGTTCGATTGCACTGCCTGTGCCAACGTATATCTGTCGAGACCGTCTCCCAGGACAGATTTTGCCAACAGGTAGTTCGCCTCGACTTCAGAGAAGCCGTGAGAACGGGCGAAAGCATTGAATATCTCGCGATCTTTTTCGGCCTGAGCAGCTTCCGCTTGCTTACGCTTTGCCGGGTCCAAAACATCGGCGCTCTGCCAAGACAACTGATTCGCGAGTGACGGGTTTTCCTTCAGAACCTTCTGGAACCATGTAGCACTGATGGATTCGCCTTGGTCCTCTTGTACCCACGACTCGATGATGTCCCGATTAGCAGCGTTATCAATCGCCACGCGGCCATTCACCGGGGTGGAGAAGACGCGCATCAAGACGGATGCCGCGTGGCTCATGTACGCGTCCTCACGTTGACGGCGGACCTGTTCTTCAATCTCTTCAAGTTCCTGCTGACGCTTGATGACTTCCGGCGAGTTTAGAGCTTCCTCGCGGATTGCGGCCAAAGCGAAACCGGCTGCAATCTTCTCCAAGTCTCCCGTGGACATTCGTTCCAATCGCATACGAATGTCGCGATGTTCGGCTGGTGTACCTGGTGTACGGACAACAACCAGGTCTATTAAGTCTTTCTTATTCATTTGTTTTTCCTTTTGCCGCTGTGCGGCTTTCTTTAGAATTCAAACTTCGAAGACGCTTGAGCAATTCTGTTAACTGCTCGACTGTAGACTTGCGCAAACTTGTCAAATCAAATTTGCCCAAATGCACCTCTGGCAACAGTTCACATATTTCATTCATCAACTGCTGTTTCTTTCTTTCCTGCTGTCGCTCGATAAGGCCCATTGTTATTTCCTTTTGCCTTGCGGCGTCTTAAAAATTGTTACCGGGAAAAATCAGCGATGGTTCAGCAGCCTCAACCTCCCGCGCCCTAGGATTTTCTTGGACACCGAATTGTGATGAAAATGAGTCAGAGATCACAAGGAGGTGTGTATGAGCAAGGAGAGAGAACCAGCTTCGGGAGCCGCGGAGGGAGCCCGCAGGGCGACCGGAGGGGCGCCCGAAGAGCGGCGCGACGGCCGGGGGCGCTGGTCGGCGAAACGCAAGTTTGCAGCGGTTCTGCGGCTGCTGCGTGGTGAGGACCTCGAAACACTCTCGCGCGAACTGGGCGTGACCGCCGCGACGCTGTCCGGCTGGCGGGAGCAGTTCCTGGAGGGCGGCGCAGCAAACCTGAAAGCGCGGGAAGCCGATGTGGACAACGAAGAGACCCAGCGGCTGAAATCGCTGGTTGCCGATCTGAGCATGAGCAACGAACTGCTGCGCGAAAAAATCCACCGCCTGGAGGCCGGACGCCCTTTGGTCTGGCGGAGGCCGAAGCCATGAGCCGCGCCGCTTCGCCCTTCACGGGACGACGTTACGGCGTGGTGCGCGTGACGCGCGAATGGGAGATGGCGCGTTCCAGCTTTTACTATCAGCGAGGAATCGCCGCACAACCTGGGCGAATGCTCGGGCGGCGGGGACCCAAGACCGCTTGGAGCGACGCGGCGTTGCTCGAGAAGATCCGCGAGCTGCTGGCGGCCTCGCCGTTTTACGGCGAGGGCCATCGCAAAGTGTGGGCGCGGCTGCGCTTCGAGCACGTGCGCACATCGAAGGCGCGGGTGCTGCGGCTGATGCGCGAAGCGCAGTTGCTGGCGCCGTCCCGCATGTTTCCGAAGGCCGAGAATCCGCACACCGGCACGATCATCACCGAGCGGCCTAACGAAGTCTGGGCCAGTGACCACACCCTGACAGCCACGGTCGAAGAAGGCGCGGTGACGGTGTTCGTCGCGGTAGATCACTGCACCACGGAATGCGTGGGCCTGCACGCGGCGAAAAAAGCCACGCGGTTCGAGGCGCTGGAACCGCTGCGGCAAGGGGTGCGCGACTACTGCGGCGGCTTCCGCGCCGGCGCGGCGACGGGCATTCGCAACCGGCACGACCACGGCAGCCAGTACCTGAGCGACGACTACCAGGCGGAAATCGCCTTTCTGGGCATGGAGTCTTCGCCATCGTTCGTGCGCCAGCCGGAAGGCAACGGCTGCGTCGAGCGGTTCATTCGCACACTAAAGGAGCAGTTGCTGTGGGTGAAGACCTTTCGGACCATCGAGGAGCTGCGACAAGCCCTGGCAGAATTTCGCGAGCGTTACAACCAGCGCTGGATCGTTCAGCGCCTGGGCTACCTCACGCCAGCCCAGGCGCGCCAGCAGTTCCTTGCGCTCGGAGCCGCTGCATGAATACACTCAATTCACTGTCCAACAAATCCGGCGCTAAACACAGCAGCCTCAACCTTAATTGGGACCACCACCGGAGCCGTACCTGCCATGTTGTAAACAGGGCGGTGTCCAGACCCCACCTGTGGCTGACCTTCCCGGCTAATCCTGCCTTCCGATAGTAACGGCAGGAATCTTTTGAACTTTGATTCGCACGGCTTGAAGCTGGTCTATCGAGAACTCGACGTTCGCTCCTACAACCAAGTCCGGTCTTGACCACGCCAAGAATTCTCGATCTTCAGATTTAATGAACGTAGTTGACCTGTTGATCTTCGAGACGACGCCACTGAAACGTTGTCTCGAACCGAAATTTTTAAGGACTTCGGCTACGTGGTCGTCCAGGCTGGCGGTCATGCTGTCTCCGACTTCAGTTCGGATTCTGGAAGAACAAATTTTCCAGCCAACTCCAGCTTGACCGCTGCGCTGTTCCGGTCATGATTGTTTCCAAAACGCTGGTCTAGTATCGAAAGTAATTCGCGGTAGACGCCGCTATAAGTTGGAGAACTTTCTAGATTATTCTCGTGCGTTCCAATGACGATCATCCAACCCAAACCATCTGGAAAATAAGTACCTGCGGCTATAATTCCCTCGGGCACCTTACGAATCCACACCGGAGTATCTTTACGATACGCATACAAAGTTCGCGCAACATAATCAACGGATTCAACCGAAAATGGTCGGAAATAGGAATCTCCATGTGGATTCGGAGTAATCTCTTCCGCAACTTTATGCTGGATGTCTCGGACGTAATCGCGGACTTCAGCAGCCTGTTCCGGGTATCGGCTATCCCAATTGTCAATCCATTCGTCTGCATTCTCACGCAGACGTTCTCGGTATCGTTGGGTTCTTTCTTTACTGCTGTCTTTCAACTTTTTCATGTTTCAACTCCGGGAATAAAACTAAGATCGTCTATCTGACAAAGACCCGGTATGGGGGCGTTGCCGGGAGGCCCTATTTTCTTTTTCGGAATTACGCTGCGGGTTGCATCAGAAGTTCCGCTGCCTTCTGCTTTCGCAACTTCTCCTGATGGGCTTCGATCTTCCGAACATGGGCCAGAAAAAATTCCTGACTATGATTTTTCTTCCAGAAATTACACGTTCCACAGCACGCAACCACATTACCTACGACATACGATTGGGCATTAACAACGCGGTCCACCCCTCTCGGGAACCCGTAGGCCCCGCAGTACTGACAGGGCTTAATCACGATCTCTCGAAACTGAGCCTCGGTGAGCATGAACGGAATTCCCCGTTCGGCAGCTTTTCTGCGATACATCTTGAAGACGCTGGTGGAGTCGCAAATAGAACAGGTGGAGCGGACGATCTGATGATCGCAGATCGAACCGCCGCCGCATTCTTTACAAACGGAACGCTGTTTGTTGTGTTCACACTTTGCCATGCTCGAAAATTTCCTCTGAGACTTCAACCTACTTTCTACCGGACGACCACCTTTTGGGTCCCTCTATCTAAATTCAAACCCGGTAGGCCACTCCCTGGGCCATTGAAAACAAACTTTCGTTCACGCTGTCCTGAGACCGAGGCTTAGGGGCGGGGCCAGAGAGTACAGTCCTGGGGCCTGCCTTTTTGAAATTCCACCAGGAATGCAATGCGGCAATCAGATCGCCAACTTGCTCTGCGGAATTGCTCTGCGGTCTTCCGTTTTCGTTTACTATTGCGTTGCCATCAACCGTTCAGATCGTTGCACGTTGCGGGTTGCAAAAGCATGCTTGCTACCGATCTTTGCGCCGATACCCGCAAGGGCACCTGAGTGACTTCTTATCGAATCGATGCGAGCCGTATCGCGAACAACGTGGATACTTGCGCGGTCTGCCGCCAAGCTCGCCATTGAGACGAGCCGCTTTCGTCTTGGCCTTCGACGTGACCATCCCTCCGCGTTTCCCGAGTAGGCTCGCTGCTTGTGAGATCGCATCCACGTTCCGATGCTAAACCCAAGCGTCTCGCTAACTCAACATATTTTTACTATCCCAAGCGACTAGATTACAATCTTATTTTGTAGGGCCTGCAAACACTGTAGTTTGTTGCGATTACAAGGTTACATAATTCACAACGGTCTCCTACATTTCGTTGACAAACCCAAGCGGTTTGCTATACTCAGAACATAGAAAGCGAGACATCGATGAAATACTTGAAACCAAACGAGTTACTCAAGGTCCTGGCCGGAGCTAAAAAGTGTGGTCTCCGGGAACTTGCCATGTTTTGTCTTGCGTATCACCACGGTCTCCGAAGTTCCGAAATCTGCAAGCTGCTCCTGGCTGACATTAAAGACGGCATGATTGACGTGCGCCGTCTAAAAGGCTCGCTACACACAATACAGCCACTCAAGAGCCACGATAATCCGTTGTTGAATGAAAGAGCCATTCTATCGGCCTACATGCGTTCCAGGCCGGATACAGGCTCGCAATTCCTCTTCATCAGCCGTCTCGGGTCCGGCCTAAGCAGGCAACAGGTATACAGACTGTTCTCCAAGATCGCCATCCTTGCTGGCGTAGGCCAAAAAGGAAGCCACTGCCTCAAACACTCTTTAGGTCGGCACATGATTGAGCAAGGCGTCTCGATTGCCCACATCCAGCAAATGCTTGGACATGCTGATCTCAAGGCCACGGCTCGCTATCTGTCCATTAGCCAGGAGGACGCGGCCACGGTCGCTGACAAAGCAATGCAGTCCATCTTCGCTTAACCCATCTTTTAATCCGACCCGTTGTTGCTGGCCCGGTTAATCGCCGGGCCTTTCTGTTTCTGATCGCCTTCCTAATACCCCTCGCCGTGCAATTCCTAGCCTGGTACAGCGTGTTTTCCGGTTCATGAGCCTTTGGACCCGCTGTGACGGTATTTCACCTGATCTCGAATCCCGTGTTTACCCATAAATTACTGATTCTGTATCAGTTATGACGATTTTCCAATTTTGCGACTGCAATTTGTGACATAAAAATCATTTTCGGCGGCGTTCGCCGAGCTACTAGCTAAGGAAATGCCGGACACGACAAGCGAACCAGGGAATTACCGTTGAAGGCGTAGCCAAATTCATTTACGTCTTTCTCCGATCTGACTTTCAACGAACTCCAAACACACTTTTTTCACTTAACTTGTTCAAAATCAATTGCCCCGAGTGAAGGTGTAGCAATCGCACCACTGCGAAGAGAAAATAGATAGATTTATCCAAAGATATTTAATATCAAATCTCTCTCTCTCTTTCTCAGAGGTACAGTTGCTACACCTTCCTCCTGGGCATCAGATTCTACAAGGCTTATCTCAAAAAACCGTGTTTTGCGTTGTTGCACCGTATGTTGAACGGAAGGCGTAGCCAAAATTTGCTACACCTTTCCTACTCCGGCCCGAGTCTCACATCATCCCTGACCAGCCCGATCATCTTCTTGACCTGTCCACGCGTCCCCGGTTCCGTGAATTCGCGGATGTAATCCCCGGCGATTGCCCCCCTATAGACGTTAGTCCAGATTCGTGAGCCGTACTCTTCAGGGTGCATTGCCTGGCTGAACTCTCGCCTGGTCATTTTGCCGCCATGCTGACGCAACTCACGAAGAATTTCCTTCAGTAGTCTGCCTTCGTCATTCTTCGCTTCAATCGGTTGCAAGAACGCAATGGCCTTCTGGCGGTAGTCCACCAGAGCGAGCGCCCTGGCAATACAATCCTCATCGATCTCGTCCAGTCCCAAATCGATGGCGAAGTACAACGCGAACTTGTACACCATGTTCATCGAGCGAGGGTCCCCGAATGCGGCAGACTTCTTGAGCAAACTGTCTTTAGCGTAATCGGAAATCTGGTATTCCTTTTTCTCGACTGCGCGGTCGATAAGCTTGCGAGTTGTTCCGATGGCGTTCTCTACCGTATTCACGAAGACTTCGCTTGATAGCGACTTCGGCTCCTCCGGCGTAACCAAAAAGAACGTCCTGTCAGGCATGCCAGACGCGATTCCCGCAATCCTCGGCCATTGACTGTTGAACCCACGAGTCGTTGTGCAGAACTGCCATCCAAAGCAGTATGTTCCAGCAGGGAACGCAAAGCTTTGATTCCTGTTCTTGATCGTGTTAGAAAAATCTTCGGACTCGTACCATAGGAGCAAATCATGAGGCAGCGAAGAGTTTTCAATTCCCGCTTTCGACACTAGCTTGCCCAATTCACCGTTAAACAGAATGCCGTGCTTTGCGTTGGCATTTTGTAGTTGTAATCCGAACCCTTCCGAACTTCCCGCCTGGCCGATGACAATTTTGCCTTCGGAATTGCGAAGCGAAGGAGCTAGATTCACAGCTAGACCCATGTGCCCGAAATATTCGTGAGCGAGACGGCATGAACTAGATTTGAAAAATTTCCCTGGTGAAGAGATGATTCCCAGGAAAATATTCACGTTCAGGCGCATCCCGCTGATGCTTACTTTATTGTGCAAATAGTTCAGCATCAATTGCACAGCAGGAAGCCAGATCAGTTCGGGAAATTTTGAGTTAACATCCGATACAGGCTTGGCAAGTCCTTCGTATAAGCTCGTGCCTTTTAGAATCCAATCAGGAAAAATGGGACGGGCCGCAGCTTCACTTACATCCAGCCATGACAAGTCCTCTGTTGCGGTCTGCGGAGCTTGTGTATCAAATTCAATTTTCCCGGTCGTGACCTGTCTCGTGATCGCATCTTCCTTCTTAGACCATTTGGTGTCGATGGAATGGAAGATTGTGTCGTCTAATTCCTTTCGTGACAAAGGCGGTGTGCAACGCTGTTCATTGATCTCGATGATCTCCTGTTTCACCTTCTCAGGAGCCATCCCTGCGTCCAGCAGCTTACCCGCGATAGACGCGAGTGCTGAATTACGTTGGCCGGAAGGAATCTGTACTTGCTGCGCTACTTCGGAAGATTTCTTTTCAATTCGCTCCGACTTCCAAAACAGAATCTCTTCTGGAGTCGGCTGTGTAAGTTGCCCGTTCCGTACCGCAACTCGGTATTGTTTTTGAGTTACCGGGTGAACTGACCCAGGAGAAACGCATTGTTCGCCATTCGCACGAATAGAAAAATCTTCGCCTTTATTCTGGCCGATGTTCTCAACACCAGGCACAGACAAGTAGTATCTGTGGCCCTTTCCAGGACTGCTCTCAATAATCAGGTTAGATGTGAAGTCGTGGCCCCGGTTCTTGAAACGCTCACGCACTGCAACGGAATCGGCTTCGAAGATGAAATGCTTCCCTGAAATCGCAACCGAACCAAAATTGCAACCAGGATACTCCGCTGCCCATGCATGAATCTGCCCTGGGTCAGTCGAAGCCTTTGCAGGCCAGTTCTGCAAGAAAGGTGCCTTACCCTTCAATGGTGTTTGTGGAATGCCGTAAGTCGCGGCCATCCAGATCGCACCGTCTGCCGGACTCGGGAATTCCCCATTCGGATTCGGTTGCGGAATTTCGGTCTTCGGCTCTGCAAGTGCAGACTCCGGCTCATTCTTTGGTGTCTGTGCAGGCGCATCCAACAATGCCTGCGCTGTTTCGAAATCAATAATCCAATTTCCTGAGCGGTCTTTTCCGAAATGAGCAGTGAGGCTGACTGAATTGAGAGCTATGCCAGCGGCCTTCTGTTTGCTGATGTATTGTTGCGCTTCCTGTAGCGGAATCATTCTGACACCGCCTGACGCGCATGTGCGAATGCATTTAATCCTGTCGGAGTTACATTTACGGCGATCTCTGGCTTGCCCGGTTTTGGACTTGCCGCCAGTTCGAAACTAACCTCGTCGCCAACTACAGGGTCCGTCGCTCTCTTCCAATCACGAATGTGAAAAAATATTCTGCGGTTGATCTCATCGTTGAAGATGAATCCATACCCTTGCTGATGAAAATTTACTACTACACCTTCATACCTACGTTCCATTTCAAAATCCTCGCCCTTGTTATTTGGGCATCTTCAACCGTCAGGCCGAAGTTACAGTAAGGGCGAATGAACTCAATCGAGTGATGCCCATTTCTTCGCGGACTATGCCGCAACTTTCTCTGCTAATTCTTTCCAGCCTGGTAGCTTGAGGTACAGTTCTCGCCAATGATAAGGCATCACCAAAGTCTTGTGCTGCTGCGTGCATTCCATTTCGAGAGGAAGAACTGAAACCATTTGTCCCGGACCTTTCTTCAGTTCGCAGTTTCGTCTCCCACAAACGGAACACTTCCACGTTACTCTGGCGAACCACCAGCGGTCATTCTCACTCCAACTAAACGCTGCTTCAATCGGTTCCATTTTCAATTTTCCTTTTCTTCGAACCCGAAGCCCAGGTCCAGCAGGGTCTTCGCTATTTTTGTTTCTGTAGTTCGCATGCTAGTTGAGAAGACGTGACAGGGATGGCCCATGTCGTTGAGCACCTTGACTACGGCGTCTGCGATCACACGGTCCTTAATCGGCGTACCTTCGGTTCCCCAGGATGGTTCACCATCTCGAATTCCCTGAAACAATTTGTTGCGTTGAATCAAGTCTTCAATAATGTGGACTCCATAAATCAGTGTTCCCGGTTCCTGGACGCGGGTTACTGATATAGCTATGCGTGCGGCTTCAAAATCTTCCAGCAGTTGCTTCGCTTGGTCCGGGTCATCCAATCGCGGTGTGAAAGGTTCGAATGCCGCAGCCATCTTTGTAAATCTGAACATGAGCGTAATTAGTTCTGCCGCAGTTTGAGGCTGCAAGTCCTTGGTCTTCGAATATGCTTTGGATAGATTCGGTTCAGACGCGCCTACAATTCCGAACCGATTAGCGACAGCGGAAACTAGACCCTTGGTCCAGTTCAGCTTCTCCGCCATTTGTTCGATCTCAAAAACACGCTGTTGCTCGGTAAAGCCCATCAGTGACTCCGTGAAACATTTCTTTGTCCAACATCGGGGTAAAATATAAAATTGCAGAATGTGCTCTGCTTTGAAAAAGTTTGTTTGGTTGGAAATCCTTGCCGAGGATGTTCCGCCTTGCCAAAGAAATAGTGGACGCTGATTTTAGAGTCAACGCCCACCCGGATTCGACGGCGGCAAGGTTGCCGTCAAAACTCAAAATTGTTTTGGCACGGGGTCAACTCATCTCCCGTGCCGGGAAGCGAAACTCATCTAGGACAGGACTGAATGTCGCTGTATGCTTCCGTCGCCGTTAACGTTTCATGCCGTTCGGCTTAAACTTTACAAAATTGTTTTGGCGAAGACACCGGGGAAATCACCGATATGCCTTTACTCTCTGGTCTACCTATAAGAGGCACCAATGGGAGCACTCTTTGTCCCAAATAGGGACATGCTTTCGAAGATCGGGGACTCATAGTCTTCATTAGTAGCGCCAATAGACAGACGCATTCCGGGGAAAACAGCTATCACACTGAAACTAAATGCTTTACGTGGAAATATCAACCTGAACCGAAATCTTAATGGGTAAAAAGGTTACAGCGCGATCTGTGCGCCCAGGCGATAGTCTCCTCATTAGAAGCCTAAATAGAGGCATGCTTTCCTTACAGTCTCATCACTAGTAGCCCCAATAGACAGATGCATTTTTCATGTCACCAAGGTCTGGCGACACTGCCAAACGCATCACGGGCATAATGGATTCAAGAAACTTACAAATCTGGTCACAGTTTTCAGCGTGGGGGCTTTCCGTATAAGAAGAGGTTATACCGAAAATCATGGAGTCGGGCTTTTCTGCTGGAGGACCCGGAGTTTGCTACGCGGTTTACCACTGGCGAGTCAGTCGCCATTCGGGTCGATGCCCACTGATGTGAGAAACCGTCTATCGTTTTGCTTCTCGTTTTCTTTTTCAGTGACGTATGCCAACCAAGGTGCCCGGAATTCGGCCTTTTGTTCCGGCGTCATCTTTCGAACCTCGGCGGTTATCAATTCGATGAATTCTTGGAGAGAGCCAGAAGTTTGCATCAGTTCACCCGCCGCGATTCTTCTCGTTCCCGCTTCCAAACCTGCTCACGAATTTCCCACCCGTACAATTTTGGTCCGCCTAGTGGTGGCTGATATCCTTCGAGTCCCGCACGGATGATCTTTTTAGCGCAATCTGCGCCAACACGAACTTCTTGGCCGTCCGCCGTGACCGCCGCATAAACGACAGAGCGCAGCATGCGACGGTTACACGCGAAGCATTTCATAAACTGAGCCTACCACGTCGGCTCATTCTTGGTTCTTCTCTGCCGGGCCGCGAGGATGAGCGGACGATATTTCTTTCGAGTCTCATCAATCGCGGCGGCAACCTGGTCGAGCGAAGGCATCTTGCCATTGCGGATTAGTTCCTCGGCCAGTGTCTTCCTGGCGGCGTCAGCCAATCCCCGAATGTGTTCTCTTGGGTCAAACTTTTGAAATTTCGCCATGTCTCCTCCTAGTGAACGGGTTCTGGTTCTGCCACGGGTTCAGATTTTTCCGGCTCAGGTTCCGACGTGCGCCACACTTCATCTGCGCCGATCACGCGATTGAAGAAATGGAATACGCATCCGAAGCCACCCAAGTCTTGTGGTTGCGCGAGTGTGTACAGCGTGTTGACCAGCACGCCGAGCGACACTGTACTTGTCAGCGCGACCAACTCTTCGTGCTTCAATTCCATCAGACTTGCGAGTCGGCGCTCAACAAGGACTCGAATGCGTTGTGTTAGCGGATTCAAAGTCATTCTGCCCTCCGAACTTTCGGCGGATAGATAGCCTGTACATTGTCGAGCAATTGATATTCGCCCCGTCCTTCGGTTTGGACGTATCGAGCAACGGGCAATTCAGTACGTCGATTGTTTCCTGTGATGAGAGAAGCTACCCAGGTGCCACGAGGATGGGTGGGTCATCCGACTACCCGAACCTGTCGCTTTGTACTTCTTTCCATCGATGATGTAGGCGACCGGGTCATGAATCGGGTCCAGCGGACGGTTGCCTAGCCAAGTCTGCATGCCTAAATTGCAGGTCTTTGGAACAACGCCGTGATACCACGCCATGTGCGAACAACGTTCGAAGTTATCGCCGCACTCTATCGTGGTCCAATTTATTTCTTCGTTGCTGTCCAGGTTGATTCGACCGACTTCCTGCCAGTCGTATTCGCTGGAGACTTCATGCTTCTCGCGGCTCAGAACGTGAAGAATTTTCTGCTCAGGCTCATCGCCATGCTCAGGGATAGTTTCGAACACGTAGGCCCAGGATGCCCCGCAGTCTGTCTTCTCGTCAGCAACCCAACCCTCTTCCTGGCGCTGGCCGTGACAGTAACACTGAGGACGGCGATTTGACGGCTGCGCCATGAATTGGTCAATCGTCATGCCGTCAGGACGCGAACCGGCATTTGTATAGCCGGGCTTTAGGTTGAAATCTTTGTGGACAATCGTGCTCCAGCCTGTATGCTCATCCAACAAAACCTGGAGCAACCGGGTAACGTCACGCTTGAAATGATCTCGGTACAATTCAACCAGAGCAACACCAAGGCCGGAAGGATATGAATCCCAATGATGGTATCGGCCAGCAAATGTCCCTTCACCAGTGGAACGGGCAATGATTCCGTTTGTGCTCATGCGACCACCAATCCATCGTTCTGAATTCCATGAACGATGTCAGCGATGTAGCGATGTTCGACGACGACGGTGGGCCAATGGGGTTGAAATCCGTTGTCTTGTCCGATGTGTTCTTCGAGCCAGGTAGTAGCTGAGGGTGTGAGTGGTCTGAGAAGAAAGATGCTTCCGTGATTCTCACAGAGAAAGTCAACCGTTGGTGAACTGCCTGACCGAACAAATGAATCGTTATGCGAAGACATCATTCCTCCAGTTAAGAGAAGATGCCTTCGAAAGTTTTGGGAGGACTAAGGTGGTTTGTGCCCCTACAGGCCGTATCCCTTCTTTCGAAGGAGAGCACCGGTGGCGTTTTTTCTCGCTCGGTTGCTGGAGCGCTGACTGCACGCTCACTCTTGATACAGAAGCTACTATACCACACTTGGTGAAATGTGGTCAGAAATCTGTTCGATGGACCGGCGCGACGGCTATTACTGGAACCGAAAGAACGGCGCGAATTGGGCGAGGACAAGCGCGAGTTCGAAGAACTTCTCAGGCGAGACTGGGAGGAGTTCGAACGGCGGAGAAAACGATGAGCGCGGCGATCATCAACTAAAGAAGAACCGGCAAGTCTACTCGGTTGAAGGAGCCGACGCCGTCACCTTAGTCAGTCCGTCCTGAGACCAGATGTTTGTCTCCGTCCGGTAACTCGATGCGTTTTCCGTCCGAGACGTCCACCCAGGTGTGGCCCCCATCCTCGGTTTTGAGAAGCAAGCCAATGCCCCCGGCCCAGCCTGCTCGTTCATTCAGGAAGTAAACTGACCAGAAGAATTGTCCAGGGACATGCGGGAGTTCCTCGCATGTCTTTCCTCCATCTTTGGTGACAGTTATGAAACCTGTTTCGGCGCCGCCTTCCATGTTGCCCTCTGTCTTCCCGGAAACTGCCCACCCGTGACGGTCGTCAAGGAAGAAAAAGCCATAGCCGCCGAAGCACGACTTTCGGTCTCCACCGATGCTTTCCCAGGTTTTGCCGCCATTATCTGTGTGCCAGAGTTTGTCCCCCTCGATCCACCCATGTTCAGCGTCCAGGAATTGAAGACCTGTGCCCGCAGGGCCCTTATTTTCCCAGCTCTTTCCACCATCTGTCGTGTGGTAGGTTCCTCTTGATCCTGTCGCCCATACTTCTCGTTCCGAGACGGCTTGGATCCCCCCAAAGACAAACTCATTCTTGTCATGTTTGTCTAAAGATGGGTACCACGTGTGGCCACCATCCTCCGTTACGGAGATTACACCGTGGTTCCAAAGATCCTCGTCAATCGACCACCCTTTAAGTCGCGTCGCAAACGAACGCCCTCTGCGAAACCCCGGCACCCCGTCTTCGGTTCTCTTCCAGGTTTTCCCACCATCGAGAGTCTCGAATGTTTCCGGGTGCGGCTGACTTTGCTGCTGGACAAATCCATGGTTCTCATCAAGGAAAGAAATTGCATCTATCTTGTTCATGGGTAATCGTGATACTCGGTTGACCTGCGAAACGTCAAGTGCCACTCCCAATAAGGGGACCAAGACAAAGACGAAGCGTTTCATAGTTCTGTCCTCTTAATGATTGCAGATAAACTCGCGTATCCACTTACCTGCATCCGATACCGAAACTTCTCCGTCGCCCAGCAGGGCACCCAAGAGTCCTCCCATCGACCCTAGGCGAATGTCGCCCTCATTGCGCGGGTTCCGATCCAAAAAATATGCATATTGGTCAGTAACCAATGCACTCCCCGTGACAGCACCAAGTTCGACGAATGCTGCGAAGTGGTGACTCTGATCCTCAGCGGGATGTAGGCTATCACGAAATTGGGGTTGAAACGCCCCTGGGTAGGCAAGGTCTTGCTGTGTCGGCGTGTTGCCAGGACCCGTTGTCGGGCCGACTCCGAATTGCGTGGGAGTCCAGTTTCGATTCCCGAATGCCTGCAGTACCTTATTTGCGTTAGTTCCTTCCTTTCCGCCGACACCGGCAATTGCATCACCGAACGCAACAGCAAACCCGATAGGGTCGTCTGAGAACCGTTTTGCTAGTAAGTCGGCAAAACCCGCCATTTTTTCGCAGGCGTCTGGCAAATCTAGGAGATAGTCTGAGTGCAGGACGGCAATTCTGGAGATCGGCTGCACTCGGTCGAGGGAGCCGACGCCATCATCTAATCAGCCCGTTCGTACGCGGTGAAGAGCCACGTCCCGTGACAGTTATCGTGACGGGATGAGCCGTGCAGGGTTTTCCTAGGACGCTCATCTCCTTCTGCGAAAGTATGTCTCTTTGCTTGTCGGTGAACGCTGGCGGAACAAGCTCTGCCTGCAGGCGATAATTCCCCTTCTTGGCCGGCAATTCAATGTGTAATTCACCGTAGGTAGATTCCCCTTGCTTTAGCACAATCCACAAGCTCGAATCGGATAGCACTTTGAGGGCGTCGACTTGTGCTAAGGGTGGCCAGGAGTCGGCCGAACATGTCCATGGTCTTAGGTTATGGCCTTTCTGGTCCAAGATCTGGAAACTGATGAATCCGTTTTCGCTGCTGCATTCGTGGAGGAACCGGTAGACGTACACAGGTGATTGGCTGGCATTTGTAAGAATGAACTTCACATGCATGACTGACCGAAGGCGATAGGCGGTCTTATCGGTCGATATTTGAAAATCGATCATGCTCTGCGAATCGCACTGCGGAGGCTCGCCAGACACGGTCAAGCCGAAAAGAGCTACTGCTGCTATTAAGCAGGCGTAACGCATGGTGTGCTTCATCGCCACGTCCCTCACGGCGGTGTCAAATTCCCTGTAACCGGAACAGTTTGCGTCTCGATGGGCTTTGGCGTGCAGTTCGTGATGAGCTTTTGGTAGTCGACCGCGTAGTTTACGTCGAGAGGCGCACCGATTTGATTCGCTACGTGCTCCAGCTCGTGAAAAAAACCCGTCATTTGGGTCGGCTTGTATGCGGAAGTTGCGAAGCCTGAATCAAAGCTGCTGAAACGATTCCCAAAGAATATGATTCCGTAGGCCGTGTGGGGGGGATACCCGAGAGCATAACCATAATTGGTTGGATTCTTGAACGTGTCGACTACGCTCGTCCAAACATCGGGAGTGATTCTGTCGGGGAAAGGGTTTGCCTGCCCTGCGGTATACATGTTGTAGCTTGTGCCAAACAATGAGTTTAGAGCATTTGCGAATCCGCCGAAGAGCGGTGCGCAATTGGGATTTGTCTCGAATGCCCTAAGTGCTTGCGCTTTTAGTTTTGCGAAATCAACGCCACCGCCACCGCCGCCGTGACCCAGGAAAATCAGCGGGTAGGCACCGCCACCGTCTCTCCCGTCAAAATTGAAACAATATGTGGTGCCACTCCCTTCGTCGTATTGGCAATAGCCGGACAGCCGAATCGTGTCCAGACCAAGAGGGTCCCGGAGATTTCCGGGATCATTCATAGCGTAGGCATATTTGTTTAGAGATTGCGGGTTGCCGGTGGTGCCAGAGAGGGGGTCTGGGGAGGAGAAGCGGCCCAAACGATTCACGGAGTACCGCATCATGGCGTAGTCGTTGCCAGATTCGGAGTCGCGCTCGTAGGAGGTGAAGAGGAGTTTGTCGCTGCTGGCGTTGTACCAGGATTCGCCGAAGGGATAATGGCCGAGCTGGGCCGACGTGTTGCCACTGGCATCGGTGACCAGGCGATTGGAGAGATGATCCTGGTGGTAGTACTTGGTGCCGGCGGAATCGATCTTGGCGAGGAGCGCGCCGCCAGAGTAGATGTATTCGCGGGAGGGTGAGGCGGGGGCTGCGCCATTGTCGTATTCGGCGATGACTTTTGAGCCGGAGAAAATGTACACCGTGGTGGTGCCGCTGGAGGATTTGCTCACGCGGAGATTGTTCCCGTCGTAAGTATAGGTGCCGGAAGCGCCGCCGTTGGTGGCGCTGCGGAGCCGATTCTCGGCGTCGTAGACGAGCGTGTTGTTGCCGTCGTTGGTCATGTTGCCGTTGGCGTCGTAAGCGTAGCCGCCAGTATTGATGCGGTTGGTGATGACGTCTACGGAAACCGAGAAATGCGCCGGGCTGTCATAGGTTTGCGTTTCCGCGAGCGCGTTCCCGTAGCGGTCGTAGTTCCAGGACAGGCCCCACTTGACGTAGTTGGCGGAGCCGTTGGTGACGGCGGAGCTAAGGCGGTAGAGCGCATCATACGCGTAGCTGACGGTGCGGCCGGAATCCACGGAATCTGTGATGCCGGCGATCTGGCCATTGTTGCTTCCGGCCGAGCCATAAGAGTAGGTCAGGCCGAATTTGGTGGTTGCGTCGTGGGTGCAATTGAGCCCTCGATTGGTCGTGGAATAGTCGAGGCAACTCAACTGCAGGCGATCGGCAGAGAAACCAAACGATGCGAAGAGGCCATTTCCGTATTGGAAACCGGTCGCCTGGAAGGCGGAATTATAGCCAAAACCGCTGGCGTAGGTCGTGTTGACGCTGTTGAGCGTGCCAACGATGGAAGAGAGGCGACCGATGGTGTCGAGGTTTTGCTGCACCGAGCGGCCTGAAGGATAGGTGATTTGCGTGAGTTCACCCGCAAGATTGTATTGGTAACTGGTCGGGTAGGTCGTGCTCCCGACGACCTTCTGAAGCTGAGTAAGCTGGCCGAGATTGTTGTAGGTGTAATTCTCCGAGCCCGCACCGTCGGTCATGGTGATGAGGCGGCCATTGTTGAATTGTGCGACGTTCGTGCCGTAGGTGAACGTGACGCCGGAGGTCGCCGGCACTCCGCTTGTGCCGACATTATAGCCGATGCTGGTTAGGCGGTTTAAGCCGTCATAGCCGTAGCTGGTGAGAACGCCGCGAGCGTCCGTCCTCTTCAGAAGATTATTGAAGGAATCGTAGCCGTCCGTGTTGCAAGTGCTACCGGACACCGAACCAAAACAGACGGTACCTGCTTCCGGCGTAGTCGTGCTGGTGACGCGGCTGAGCGCGTCATACGTATAGGTGCGGGTTTGCGAACCCTGCGTGACGGAGGTCAGAGCATCCAGAACGTTGTAGGCGTAGGTCGTCTGTAACGTCAGAGAATTGCTTGGATCCGGCTCCCAGACGGACACGAGCCTTCTCAGAGCATCCGACTGCATTTTGCGCTGCTTGCCGGTGGGGTCGGTGACGGTGACTGTTGCGTCCGTGTAGGAATAGCCTGTCGCGGAATTGTCCGGAAGGGTTGTGCTTGTGACGCGACCGAGGACATCGAACTGGGTTGTGGTCCAGTAGGAAGCGGTTCCCGTGTACGGATTGCGAGTTCTGTAGGCGCGACCGAAAACGTCATACTGGGCGTCGATTGCTGAGTAGAGAATATTGGCGCCATCAAGAGTTTGCCGCGTGAGCGAACGCCCCAAGCTATCGAGGATTGTTTTTTGACACGCCGTGTTGCTTCCCTGCACTGGTGCGCAGACTTGAGCGGTCCAGTTGGTGAAACTCGAACTGTTATCGTAATCGTGATAGGTGTAGGTCGTCGCTGGTGTCGTGGGCGTTGTGACGGGCTGAGCCGAAGCGATGCGCCCCATAATGTCATAGGCGAGATTGGTCACCAGATTATCGGGGTCCGTAATACTGAGCACTATGCCCGAGTTGTTATCGTAAGTGGAAGCGGTGGTGAGGGACGTGCTGCCCGAACCGCTGGTCACAGAATCCGGGTAAGCGTAGTGCGTGGTGTTGGAATAGTTCCACGTTTTCTGCTGACAGCAGTTGAGCTGAGCGGTGCGAAGATTACCGAGAGAATCGTAAGTGAAATTCTTGGTGATGCCGCCAGCAGGCGTGACTGGGTCGGTGTAGGTGGTGACGGAGGTGAGGTTTGCGCGCGTGATAAAACTGCATCCGTGGCCCCCGTCATCGTGTTGAGAAGCGCCTGTGATGCAATTCGAACCCGTAAAGGAAGTGTATTGGTCGTAGCTAAAATCTTGGCGATATTTGGTGGCCCCGGTGCCGTCCTGGATCTTCAAGGTTTGTTCGTAAGAGTTCAAGTTGCTGCCTAGGGAGGCATAGGTGATAAGGGTTTTTTTGAGGGCCGTGGTCTGCGGAGCGCCGCTGCCAAAGTCGTAGTCGTCGGATTCGGTGGTTAAGCCGAGACTGTTGATGAGATCTACGTGCTTCGCCTGGAGATTGCCGGAGCCGGGCAACGTAAAAATCACGGCGCGTTGGTTGATCGGAAACGTGATGGCTGTTCCGGTGCAGGGAGAAGCCGCGGCATTGTAGCAGGTGTTTACAGTTTGCATTAGCGTTCCCGAGGTAGATCCCTGGTAGATCAATCGCTGAGTTTCGAGAAACCCTTGAAAGCTGATGACAGTCTGATTTGCCTCTGTGGACGGGTCGGTTATCGTCGTGGTGGATGCCGCGCCCGTGCCCGCAGTGCGGGCATAATTCCAATAGTTGCTGCCGGTGTCGGGCGTAGAACGCTGGAGGCCGGAAGCGCTGCCGTCGGCACACGTAATATGGCCAGTGCTGCCACCCGTATAGGTGTAAGCGATTGTGCCACCAGTGGGTAGCTTGACGGACTGAATACGCCCGGTGACATAGTGAGGAGTGTGTGTATCGTTCGGCGTGGTCTCATAAGCGAAGATATATTTCGAACCGTCGGGCAGATCGATTTCGCTGACAAGGTTGTTGCTGGCGGGGCCGTAGTCGGCGGCACTACAACCAAAGCTCGTCTGGACCGTAAACGCAGCATAGTTAACTGTGAGAATCGCGTTCCCGCCGGAAGGGGCCGGGTAAGTATACGTGACAGGACTTGACGGGGTTCCGGACCCGGCAACGGTTAGGACTGTCGTGCCTAGTGTGTCCGTAAAGGTTGTATTTGAGCCGACGAGGCTGGTTGTTAATTGATTTCCGTTCGGGTCGATTACCGTGGCAGTCGAGCTGCCTGGACTATTGATGAGTTGTCCGTTGGGCCTAGTGACGATGATGCTGGGGTTGGCCTGCTCATTGACTGTCAGGAGATAGCCGGAACCATCGACTGCCGTGGCACTCCCCGTGTAGACGGGATCGACGGGCGAGTCGCAATTGGGCTCTCCTGGAGTCGTGATGATCGTCGCAGTATGAAGCGTACCAAAGGAATCTTTGTAGCCCGTATAAGTAGTCGTCGGGTACTGAATCCTTGTGCGCAAGAGGCTGTTAGGATCTGTAAAGAAACAGCTACCCCAGGTTTGGCGAATCGGTACTGAACCTGTCAGAGCAGCACTCAGCGCATGCCATCCCCAACTTGGGTCGGGAGTCCAGACGCTTGCTCCGCTGGATGAGACGGGACTCCAGACGGTGCTCTCGTAACCGAGATCGTAGGTGAAATTCAAGCCGCGTCCCGGCTTGTGAACGACAGGAATCGTGATGTGCGAATTTAGGTCGGCGAGATTGATGACGTCTGGACCGCCGCTGAAGGAACCAAATGGAGGGATGCCGGTGGCAACTTGGGCGGAGGCGGTTCCAGCGGTCAGGGCAAGGGCGATCAGGAAGTAGAAAAAGCGGTGCGTGCTTATCATTCATACTCTCCATTTTTGTCGTTCGTACTGAACATTTCGATGGTTCCTCCCGTGAGACGACCTGTTCTTGCACACCCATAGCGCATCGGACTGGAGGCTGGGTCTGATCGAACTACCTACTCAACTGGTGAGCGGGGAGGGTTCCCACGAGCGACGAACACGTCTCGCCAATTCGGGTTAGGTTACTTAACGAGACCTATACTCTCATGTAAAAAAGTTGTCAAGTTAAATTTTGTTGATTCGAATTTCGGGCAGGGGCGTGCCCCACGGAGCGATTATATGCGTAATCGAAGACCTTCAAGTTACGCGCCGGGAACTACGTAAACCTCGTGACCAACATTTGGGCAGCAAGCTGGATAAGTAGAAAAACAATCTGACAGGAGCGTGAAGAAGTTCCGACACTTCCAAAAAGGAGGGCACTCCGGCGCGCGGGGTCAACCATAACTTCCCTCTCAGAAAAGGTAGGTGGGCCGCTTAGCCGGGGTGCCCGAGGCCCTTCTAATACACGAGCAGGCACTTCCAAGTCAATAGCTTTCGCGGGCACTTTGCTTGTCTGGGTCGAGCTTTAGTTGTTGTGCGCCATTTTCCGAACCATGTGCAGGAGCAGTTTCCTATCGTCGCCGTCCATCTTTGCGAGAAGTCGAATCAACTTCCCAAGGTAGCGAGCGTCTTTACCACGACCGCCCCACATTTGCGGCCCATCACCATGCGAAGTCAATTCGGGACGAGGATCAGGCGGTTTATCGCCATCATAGAAAAGCTGGTACATCGGAATCTCTAAGGCCCGTGCCATCTTTTCCAGCGTCTCAATAACGGGAACAGTGTGGCCGTTTTCAACCCGCGAGATGTAGGAGCAAAACAGCCCTGTTTTCTTCTCGATGTCCCCTTGAGAGAGATTTTTTGCTTCGCGTAATTCTCTTAGGCGGTCGCCGATAATCACGGAGGTTCTCCTCTTCGCGCTCTAGCCCAATCCACTACCACGGCCATGCACCAGTAATGCCGCGCAAACAACCAAAACGCACGAGGTCAACATTTGGCCCTTTAGAGCCTGTTTCATACATGAGCAAGCTGTCGATTCCTTCGAGCGACTTCAAGGTTGTCGGTTTGTCCGAGGATATGTCCTCAGCCTCGCTGCCGCTGTAACCCTCGTAGTCTTTGAAACGCCCGACAGGCATCCGCATCAACTGATCGGTCTCCCATGCTGTCCCGTCATATTTTATTAAGATGTTAAACATTATAGTTAACGGTGTTCACTTGAAAGGATACCGCCTCGGTGTGCGAAAGACTACGGGCGGTGTTGAGTCCTGCTTTCCCGTTTTCGATTTCTAAAATGACCCGGTGCGGGCCGCCCCAAGCCCCGGTTCGTCCAGAAGTTTATTCGCCTTGATTCAGCACGTCTTCTCGCGCATCGTGTGACATCCAACGTCACGTCAGCGGCTCAGCCTGCTTCCGATAGAAAATATATAGCGAGTCGTGAAAATGGACGACTTATAATGCCTTTTGTGGCCTAACGGAGTGTCCCCATGAAAAAGTGGATAGGCGGCCTATTAGCTACGATCATCTCAGGCGTAGTCATCTATTGGCTTACTGTCGGCTGGCCCGGTAAAAAAGAACAAAACTCAAAATCAGATTCGTCCAAGTCGTCACCGGTGAGTCCCTCGGGACCTAACACAGACTCGACGAAAACGTCCGTCAGCCCTGGACGTGTGGTTGTCGGTCCTCCGCCCAGCGTAGCTCATGTTCCAACCGGAGTCGTGGTTCCACCGCCACCAGGGATATACATGAGTCCTTTAGAATTCAACACAAATCGGCCAGGTAGCGACATTCGAAACTTTCTAGTTCGAACCGCCGAAGAGTGCTCACGGGCGTGTCTTAGTGAAAGAACTTGTCGGGCTATGACATTCGTTGCGTCCGCTCAAGGCGGCGTTTGCTGGCTAAAGAACGCTGCGCCAACCGGGACCGCCGGTTTGGGTATGACATCGGCAGTTAAGAGGTTTTAGTGATCTTAGAATTCGCCTAGATTCTTTCATAGAACCTGGATTGCACCCCATATTTTACACTCTGCGAAGTAGTCTTTGATGGATTCATTTCCCGTCGCCTGTTGTCGAACGATAAGCAATCAGAAAAATTCCGGCATTTGCGAGTGGAGACCGCGAGTATGATCTGCGTCACACCCGGTGCCGGGGCGTGGAGAAGCTGTGGGAAACCTGTGGGCAGACCGAACTTCTCGAAGGTGGCGAACTGCACGCTCACGTAAAGCGCTTGTTGAAATCCGTTACCAGGCTGAACGGAATCTTCCACCCGGCACCGCCGTCACGCATCAGTAACTCCGGGTCGGTCCCTTTATGATCATACTTTTGACTGAATTTACCGTGTTCATTTAGAGCACCCAAAAAATGTCCCGCCTCGTGGGCCAATGTCGTCACCGAGCGGTCGTCACCAATCAGCGTGACCCCCTCTTTCGCATTGGTGACGCCAATCACCCGTTTCTTCCCATCGAATGCTCGTCGCACTAGGAACATCGTGAGGTCCGCTGCGCGATCTTTCTTGCTCTGAAAAGACGCCAATTCTGCGGGATTTTGAATGTTGGCTCCCTCAGATTTTGGCGAGAGGCTGTCGATCAAAGCCGGGTCTGTTCTGCCAAGCGTAAAGACAATATTTGCCTGGGGTTCCCAGATGGAATTCATCTGGTCGAGCATGCTCTGCGCAGCAATCGGGGCATTCGTGAAACTCACCTCGTTTCGTTGATCGTCAAGGACGAGGGTGGGGCGAATCGAAATCTTTATCGACAACTGTCTAAGGACGAGAACCTTAAGAGTCGCTTCCACTTTCGATGTGCGGGTATTGGTCGCTTGCACTCTTGCTACGTCAAGACCTACAGGCGAATTTCCCACAATATTGAAGACGCGGATGGCTCCTGCCTTCAGCTTCTCGATTGAAAGCGCGACGGCTACGAGCATGGACCAAACTGGATGGGTGCGAGGGTTGGTGATCTCATCCGCCTGAACCGCTCGCCCTACGGTAGCGGCTACCTTGAGAGCAGAGCCGTCCGCCAAGATGACCGTATTTGATCCCCCCGAAGGGACGATGATCCCCGCGTTCCCAGTGGGAATATGCTCGTCCACACCCTTGTAGGGCATCACTTGACGGAACGTAGGCACTGTGTACATCTTCAGTTCATAGTATAGCTGCGATGTAATCCCGTTGGGCCGTTGAACAGAAGGAGGGTACGATACCAAACCCACGCGAAATACTCAACCTATCGATATCACGTCAGCCTGTCAAAAGCAGGCCCACATATTCCGCTTGCCGATGACCGAGACATCCCGGATTACCTTGCAAACGGATATTCCCTCGCCATGAGCAACAGTGCCGAGAATCACAGGCCAACTTTGATCCGACCCGAATCTATCCGTGGGTGGAAATAAGCGTTTCGAAAAGTCTCCCCCAGAGAACTTGTCGTGAGCAATTACGCTGAGAGAGCAAACGATATTGTGAGGGCGGTCCACGTACTGCGGCAACATGGAATGGCTGTGGGTTTCCCGATGCAAACCGCCGATGGGGAGATAATCTTCTCGGTGGGCAAAGATTTTACGCTGACCGCGGACCAGATACTCGAACTTCTCGAACGTGGCGAACTGCACGCTGAAGGCGTGCGCAGATTAGTCGAGGCGCAGGTACCGGCTACGCCCATGCGCAGACAACCTGCATCTTCCTAACGCGACGTGGCTGCTCGACCATTGCTTCGCTTTA
>WNFC01000820.1_pt1 | contig 31994 bp, 29 predicted proteins | sample 5400541 | NCBI WGS metagenome assembly WNFC01 (sample SAMN13153342, study PRJNA577476) | soil metagenome | isolation source: 120 cm saprolite under Douglas fir tree site 2 hole 2 replicate 1 | place: USA:California | collected 2015-04-18
TGGTGACGGCCATCTCCGTGACATTGCGTTTCAGCAGACCGATACCGAGGAAAATCCCTCCGATCACGAAACAGAAAAGAGAGCCTAGATACATAGCGCTGCGCGGAGGAGCAACTTCGACTCCTTTCCAACTTGAAAGTGATGCGATGAGAAAAGTTATGGCCAGCAGCTCGAAAACGGCGGCGATGGCAAGATGCCCGAGCATGACAATCCAATGGAGCTTGGTTTGATACTGAATGGTCTCACCCGGAATAAGATGCTTTTCGACGTAACTCAAGGCGGCTCCTTAAGCAGAGCAACAACGACGGGTTCGAGAGTGCTGCAGCGGATTACGACCCCGGTTGATGTAGGTCCATGATAAACAGGAAAGCGTGGAATCTAGACAACAAACTTTGGTAGCGCTAACGGGAATCGAACCCGTATTTTAGCCTTGAAAGGGCTACGTGCTAACCGTTGCACCATAGCGCCACAGTTTTTGCGGAATGACCTCTTCCTAGAATAAGAAAAATCAGAGGAATGCACAAGCGATTGTAGGTTGGGAGGCCATTTCCGAACTGGCTCGGATACGCGTTGCAGATGGCATGGCAGAACGGAACCATTCGTCGAATGCCTGATTCAAGTGCGGCCAGGGGTACCCACCCCCCATCATTTTGTATGAATATCAAAAGAAAAGACTTACAAAATTTGCATTTCGTAAGTGCTTGATAATAAAGGCCGCGCATGTCGCTGGATTGGGCTGGCGAATAAACATAAACCGACGCCAATCGTGAGATTGGCATTCCCGGAAGAGGGCTGGGCGCTATTTTACCAACCCTCAACATATCATAATCGTTCGCAAGGTTCAACGATTTTTTGTGATTCTTCTGCGGCGTTGTTGACTGCAGGACAGAGGCAGTTCAGGCGCCGAACTGGCGGAGGTGATGATCGGCGTGCAGATAGGCCAGCCGATTCCATTCGCGTTCCGAAAGCGAGCCGAAATGTGTATGTGGTTTCGGGACAAAATCCGACGGTCGCCGAGTGAAGCGTTCGATCAGCGCGCGGAGCTCCTTCATGTCGGCAGTAAATTCCACTGGACGCGTGCCTCCTCCCTGCTGGTCGATTTCAGGAGCAGTCTTGAACCCATGCGGCCATTGGACCGGAGCCCAGAGCGCGAACCATTTCACGAGCACGCGCGGAAGCGGGACAGCAGCGGGCATGGCAGGAAGTTCACCCATGTAGAGCCGGAAGCCGTCACTCAAATGGCAGATCATGTTATGGGCCGACATGGAACCCCAGCGACGCTGGCTGGTTGGCTGAATGGAATTGAGCCTGCGGAGAATTTCCTCTTTGTCGGCGGGATGGAGGAGAGTCTTCATAACCGGAATCGATCAGCCCTGGCGGTCCTGGAATTCTTCGTGCCAGGCCATCTGGATGGCTTCGAGCTTGGATTCGTTGGAGGCGGCGGGATCGCCGGAGAAGCCGGGGAGTTCGGTGATCCATTTGTGCATGTCAGTGAAGCGGACAGTGAGCGGATCAGTGTCCGGGAATTTGTCCGTAAGTGCGATGGCGATGTCTTCGAGATTGTCCCAAGTGAAAGTTGGCGGCATGCGTGGCTCCTAGAAAAGATTTTCAGTTTTCAGTGGTCAGTTTTCAGTAAGACAGAAGAGCGAGAAAAAGTCCATTGGCTCATATGCTCATGGGTTTATGAGTTTGTGCGCTCGTGAGTTTACGAGTCAAGAGTTTCCGACTCGATACTGAAAACTTGCCACTGAGGACGGAAAATTCTCAGTGATCGAGTTCCTTGGCGTAGTTTTTGTTCCACTCGGGGATTTCGACGACGATGTCGGTGGTGCCGTCGGGAACGGTCTGGCAACCGAGGCGGGACTTCGGCGTGATGCCGGGAGCTTCGTCGAGTTCGTCGAACTCGGCGTCGGTGGCTTCGTTGCAGGTTTCGAGGCCCTGGTGAACGATGACGTGGCAGGTGGAGCAGGCGCACACGCCACCGCAGGCGTGGTCAAGGCCGGCTTTGAGGCCTTCGGAAATGTCGAGGATGCTGCCCGGGAGGCCGTTGTGGCCGTAGGGAATTTTTTCCGGGTCGACCTCGATGGTTTTGCCGCTCGGAAGAAACGTTACCTTGAATTTCTTGGTGGCGGGTTTGTATTTGACTTCTTCGATGTATGGATTGCTGCCGCCCATGATTTTCCCCCAAACAACTGACCAAAGATGGCGGCGTAAAGCCGCCGCTACAATTCGTGATGCTTCGGCCTCTGGCGGCGGGTTGCGCCGCGATTGGCTACAGTTTGGACAGGCTGAAGCCTGTCCCACCAAAACCTTCAGACTTCGGCGAGCTTACGGCCTTCCAGCGCTGTAGACACGGCTGAGTTCATCAGCAGTTCGGCGAGATGTTCAGTTACGTGATTCAGCTCGTCGATGCGCTTGCGAATTAGTTTGTAGTCGCTGTCGGCAACGGATTCCCCCAGTGCAGCGACGCTCGTGTCAATTTTAGCGCGCTCGTCGGCCGGCAAGTTCGCCGCTTGCCGATTGGCCAGGGCTTTGGCGGTGGCAGTCAGGATCGCTTCCGATTCCGTGCGCGCTTCGATGACCTGGCGTTCGGCAAAATCCTGTTCGGCGTATTCGATGGATTCCTCAAGCATGCGCTCGATTTCGGAATCGTTGATGCCGTAGCTAGGCTGGACTTCCAGTGAATGGCGTTCGCCGGTGCGCAGATCTTTTGCTGCAACCTGCAAAATGCCGTTGGCGTCGATGAGAAACTTCACTTCGATGCGCGGGAGGCCTGCGGGCGCGGGCGGAACTTTCAAGGTGAAACGAGCGAGCGAACGGCAATCTCGTGCGAGTTCGCGCTCGCCCTGAAGGACGTGGATGTCAATGCCGGTCTGATTGTCGACGCCGGTCGTGTAGAGCTCCTGGGCGCTGGCGGGGATGGTGGAATTGCGCGGGATAATTTTTGCGAGCGCGCCGCCGTAGGTTTCGATGCCAAGAGACAGCGGCGTGACATCGAGCAGCAGCATTGTTTTCACGCCCTGGTCGAGGATGTTGGCTTGGACGGCGGCGCCGAGGGCGACGACTTCGTCGGGATTCAGTTCGATGTGCGGCTGGCGGTCGAAAAACTCCTGGACGGTGCGGCGAATGAGCGGCGTGCGCGTGGTACCGCCGACGAGAACAACTTCATCCATACCCCCAGGTTTGAGTTGGGCGTCTGCGAGCGCCTGCTTTACCGGCGCCATGGTGCGGTCAACCACGGGACGGATTAGGGCATCGAGCGCGCCGCGCGTTAATTCGTGCGTGAACACGTTGCCATTCGGCAATGGGAAGCGAAGCGTTGCCGATTCGGCGTCGGAGAGCCGATGCTTCACATCAATGATGGCCTTGCGCAGCTCTTGCGCGAGTTCGCCGTGGGGTGAGAAGTCGATTTCGTCGTGCTGAAGAATCAATTCATGGACGAAAGCCTGCAGAAGATTGTCAATGTCGTCGCCGCCAAGATGAGTGTCGCCGTTGGTGGAAAGAACCTGGAAAATATCGCCGTCGCTCGTGGAGATCAGTTTGAGGATGGAAATGTCGAAGGTGCCGCCGCCGAGATCGTAGACGGCGACTTTGCCGCGCTGTTTTTCGTGGAGGCCATAGGCGAGGGCCGCAGCGGTGGGCTCATTGACGAGGCGAAGAACTTCAAGGCCGGCGATTTTGCCCGCATCCTTGGTGGCCTGGCGCTGAGCATCATTGAAATAAGCAGGGACGGTGATGACAGCGCGGTCGACCGGTTCGCCGAAATGGGCTTCGGCCCAGTTTTTCAGTTCGCGGAGAATGAAGGCGGAGATTTCCGGCGGCGTGAAAACTCTATCGCCGAGCAGTACGCGGATGACGTTCTTGCTCGCCGGGTCGATGCGGAACGGAAACAGTTTCAGTTCATCTTGGATATCGGCAGGGCCGCGACCCATGAGACGCTTCACGGAATAAATCGTGCGCTCTGGTTGCGTAAGCAAGCGGCGGCGCGCGGCTTCACCAACGATTACACTACCGTCGGGATCGAGGCTAACTACGGAAGGACACAGTGTCGACCCGTAAGGACCCGGGATACACTTCGGCTGGTTCGTCTGCGGGTCAAGGTATGCGACGAGACTGTTGGTTGTTCCGAGATCGATTCCGACGATGCGTCCCATAGCTTTGATTAACTGACTCCCGATTTGCGATTCGCTCCATGTCCCGGGGCTAAAGCCCCTGCCCTACGCATAAAAATCAGACCCGGGAATCAAACGAGCTCCTTTTGGACATTGGTGACCAGATTCCTGATATAGGAGCGCCGATTCAACAGTTCGTTTAGCCGCGCCATGATTTTTTTTCGCGTGGCGGCGTCTCCATCGAACGCGGCGTCCCATTCGCGCGCGGCTACTTGAAGTTGAGCGTCGACCTCACCAAGTTTTTGCTGAAAACCCTTCTCCGCGGATTCGAGGCGCGATTTCAGCGCTGCGAGATCGCCTCCCGAGGCTTTCGCATCGCGAAGCTCATCAAGCGACTCGTTTAACTCGAAGACTTCCTCGAGCAGCTCCGGCGGCGCCTGCTGCTTGTGTTCGCCTTCCCTGCGCGCACCTTCGATGCCGAGGAGATACTCGAGGCGGCCCACGGGATCGCGCAAAGTGCGATACGCATCGTTCAACTCAGAGCTGCGCCTCAACGAGAGATCGCGCTCTTCCACCGACGCGTTTACAAAATTATCAGGGTGCAGCTTCCAGCTCATTTGCAAGAATTTCTGCTCGAGCGCGCTCATTTCGATCCACAGCTTGCGCGGCAAACCGAAAATAGCGAAGTAATCGACGGTCTTTGATTGGGTCGTTGATGTCGGCGCGGTGCTCATGAAATACTCTTTAAGAAATCCTCAGAAGGCACAAAAAAAGTGGCTGGCGGGTGCGGCTGCCAACCACTTGTCAGACTCGCCTGCGTTCTTCCTCCCCACCGGAACCGAATCAGAGGCGAGTAGCACAGACTCCCGACCCGGTCGGGACAGGTTCCGTATGTGCCACTAGGCCGTAAAAGAGCTGCCGCAGCCGCAGTTGCGCGCCGCATTGGGATTCTGGAAAACGAATCCCTGGCGCATGAGCGTCTCTTCGTACTCGAGGGTGGTGCCGTTCAAGTACAAAAAACTTTTTGGGTCAACGAAGAGGCGCGCACCGAATTCCTCGAAGATTTTGTCGCGGTCGCGGGCCTGGGTGTCCAGCCTCATAGCATAGGAGAGACCGGAACAGCCGCCGCCCTGCACGCCGACGCGCAGGCCGCCGACATCGGGAGACACACCTTCTTTTGCAAGCAGCACGCGGATTTTCTGCGCGGCGCGCTCGGTAAGGTGGATTTTCGCGATGTTCGGACTTGCGACTTCTGTTGCCATGCAAATTCCTCTTCAAAAAGGGCAGGCGACTCGTTCAGTTGAGATCCTGAACGTCCCTGTCGGGACGTTCAGGATGACAAACTTAAGACGGCGCCACGGGATCGAATTTAGTGCGAGGCCTTTTCGTGAACGGGCACTTCGACGCCGTGCTTTTTCTTCCAGTCGCCGATGGCGGCCTTGATGGCGTCTTCGGCGAGCACGGAACAGTGAATCTTGACCGGCGGGAGCGAAAGCTCGCGCACGATGTCCGTGTTCTTGATGGAAAGCGCCTCATCGACCGTCTTGCCCTTCACCCACTCAGTAGCGAGCGAGGAGCTGGCGATGGCCGACCCGCAGCCGAAGGTCTTGAACTTGGCTTCTTCAATGACCTGGGTATCGGGGTTGATTTTCATCTGCAGCTTCATGACGTCGCCGCACTCCGGTGCTCCGACGAGACCCGTGCCAACATTCGGGTCTTCCTTCGGCATGCTGCCGACGTTGCGGGGATTATTGTAGTGATCAACCACTTTATCGCTATATGCCATTATCCGTTGCTCCTTGCCAAATTAACGAGATTGCCGAAACCGGCGCTCTTGACAGCTTTATCCGTGAGCGAAACGTTCGGCACGGAAGCCGAACGGCCCGCGGTCAACTGTCGGAGAGCGTCCTTGATGAACTCCGCGCCGAGACCGAGCATTTTCAAAAAGGCGCGGACCTGTTGCAGTTCATGGAAAGAGCGCTCACCGGCGACGGCGGCCTCTTCCCCTTCTCCACCGTAAGGCACAAAAGTCACGCGGAAAGCCGCGCCGGTACCGCCGATGGAGCGATGAATGCGAATTGTTCCTTCATTTGCCATGGTGTTTCTTCCAGTCCTTTAGGCTGTTTGCCACTTCATTTTAGAAATATCGATTCCCTCTTTGGCCATTTCGTAGAGCGGAGACAGCTCACGCAGCTTGGTGACGACCTGCACCATCTTCTCGACGACGTAATCGACTTCCTCCTGCGTGTTGAAGCGGCCGAGGCCGAAACGGATCGAGGTGTGGGCGAGGTCTTCGCCGACTCCTAATGCTTTGAGTACGTAGCTGGGCTCCAGGGTTGCCGAAGTACAGGCCGAACCGCTCGAGACCGCGATGTCGTTGATGCCCATGAGCAGCGATTCGCCTTCGACGTAGGCAAAGCTCATATTCAGGTTGTTGGGCAAGCGGTGCTCCATCGAACCGTTGATGAAGACCTCATCCAGCTTGGCTTCCAGGCCCTTGCGGAGACGTTCACGAAGCGCCAGGAGCCGCGCACCCTCTTCCGGCATTTCTTTCTGGGCGACTTCGCAGGCCTTGCCGAGGCCGACGATGCCGGGCACGTTCAGAGTGCCGGAGCGCATGCCGCGCTCGTGCCCGCCGCCGTCAATGATGGCGGAAAGCTGAACGCGAGGATTGCGGCGGCGGACGTACAGAGCGCCAACACCCTTAGGCCCGTAAATCTTGTGGCCGCTGATGGCCAGCAGGTCGATATTGTCCTTCTGGACGTCGACGGGAACCTTGCCCACAGCCTGGACACCGTCCACGGCGAAGAAGATGCCGTGTTCCTTGGCGATCTTGCCGATTTCCGCGATGGGATTGATCACGCCAATTTCGTTGTTGGCGTACATGATGGTGATCAAAATCGTCTTCGGAGTAATCGCCGCCTTCAACTCCTCAAGGCTGACGCGGCCGTCGCGCTGCACTGGCAGATAGGTCACCTCGAAGCCGTGCTTTTCCAGGTTCTTGCAGGTGTCCAGCACGGCCTTGTGCTCGATGGCCTGGGTGATGATGTGATTGCCCTTTTCGCGGAACATCTCCGCGATGCCCTTGATCATCAGGTTATCGGATTCTGTGGCACCGCTGGTGAAGATGATTTCCTTGGGCGTGGCGTTGATCAGCGAAGCGATCTGCAGGCGCGAGGTCTCCACGGCCTCTTCGCCGGCCCAGCCGAAGGAATGGTTGCGGCTCGCGGCGTTACCGAATTTCTCGGTGAAGTACGGCAGCATCGCTTCGACGACGCGCGGGTCGACCGGCGTGGTCGCGTGATTGTCCATGTAAATCGGCAGCTTGACAGCCATATTCCCTCTTCTCCTAAGTCGAACTCATGTGCGACCGCGAAGCGGTCGACAACGCTACGAGCCCAGGCTCGTGCGGCTCTTCGCTCATCTGCGAGATGGTGACCGCGCCCAGCACGCTTAGAATACTTTCGTTGACGCGGCGAAGAGGCTCTTTGACGGAACAGCGCTCCGTAGCGTCGCAATTCCCGTGGTTAGTCACGCATGAAGTGATCAACACGGGACCATCAATCGCCGAGATGACGTCCAGCGCACTGATCTGCGACGGATCCTTCGCCAGTTGATAGCCCCCGCTGGAGCCGTGCTTCGCGGCGACCAGCGTGCGATGCGCCAGTTTCTGCAGCACCTTTGCCATGAGCGTAGCGGAGATACCATACTCCTCGGCAATCTCGTTAGCGCTGCAAGCATGCTGGTGGCGATGCATCGCCAAATGCTTGACGGCAATCAGCCCGTAGTCGGCCTTCTTGGAAAGCTTGAACATCGTTCGAGAGACTTTCTTAACTTCCCAGAATATGCGACTGAATCAGTCGCACATGGGAGTATATCCCCAGAAGCACCCGAAAGTCAACCTTGAGCCTTCCTTGCCATCAATATAACCCCTTTATTTCTAGTGACTTATAATAAGACAAAATTAGTCTTAATTCCAAGAAGATTTCAGCAATCGGTCTCCTGGTGCAGCGAATGGCGAAAAAATCAGGGTGAAGTGCAATCTGGCGAGTTTGCGATCACCCCGTGATAGCCTAGACACTTTGGTGGGGGAGATGATGCTCGGACACGTCTGGATGAGCAAAGAACTGTGGGCCAAATCAGTTTGCTTGCTAATCTTCTTGCTCCCCCTCGTTCCAGCACATACCCATGCGCAAACAAGAACGCCTTCGTCGGCTGATGGACGCAAGCATTCTGAAGCAAGAGAGAAGGACAAGCAGCCGCAGGTCGGCACCTTTGTCCTGGTAGGCGCTGGCGATATCGCCAGTTGCAAGAACCCAGAAGGCGCCCAGGCCACGGCAAAACTGATCGAGCAAATCCCCGGGACAGTTTTTGCCGCAGGCGACCTGGCTTACGAGAGAGGGAGTGCTGAAGAATTCAAGAACTGCTACGACCCGACTTGGGGGCGATTTAAAGACCGAACGAGGCCGGCGCTGGGGAACCATGAGTATGTTGAGCCAGCGGCCCACGCCTATTTTGAGTATTGGGGCACGCAGGCGGGACCATCGGGTAAGGGTTACTACAGTTACGATCTGGGCGCGTGGCACATCGTAGTGATGAATACGAATTGCGGCGCAAGGAACTTGGGCGGCTGCGCCGCTGGGTCACCCCAGGAGATGTGGTTGAAGGAGGATCTTGCGAGGCATCCCAATGCCTGTACTTTGGCGTACGGCCACCATGCGCTCTTCAGCAGCGGCGTGTTCCAGAGGCATGCGGTGCATCCGGAATTGAGGCAGCTCTGGGAAGACCTGTACGCCGCCCACGCCGACTTAGTTCTTGCCGGGCACGAGCACTCCTACGAGCGCTTTGGTCTGCAAGATCCCGAGGGCCATGCCGACCCCGAGCACGGAATCCGAGAGATCGTCGTCGGGACAGGAGGACGCAGCCATGATCCACTTGGTTTTGCCACACCGAACAGTGAAGTCCGCGAATGGGAAACATTCGGCGTGCTGAAGCTTACGCTCTCGCCGGGGAAATACGACTGGGAATTCATTCCTGAAGAGGGCAAGCCATTTCGTGATTCCGGCAGCGGTGCCTGCCACGACCAGACCGCCGAGCAAACTAAGTGACCGTTTGCGTGAATGAAATACGCGTATGTCATCTTCTAAGTAGGGGCTGAGCAGGCCCCAGCCGCAGCGGCCTCGATTAGCTTCTGTATGGCGGGCGCGGGAATCAGCAGTAACTGCGCCGTGGGCTTTTTCGCCTGCTCGATGATGGCGAGCTGCTGCGCTTTCCAGGCATCTGACGGTAGCTGCCTTTTTGCGATGCTGTCGAGGGCGGCGAGCCCCGCCGTCGCGAGAGTGGAGAGATCCTGCGACTTTGCGGCGAGTTCCTTGACCAGGAAAGAGCGCCGCGCGAGCGGCTGCACCCTGGCATCATTGTCGCGCCAGGCGGTGAATTGAGCGCGGAGCCGCTCCCGCGCATCGCCATCGAGGCACGACGCCGAGATGAATTTGTCCACGAGTTCTCCGAAGCGCCTTCCTGCATCGCTCTCTGGCGGCACCGCGTCCACCATGTGGTTCAAGGGAGTAGTTGTGATCGCCTGATAGGATGTGGACTCCCCGCGGGTGTAGTCTTTCACCGGTTCCAACACGTCCGCAAGAGTTACCAGCGCCGCAAACTCTTCGGAGGTTGCCGGCCCGGCAATGCGGTGAAGCATTTTGCGGGGTTGGCTGCGGTGCGTTAGTCCAAGCCACTCCAGCCTCTGGCTGATAATGTCCAGTCGCGCGTACATTGAGTTGGCATCCGTCACGGATTCCGGCGACCAGTAGCGCTCCGCAATGGCCGCTGTCCGGGGCCAGATGCGGCCATCAATGTTTTCCCAGTTGACATACTCCGACCACATTGTCGCTTCGCCGCCCAGCACGAGCTGCTTTTGTTCGGGCGTCAAATCAGCCGCGGCGCCCCCCAGCGGATCCACCGCGTAGTGCCGCGCGGCGCTCCACATCAAATCAATGTAATACCCGTTCGAAAGAATTCCGCGATAGCCCTGCTTGGCCGCGGCCGCAAGCGCCTGTGTTCCACGCCAGGAATGAATTACGATGTCCTTTGACACGCCGGGAACGAAAATCTCGTCCCAACCGATGGCCGCTTTCCCGTGCTTGTTCACGAGCCTTTGCACGCGCTGGCTGAAATACGCCTGCAGCTCTTCGTTCGTTTTGTAATTGTGGGCCTTCTTGAATTCCTGAATTCTCGGATTCGCGTCCCACGCCTTTCCGTTTACTTCGTCTCCGCCGATGTGAAGGTAGTGATCTGGAAACAGCCTGGCCATCTCGCCGATGAACGTGTCGAGAAACTTGTAAGTCTTCTCGTTCGTTGGATCCATCGCGGGGTCCATAACTCCCCATTCCTCATCGATCTTGAACGGCCCGGGAGTGCTGGCAATGTCCGGGTAGCCAACGAACCAGGATGAACTGTGTCCAGGCATATCAAATTCCGGCACGACGCGGATGCCGCGGTCGCGCGCGTACGCAATCAGATCGCGAATCTCCTCCTGTGAGTAATACTGACCGCCTGAGGCCAAACCGGTCAGCTTTGGAAGCTTCTTACTCTCCGCGCGGAATCCCTGATTATCGGAAATGTGCCAATGGAAGACGTTCATCTTCACGGCTTCCATGCCGTCGAGATTCCGGCGGATAACGTCGAGCGGAATGAAATGGCGGGCGGAGTCAATCATCAAACCGCGCCAGGGGAAACGCGGCTGATCTTGAATGGTGACTGCTGGGACGGCAAACCCTTCGGGCGACACGTCCACAAGCTGCAGAAACGTCTGCAGTCCGTGCATCGTTCCAAGCGGTGTGGATGCGCGGAGCCGTGCTCCCGCCGTGCTCACGTCAAGGATGTAGGATTCATCCTCGCCAACTTCCTGAATCTCCTTGCTGGGGTGATCGGTCTGAATCACGAGCGTCGCTTTGGCCATCTTGGCCGGTTTGAGGGAGAGCGGAAGACCGGTCTGGCGCGCGAGTTGCCTCAGGAATCGCTCGCCAGCGCGCTCCAACCGCGGTTCCGTATAGCCAGTGAGAGCTATCGAAAACGACGCGTCCACTTGCAGGCTCCCCGTCCCGGATCGAGTGCTCCCAGGAAGAGGCATGAGATTCAAAGCGGACTGTTGGGCGGTGGTCATCGCCGGGTACGACAAAATACAAAGAACAAGTATGCCAAGATTTTGCAACCGTGCATTCTGAGCCATTGTCCGGAAAATCCTCCCAAGCAGAGCGCCAAATCTCTAAGAGTGCTATGTAGCACCAGCCTCCGCATACTGTCATACCTTCAGCGTGGTGCGAAGCGGATTCCGTGCGAGGCAATCGAAGTCCACATTGGTCTCTCCAAAAGTTTGCAAAGCCAGGTTTTCCCGGCCTGAGTTAGAATAACTTCTGAAGTGTAGCGCTCTGAATCCACGATGAAGACATCGATCGCTATTTATCCCGGCTCTTTCGATCCGGTCACCAACGGCCACCTGGACCTTATCGAGCGCGGCGAGAAAATGTTTGACCTTTTGATCGTGGCGGTGCTGCGGAATACGGAAAAGCAGCCGCTGTTCACGGTGCCCGAGCGCGTAGAAATGCTGCGCGAGGTCACGGGAAAATGGGCCGACGTGGAAGTGGAGGTGTTCGAAGGCTTGCTAGTCGACTATGCACGGAAGCGTCACGCGGGAGTCATTCTGCGGGGCATTCGCGCCGTTTCGGATTACGAATATGAATTGCAGATGGCGCTGATGAACCGCAAGCTCGAGCAACGGCTCGAGACAGTGTTCATGCTGCCGGGCGAGCCGTACAGCTACTTGAGTTCGAAGCTGGTACGCGAAATCGCGCAGCATGGTGGCCCACTGAACGGGCTGGTGCCCGCGATCGTCGAGCAGAGATTGCGCGCGAAATTCTCGTAACTGTGGACTGATAATTAAAAACTGTTATCTTCTTTGAAGGAGCCAAGGTGCAATTAACGGACCGCATCAGCCGCATACAAATCTCGCCAACGGCGGCGGTGATCGCCGAGGCGGACAAGCTGAAATCGCGCGGCGTGGACGTCGCGGACTTCGGGCCGGGGGAGCCGGACTTCCCGACGCCCGACCACATCAAGAAGGCAGCGATCAAGGCAATCGAGGAAAACAAATCGAAATACACGCCGACGGGCGGAATCATGCCGCTGCGGGAAGCCATCTGCTCATGGCACAAGCGCGAGCTCGGCTCGGCGTACGAGGCGAAAGAATGCGTCGTCAGCGTCGGCGGCAAACATTCCATCTTCAACGTGATGAGCGTGCTGATCCAGCAGGGCGACGAGGTCATCATTCCCGCTCCGTATTGGGTGAGCTTCCCGGATATCGTGAAATATGCGGGCGGGACGCCGGTCTTCGTGGAAACGAAGCCGGAAGAGGGCTTCAGCGTGAAGGCGGCAGCGATTGAAAAAGCCATCACACCGAAAACGCGATTGCTGATCCTGAATTCACCGAGTAATCCCACGGGCGGCGTGGTGCCACCGGATGAGTACGAGCACATCCTGGCGGTCTGCAAAAAGCACAACGTGTGGTTGATGGGCGACGAGTGTTATTCGCATTTTACGTACGAGCCGCACAAACCGTACTCCATCGCCAGCGCGGCGGCTTCGAAAGAAAATGTCATCATCATCGGCTCGGTTTCGAAAACGTTCGCGATGACCGGCTGGCGGATCGGCTACACGCTGGGGCCGGAAGCGCTCATCCAGGCGCTCATCAAACTGCAGAGCCAGTCCACTTCCAATGCCACATCGATCGCGCAATATGCAGCGCTGGAAGCGATGCGCGGAACGATGGAGACCGTTCCGGTCATGCTGGCGGAATACGCCAAGCGGCGAAAACGCATCGTGGAGGGCTTGCGCGCCATCTCTGGCGTGACCTGCGAATGGCCGGGCGGCGCGTTCTACGCGTTTCCCAATATTTCGGCGCACACTTCCGGCGCGTCGGGCAGGCCGGCGCTCGCAAAGTCGTGCACGGAAATTTCAAAGTTGCTGCTCGAAAAAGTGCACGTGGCTGTCGTCCCTGGCGAGGCCTTTGGCGCGCCGGGGTATCTGCGCCTGTCCTACGCCACGTCCATCGAACGAATCGAGGAAGGTCTGCGCCGCCTCGAGCGATTCTTTTCGCGCGCCGAAGCCGCGGCCTGAATCGTGAGTGCCCGGCCGACAGCTCCGGAGCCCTTCCGCATTGAACCGATCTTTTCCGAACGCCTTTGGGGTGCGAGCTCGCTCGCGCCACTTTTTCAAGAAATGCATGACCTCACGCCGCCGATTGGCGAAGCTTGGTTGACTGGTCTTGATTGCCGCATCGCTAACGGCCAGTTCGAGGGACTGACGCTGGGCCAAGCATGGAAAGAGATGACGATTCCGTGGCGTGGCTCGAGACTTCAGCACGAAGCGGAATTTCCCCTGCTGTTGAAATTCATTTTCCCTACCGACAAGCTCTCCATTCAGGTTCATCCCGATGACGCCTACGCTGCGGCGCACGAGGCAGCCGCTGGTGGTCGCGGCAAGACCGAGATGTGGCACGTCGTTTCAGCGGAACCCGGTGCTCGATTGCTCGTGGGCCTGAAACGGGGCGCGACAAAGGAACGAGTGCTCGCAGCGATTGCCGATCACACACTGGAGGACCTTTTTCAATCGCACGAAGTTCACACCGGCGACACTTTTTTCATTCCGGCCGGGACACCGCACACTATCGGCCCCGGCATGATCATCTGCGAGGTGCAGCAATACTCTGATCTCACCTATCGCATCTACGACTACGACCGCCGAGATGCCAACGGTAAACCACGCGAACTCCACATCGAGAAAGCTTTGGATGTCATGAACTGTGGTCCGCCCGCCGGCGGCAAGGTTTCGACCCAAAGAAGATCCTTGGCTGAAAAGGTAGTATTTGAACATCTTGTGAGCTCGCCTTATTTCAAGACGGACCGGTGGGAAATTGGCAGCACGTTTGAGATCCGCCGACTTCCGGGTGCCGCGTTCAAGCTTTGGATTTTTCTTTGCGGGGCCGGAAATGTAAGCTGGGTGACAGCCAGCGAGCAGCCTGACCAACCAAGCGATTCTTCCGGAAGTTTCCAGTACCTACAAGGAGAGTGCTGGTTCATGCCACCGAACGTCGCGAGCTTCGCAATTCATTCGGAAGCACGGACGGTCTTGCTTGAGACGCAAGTACCTGACTGATTTCGAGAGTTGATTCACCTCTAGAGCAAGCACAAGAATTAGATAGCTGAAATTTGAAGGTATCGTGTGGTGATCGATAAGAAAGACCCTAAGCGACAGAGATCTCGAACTGGCAAGACTCATGCCAACTGAACGAATACAGATTCATGCTGTGATTCTTGCCGGAGGGCGGGGGACGCGGTTCTGGCCGCGCAGCCGTACGAGCGCACCGAAGCAACTGCTCAACATCGCCGGCAAAGATACGATGCTGGAGCAAACCGTCGAGCGTTTGCGGCCGCTGATTCCCGCCGAGCGCATCTGGACGGTCACAAACGCGGAGCAAACTGCAGCGGTCCGCAAGCAACTTCCGGCCGCGGCACGCAAGCGCGTTCTCACGGAACCTCTTGGGCGGAACACTGCGGCGGCCATCGCCCTCGCGGCGATACATGTTCGCCACGCTGCGGACGGAGATGCGCTGATGGCCGTTCTACCTGCCGATCATTTCATCGCCGAGCTGGAGAAGTATCGCCGCATCGTAAATGCCGCCCTGCAGGCGGCTCGCGAACAAGAGCGCATGGTCGTTCTGGGCATCCCTCCGACCCGGCCGGAAACAGGCTTTGGCTACATGGAACGAGCGAACGAGCCAATTGCTTCGAGGGAGTTTCCTGTTTTTGCTGTGCGGCGCTTCACGGAAAAGCCGGAGATGGCTCTGGCCAAAGAATACGTCTGGTCGGGGAGCTACTTGTGGAATGCCGGAATGTTTTTCTGGCGCGTTTCGACGTTTCTCGGCAACCTTAGAAAATTCCTGCCCAAAACTCACGCGGCGCTGGAGAAACTTGCCGCCTCGATTGGCACGCGGGCCTACGAAAGCAAGTTGCGCGCCATTTATCCAAAGCTCGAAAACATTTCCGTGGATTACGCCATCCTCGAGCCAGCCACTCGCCAGGAAGGGCCAGCGCGGGTTGCGGTGATCCCCGCGGAGATCGGCTGGAGCGATATTGGCTCATGGGCTGCAGTCTACGAACTCCTCTCGAAGCATCCGCGCGAAAATGTTCTGGCAGGCGAAGGTCATGCGCTTGACGCCGAAGGCAATTTCCTCTGGAGCCCCTCGAAATTCGTGGCGGCGATTGGTGTGCACGACCTGATTGTAGTCGAGACAGGTGATGCCTTGTTAATCTGCCCGCGAGACCGCGCGCAGGACGTCGGAAAAATCGTGAAATGGCTTGAAGAACAAAAATTAAGAAAGCTTTTGTAGTAGCCGCATGGTGCTTGGCCACAGTCCTCAGGGAATGAGCGTCCCCAGTGTCCAGGCCAATCCGGCTGTTCAGCGGAGATATCGCTTCGCGTATACTTTCGTCAGCCTCCTATGACTGCCATCAAATTTGGGACCGATGGCTGGCGCGGCGTGATCGCGGAAGATTTTACTTTCGCGAATGCGCGAATCGTCGCGCACGCCATTGCCCGTTATGTGGTTCGCGGTGAGGATGCACGCAATGGCGTGCTCATCGGCTACGACCATCGCTATGCGTCGGATCGCATCGCCGCAGCAGTCGCCGAGACCATCAGCAGCACAGGAACTCCCGTCTGGCTTACGGACAAGCCCTGTCCCACGCCGGCGATTTCCTATCTCGTGAGGCACCGCGGCGCGGCCGGCGGCATCGCGATCACGGCAAGCCACAATCCCTATCGCTGGAACGGCATCAAGTACAAAGCCAGCTACGGCAGCAGCGCGCTTCCCTCGATCGTTGCGCAGATCGAAAAAGAACTTGAAGTGGTGTTGCAGAAGGGCGAGCCGCCTCTGCCCGTGCGCAGGGAGCTGGTCCACTCTCTCGAACCACGCGCGCCGTATCTCGATGCGCTCGAGAAACTGGTGGACTGGAAACGTCTGCGTGATGCGAAGTTCCGCTTCGTCTTCGATCCCATGCACGGCTCGGCGGCAGGCTTGCTGCCGGAGCTCTTCCGGCGCAACGGAATTTCCTGCGACGAAATTCGAGGCGGGCGCGATCCGCGCTTCGGCGGGGTGCATCCGGAACCGATCGAGCCACACATCGAGGCTCTTCGGCAAGCTGTGCGTGCCGGAAAATACGACGCCGGCTTCTGTGCCGATGGCGATGGCGACCGTATCGGGGCCATCGATCGCGACGGCGCGTTCATCAACCCCCACCAGATTTTAGCGCTGCTCGTCTGGCACCTTGCGGGCACACGCGGGTTACCGGGAGACGTCGCGAAGACTTTCTCTGTTACCAAACTCATTGACAAGCTCGCAGCAAAATTCGGACGAAAACTCCACGAAGTGCCCATCGGCTTCAAGTACGTCTGCGAGCTGATGCTCGAATGGAACATTCTAATCGGCGGCGAAGAAAGCGGCGGCATCGGCACCAACCTGTACTTGCCGGAGCGCGATGCCACGGTTTCCGCGCTCTTCCTGGCCGAATTGATGGCCTGGCACGGAAAGCCCCTGGGAGAATTGCTGGCTGCGCTCCATGCGGAATTCGGCGAATACCATTATGGCCGAGTGGACCTCGAGGTGACGCAACAACAAAAGGAAAGAGCTGTGGCACACTTTTCTGACGGCAACCTGAGCCGTATCCTCGATTGGCCGGTTGTCCGCCGTGAGGACATGGACGGCGTTAAGGTGTACCTCGGCGAAATCGGCTGGGTGATGGTGCGTGCTTCAGGCACGGAGAACGTCTTGCGCGTTTACTCGGAAACGTCCAAGCCGGAAACGACGCGCCGCGTTCTTCAAGCCGTAACCAAACTTGTGCAGAATCTGGAGGCGTGACGATGAAAACCATCAATCTAAGAGAAAAATTTCACAGCTTTACCGACCAGTGGAGTCCGAAGATCATCGGGGAAATCAATGACTCGTACGTGAAAGCGGTCAAGCTGCAAGGCGAGTTCGTTTGGCATCATCATGAGCAGGAAGATGAGATGTTCCTCGTCGTTAAGGGCGCCTTGCGCATGAAATTCCGCGATCACGAAGAGGTCATTCGCGAGGGCGAATTCATTGTCGTGCCTCATGGAACAGAACATCTGCCGATTGCCGATGAGGAAGTGGAGGTATTGCTGTTCGAGCCGAAATCAACCCTGAACACCGGCAACATCACCAACGAAAGGACAGTCGCCCAGCTCGAGCAAATCTGAACCTGCAATTCGCTTTTTGGGGCGATCCACAGCCAGCCATGGAACACCGCTTCTACACTCTGGACGTTTTCACCAACAGCCGCTTCGAAGGTAATCCGCTCGCCGTATTTACCGACGGCGATGGCCTCTCGGACGACCAAATGCTCGCCATCGCCCGCGAAATGAATCTTTCAGAGACGGTCTTCGTGCAGAAGCCGACCGACGAAGAAGCGCTCGCGCGGCTGCGCATCTTCACCACCAAGGAAGAGCTCAAGCTCGCAGGACATCCCGTGATTGGAACATGGTTCTTGCTCGCGGAACTGGGCGTCGTACCTGCGCAGGACGGCGGTGTTCATGTGCTGCAAGAAACCGGCGCCGGCGTCTTGCCCGTGGAAATCCGCTTCAAAGACGGCCGCCCGCAGCGCGTCACCATGACCCAGAAAGAAGCGATTTTTAAACCCGCGAGAATCAACAAGAAGAAACTCGCGTCCTCGCTGGGACTTTCGCCGAAAGATCTCGATCCGAAGCTGGAGCCTGAGTTCGTGTCTACAGGAATCTTCAATCTCATGGTGCCTCTGCGCAATCGGGCCGCGCTAGGCAAAATCGTCATGAACATGACCGAACTTCGGCGCCTTCAGGGGAAAAACGCCACGATGGCGTACTGCTTCGCGCTCGGAGGCAATGGCAAGGCTTTTTCGCGCGGCATGCTGCCCTGGGAACTCTACGAAGATGCCGCGACGGGCTCCGCTGCCGGTTCGCTGGGCGCCTATCTGGTGCGGAACGGAAAACTCGCGCCGGGCCACACTTTGAGTATTCTGCAGGGCGTGGAAATGGGGCGGCCCAGCCAGCTCGAAGTGGAAGTAAGCCAATCCGGGAAGAATCTTGTCCCTCGTGTCAGCGGCGCCGCCGTGAAAGTTTTCGAGGGCACGATTCGCGTTTAGGTCAAATCATCTCCTATTCAAAACGAAAAAGGCCGCACAGTTTTCCCGCGCGGCCTTTCTTCTTATCTCAGCAAATCTTACTTGCGTCCCTTGCGATCTTGTCTCAAGTCCTTGCGGTCCTTGTGCAGGTCCTTCTTGTCCTTGTTGATGTCCTTCTGATCCTTGTTGCGATCCTTGCGGTCTGTGGACAAGTCCTTCTTGTCATGGTTGATGTCGCGCTGGTCCGCGTTGCGATCCACGCGGTCCTTATTTAGATCGCGGCGATCGTGGTTAATATCGCGCTGGTCCTTATTCCTGTCAGTGCGGTCGATGCGAAGATCCTTGCGGTCGGCCTGTGCGCTGTTGGCGCCGTACTTCTGGTCGTCTAGCGCAAGCTGATTTTTGTCGTGATTAATGTCGCGCTGGTCCGCGTTGCGGTCCTCGCGGTCCTTATTTAGATCGCGGCGATCGTGGTTAATATCGCGCTGGTCCTGATTGCGGTCCGCGCGGTCCTTATTCAGGTCCGTGCGATCATGATTGATGTCGCGCTGGTCGGCATTACGATCCGCGCGATCCTTCGCCAGATCTTTCTTGTCGTTTCGAATGTCTTTCTTGTCGCTCTTGTCGCTCTGAACCTCCTGTTGCTGCGGAGTCGCATCCTGGGTCTGCGCATACGCACCACCGGCGAACAAACCTGCAAAAGCAAACGCGAGCACACCTCGACGGACCATGATTTCTGCGTTCATGTCTTCTCTCCTTATAAAATTGTTCCTGGAATCACCACCACACTTACAAAACTAAACACCGGAAGCGTCTCAAAGTTTCGCCGGCATGGCCGGATTCTTTTGATCCAGCCTAAGAAGACGACGTGAAGTGTAACTACTTTACTTGCAACGACTTATGGAGAGCATCGAGGATGCCATTGACGAATGACCCAGCCTCTTCGGAGGAATACTTCTTGGCCAACTCGACGGCTTCGTTCAGCACGACCTTCGGCGGAGTTTCCGAGCCGCTCATTTCATGAATCGCCAGCCGCAAAATGGCGCGATCGATCGCCGCCAACCGTTCGAATCGCCAGTTTTCAGCATGCTTGACGATGATCGCGTCGAGCTCTGTGACGTCTTTCGCAGTACCTTCGAAGAGTTGGTTCGCGAATGCGCGAGTCTTGTCCGCAGCTTTCGCGCTTTTCCAGAATTTCGCTTCCAGTTTGGCAAAATCCTGCTTACTCATGTCCCACTGAAACAGCATCTGCATCGCAAACTCGCGGGATTTTGTGCGCAGCGACACGTTACGGGCGCCGCGGCTTTCCGGCAGGCGCCGTTTTCGAATTAACGCCGCGAAGCTTGCGTGACAACTGAGCCATTTCGATGGCCGCCAGCCCCGCCTCAAATCCCTTGTTGCCGCCCTTGAGTCCTGCGCGGTCGATGGCCTGCTCCAGCGTGTCGCAGGTCAACACGCAAAAAATAATTGGCAAGCCGCTGTCCATCTGCGCAAGCTGCAATCCGCGTGATGTCTCCGAGCAAACATAATCGTAGTGCGTCGTTTCGCCGCGAAGCACACAACCGATGGCAATCAGCGCGTCGTACTTTTCCGTCGCAGCCATTTTTTTTGCAGCCAGCGGTAATTCGAACGCCCCCGGAACGTGCACGACATCGACATCCTTGCTGCCGGCACCTGCTCGTTCCAACGCATCCACCGCCGCTGCAAGAAGCCGCTCGGTGATAAAACTGTTGAACCGGCTCACCACAATCCCAAATCGCAGTTCCGCCGCCCCCAGTTCGCCGCTGATTTTTCCGGGTTTTAGTTTTTCCGCCATCGCCAATCCGCGCCGTTCTCTTTTCTTATCTCTTGCTTCTCTATATTTCCTTTACTTCCCCTTGAATTGCGGCGTCCTCTTCTCTAAAAATGCTTTCGTGCCCTCGCGCATGTCTTCCGTCGCGCATGCCACTCCGAAAAGCGTCGCCTCCAGAAACAATCCTTCTTCCTGCGCCATTTCCACTCCGCGTTCAATCGCCTCCATTGTGAATTTCACCGCGATGGGCCCGTTGGCGATAATTTTTTTGGCCATCGCTTCTGCGGCGGGAATCAGCTCCGCTGGCTCATAAATGTGATTGACGAGCCCGATGCGCTGCGCTTCTTCCGCCGTGATCATTTCGCCGGTAAGGCAAAGCTCGTGCGCCACGCCCTTGCCGCACAGTCGCGCCAGCCGCTGCGATCCGCCGTAACCTGGCAAAATCCCCAGCTTCACTTCGGGCTGTCCCAGTTTCGCCGTTTTGCTCGCGATTCGAATCGTGCAGGAAAGCGCCAGCTCGCAGCCGCCGCCAAGCGCAAATCCATTGATCGCGCAGATCGACGGCTTCCCCATCGTTTCAAGCAAATGAAAAACGCTCTGCCCATACAACGAAAATTCCTTGCCGTTGACAGGGGTTTGCTGCGCCAGTTCACCAATGTCCGCGCCCGCCACGAAAGATTTTTCGCCCGCGCCGGTAAGAATCAGCACGCGCACACCCTCATCGTTACGCGCGTCAAGCAGAGCATGCTGCAACTCTTCCACCGTCTTGCGGTTCAGCGCATTCAGCACCTTCGGCCGATTGAAGGTAATGTAGGCAATCCCATTTTTCTTATCATACAAAATGTTCTCGTAAGCCATCTCTCCCCTCTTTTCGGCTCCGCGTTCCTCGGCGTACTCTGCTCTCTGAGTTATCTTTTCTTCCTGGGACTAAAACTTCAGCGCCTTCGGGTTTCCCGGATCGGAATAATCATAAAATCCTCGCCCCGACTTCCTCCCGTTCCATCCCGCCAGCACCATGCGTTTCAGAAGCGGCGGCGCCGCGAATCGCCGCTCCTTGAACTCATCAAACATAATCTGCGAAATGTAATAGGTCGTATCGAGTCCCACAAAATCCAGCAGTGTCAGCGGCCCCATCGGGTGTCCGCAGCCCAGCTTCATGGAATTGTCTATGTCCTCGATGGAACCGACGCCCTCTTCCAACGCGCGGATGGCGTCCAGAAGATACGGCACCAGCAGCCGGTTCACGATGAAGCCTGTGCTATCGTTCGCGCGTACCGCTGTTTTGCCGAGCTTGGCGCCAAACGCTACCATCTCCTCATACACGGCAGGCTCCGTCGCGATCGTCCGCACCACTTCCACCAGCTTCATTACCGGCACGGGATTGAAAAAGTGCAGCCCCACGAAACGTTGCGGCCGCTTGGTCGCCGTGGCAATTTCCGTGATCGTTAAGGAAGACGTATTGCTCGCGAAAATCGTCGCTGGCGGGCAAACTTTGTCCAGCGCGCCGAATAGCTCGCGCTTCGCCGGCAATTGCTCGATGATGGCCTCCACGATAACGTCGCAATTCTTCAGATCCTCGATGGAAGTAGTGCCCTTCAAGCGGCTTCGGATTTCGCCTTTCACGGCGTCCGTGATCGTACCTTTCTCCGCCAAACGATTCAGATTCTTCTCGATGCTCTTGATCCCCTTCTCCACTAACTCCGCGTTCACTTCCCGCACCACCGTTTCGAATCCTGCCGCGGCCGACACCTGCGCGATTCCCGAACCCATCAGCCCACACCCGACGACACCCACTCTTCGAATCGCCATTTTTTCCTCAATTGAACTTTCGCCGGCCCAATCTCAGGAAACTACCCGGCAACAGAAGGGAGAGTCTATCAGAAACTCTAGTTGGAGAAAGCTAACCGTCCGAAACCGGGAGAACAGGCTCGGGTCTTCGAGTCACGAATTTCCCATCGCTTCAACAACCATCGCAATCCCCTGCCCCCCGCCGATGCACGCTGTCGCCAACCCATACCGCAATCCATTTCGCCGCAGTTCGTTCAGGATCGTAATCACCAGCCGCGTGCCCGATGCTCCGAGCGGATGCCCCAGCGCAATGGCCCCGCCATTCACATTCGTCTTGTCGCGATTCAGCCTCAGCACTTTTTCCACAGCAAGGTATTGCGCCGCAAAAGCCTCATTCACTTCCACGCGATCCATTTGCTCGAGCGTAAGCCCCGCGAGCTTCAGCGCTTTCTGCGAAGACGGCACCGGCCCAATCCCCATGATGCTTGGATCCACACCTGCGACTGCCCAGGACACGATGCGCCCTACTGGCTTTAGCCCCCTCTCCCTCGCGATTTTTTCTCTCGTCACCACCACCGCTGCCGCGCCATCCACAATCCCGCTGGCGTTCCCGGCAGTGACGATTCCATCTTTCTTGAACGACGGCGGAAGTTTCTCTAGCGTTTCCATCGTCGTTTCCGGGCGCCGGTGATCGTCCTCGCTCACTACAATGGTTTTCTTCCCCTGCTTCACTTCCACCGCCACAAGCTCTTCCTTAATCCGGCAAGCTTTGTACGCCGCATCCGCCGCCTGCTGGCTGCGCAGCGCGTACGCATCCGCGTCTTTTCGCGTGATCCCATGTTGTTCGGCGAGTTTTTCCGCCGTCAGCGCCATCGGCAATCCGCAGTACGTATCCGTCAGCCCCGCCATCAGTGAATCTTCCAGCGCCCCGCCGCCCAGCTTCAGTCCCGTCCGCGCCCCGCGAACCACAAACGGCGCTTGTGTCATATTTTCCATCCCGCCTGCAAGCACCATCGTCGCTTCGCCGAGCAGCAAACGTTGCGCCGCCTGCGCAATCGCCTCAATCCCCGACCCGCACAACCGGTTCACCGTCACCGCCGGTGTTTCGACTTTCAGCCCGGCCTTCAATCCCACATGCCGCGCGCCGTAGAGCGCATCCGCGCTCGTCTGCATCACATTGCCGAAGATTGCGTGGTCAAACTCTCCCGGATCCACCCCGGAGCGCCGAATCGCCACTTTCGAGGCATGCGCCGCCAGCTCAATCGCGCTCACCTCCGAAAACGCCCCCGTATACCGCGCCATCGGCGTTCGCGCCCCTGCTACAATCACCACATCCGTCGGAAACATGGCTCTTCTCCTATTTCTCTGAACCGAGTTTTTCAATTGAAACGATTGTCACCCTGAGCGCAGCAAGCAAAGTCACCGCGTCACCGGTCACGAGTCACAACTTCGGCGTTTCCAGCGCCACGACTGTATCCCCGCCGCGTTTCCGCGCTTCTTCAATGGAAAACTCGGCACGGTTGATCAAATCCGTCACAATGTCTTCACTGTCGTACTCGTGCTTCGGGACGGCCTCGACAATTCCGGCACTCAGAGTAATCTGCGTAGAGTCCCATGGCGGCCGCAGCCCGCTCGCCGCCCGGCGCAATTTATCCGCCAAATTCTGAGCGCCCGCCAGCGTCGTATCCGGCAAGATAAACGCCAGCGACCAGGAAGTGTATTTCACCGCCACATCGTTCTGACGCACAATCGATTGCAACGACCGCGCCAATTGCTCCAAAAAGCGTTCCAGCGGCGATTCCCCTTGTTGCCGCAAAATCTCCGCCCCGCGGTCAATCTGTAAAATTGTCAGTGCCAGCGGAGTCCCCTGCGTCCGCGCCCGGTCCGCCTCCGTCAGCAAACAGCTCTGATACGAACTCCGGCTAAGCAAACCGGAACGCTCATCCGAGACGCCCATGCGCCGTACCAACGACCGCAGCCGCGTGTGGCTCACGCTCATCAACATCTGGTCGCCAATCGCCTGAAGAAAATACGCCTCGTTCGGCCGCCACTTGTGCTCGTGGGCATGCCCGACAATCAACATCCCCGCCGGCATCTGCGTTTCTTTATCCGTGATCATCACGCCCAGCGCCGTGGCCAGCCCCAGATCGCTGAGGATCGATCCTTCGTTCGCCTCCACCACCAGCCCGCCCAATTCGTCCGGCTCCGCCTTCTCGACGTGCGCCAGCAGCAGCACCACCTGAGCGCCCGCCGCGGCCTTGACGCCCGAGGCGCAAAATTCCGCCGCCATTTCCGGCGGCCGCCCCGGCGCGCCGACGACTGCCAGCGCGCGCGTTCCGTGCAAATACGCGCCGACTTCGCTCACCGCCGTGTTCAGCATCGCCCGCGGCGTCTGCTGGCGGAAAATCTTCTGATTGACTTCTGAAATCTTTGCCAGATCGCGCAGCGTCTCCGCCGAATAAACGCCAGTCCTGGAAGTGACCGGCACCTCCGCAACTGGCGCCGCAGGCGCAGCCGCAGCTGGCTGTTGCGCGGGAGCAGCCCCCGTCTTCAGTTTGGGTGCGCCCGGCGGCCACCAGTTTGCCATCTGGTAGAGATTCGATAGCCGCGCGCTCCGCTCCTCTTCCCCGGGGAACATCGCCGCAATTCTCTGCAAACGCTCCAGTGCCTTGTTTTGCAGCGAATACTGTAGAAAAATTTCCGTCTGCACGATCAAGTCTTCCAGCGCTTGCGCCTGCCGGCCTTCTTCACTCCCGGGAGAGGGCGCCGGGATGCTCTGCTGGGGCGGAGTGTGTGAAGCGTGGCTCGCCGTGGCCGTCCCCGATTTCATCAGCCGGCTGCCAATCAGTTTCAGGTGCCCCTCATCCACTCGTCCGCGTAGCAGTTCCAACCGTTCTTGGTTGCGATAGTCGTATGCATCGATATCCACGAGTCTCTCGAGAGACTCCGCCGCCTTCGGGACGTTTCCCGACGCCAGGTACACATCGAAAAGCTTGATCAGCACTTCAAAATATTGCGATTCACGATTCAATTCGCTGTGCAGGGAAGCCCAGAATTCAAGGATCGCCTGCGACTGCGTGTGCTTGGCGCCCACTCCATCCATCAACGCTACGAACTCGTTTTGCCGCTTGTCCGCAAACATTCGCCGCTTAAGCGTCAAGAGGATCTCCGTCGCTTTCTGCTCCTGCCCTGCGGCCACATAACGGTCCGCCAGTTCGAATAGTTGCGTCATTCCTTCGTTTCTTTCGCGGAGAAGTCGGTCGAGCAGCTCGCGCGCGCGCTCCAGATTCCCCGATCGCATCAGAGCGTCGCTGTAGGTGGCGAGAAACACCGTGTCCGTTTCCGATTTCGCGAACGGTTCCATTAAGGCGGCGGCACGCACGGCGTTGCCGGCCTGCAGGTTTGCCTGCGCATAGAGCAGCCCCACGCTGCGTTCTTGCGGAGCCAGTTTGTAGGCGCGGCCAAGCAGGTGCAGCGCGTCGGCCGCGGCGCCGTTTGCCGTAGCGAGCTGCCCGGCACGCAGGAACGCCCGCGCGGCCAGGGCATTCTTGCCGATGCGCTCGCCCGCTTCCGCGAGGTGCAGCTGCCGCGAAAGATTTTCCGGATCGAGCTGCGCGATCCGCTCCCAGCAGAAGAGCGCGTCCTCACCGCGGCCCGCGGCCGCAAATAGTTCCGCGGCTTTCGTGTATTGCTCTATCGCTTCATCGGGATGATTTTGTCTTTGCTGCAGGAACGCGTGTCGAGCGATGCGCTCGGGCGGCTGCTGTGTAATATTCGAACGCAGAAAGCGGTTGTAGATCGCCAGAGCTTTGGTTTCATCCTTGGGCTCGACCAGCAAATCAAACAGCAGCCCATAGTAAACCGCCGCGCGGTCCGGCTGATCCATCCTCGCGTAGAGGTCGCCCAACGCCTGCGTGGCTTCCTGATGCTGCGGCGCCTCGTCCAGGACGGCGAGGTACGCCTCGATGGCATCCTCGACGCGGTTCTTCTCCAGGAAACGCTTCGCGCGATCCAAATGTTTGCTGATGTCTGAGGCCATCCGTTCGAATTACCTTTGCGGTGACTGAAACCGTTAGTCGGGCGCCAAATAGGTGCCTTCTAGATACTTGAACTGGGCGGCGCGCTACGCCGCGCGCGAACCTTCCCTTTTAACTATATACCCCCGGTCGGAAGCGGCAAAACAGGCGTCTTGCGCTGATGCGGTATGTATCACCGCGTGCGGAGCCGCTCTTCATCACACGCCACAATCGTGAAGAATCCCGGTGGTACAATGCCCGTCCATCATGACGACAACCAAGCCCACTGCGCACTACGTTCTTGGCAGCACCGACGCCGAGCACGAGCGACTGATTCGGCAGGCCGCGCTGCTCGCTCACCTCACCGAGCGACTCTTTCGCGATGCGGGTATTGGTCCAGGGCAGCGTGTCCTGGATATCGGTTCCGGCGTCGGAGACGTGGCCATGCTAGCGGCCAACCTGGTTGGTCCTTCGGGAGAAGTTGTAGGCATCGAACGCGACCCGCGCTCTATCGCTCGGGCTAGATCGCGTGCGGCCGGGGCTGGACTCTCCAATGTGACCTTCGCGCAATCTGACGTGAGCCAAGTCGTCAGCGACAAACCTTTTGACGCCGCGGTGGGCCGTTTCATCTTGCAGTTCCTTCCCGACCCTGTCGACGTCTTGCGTTCTTTGTCTCGGTTGGTGCGTCCTGGCGGCGTGCTCACCTTTCAGGAAGTCTCCTATGCCCCGTTTCTTCTTCTTTCCGCGCATCTGCCGCTTTGGGCGGTGGCTGCTTCCTTGCTTCATGAGGCTATCAGTTGCTCCGGAGCAAACACAGAGATAGGACTCGCTCTTCACCGGATCTTCCAGGAGGCCGGGCTGCCAACACCAACCATGGGTATGGAGATACTGCTCGGAAGTGATCCAGCCTTCACACGATGGATTTACGATCTTCTCTCCAGCTTGCGGCCGCAAATCCAGCGGTTAAACCTTTCCATCGACACGCTAGGTAGCTTCGACACGCTTGCGGAGAGACTTCAAACCGAGGTTGCGGCATCAAACACCGTTGTCCCTTTTGTGGCCCTCGCTGGAGCCTGGTCCCGCAAACCAGCGACCTAGGCGTCCACCGGTTACATTTCTCACTATTCGCAAGCCGCGTAGCGAATCTTTTTTCTAGGGGTACAGCAGCGCTGCGCCCCTAACGCACAGGCGTTGAATCCAAGACGCAATTGCGGCGGCATTGCCGCTCACCCATTTTCAACCGGATTGCCACGCAGCCTCTTAGGCAGTAGCAACATCAGAGTCGCCGAAGCGAACAACGAAATGCCTGCAACCGCCAGGCCGCCATACAAGCTGCCCGTTTTCTGGCTAATCCAGCCTGTCGCGACCGGTCCGGCAAATCCCCCCAGATTCGCAAGCGAACTGACCAAGGCAATCCCCGAGGCCGCCGCAAATCCCGTGAGGAAGTCGCCCGGTAGCGAATAGAAAGGACCATAGACGCTGTAGATACCAAGAGCAGCAAAAGATAGAAGCAGGACCGTTGCGAAAATGGAATGTGTGGCCAACCCTAGCGACGCCAGAGCAATTCCAGCAACGACTGCCGGAATCGCAGCATGAAATCTTCGCTCTCGCTTGCGATCGGAACTCCGCGACACCAGCACCATCACAGGCAGGCCCACAAGATGCGGAACCATCAATAGGAGTCCGATCAAACTGTAGGAGATTCCACTCGCGAGCGATTTCACCAGCTGCGGCATCCAGAAGTTCATCGTGTACATGCCGATATTCAACGTGAATCCGATAAATCCCAGATGCCAAATGCGCCTGTTTAGAAGAGCTTGTCCCGCCGAGATTCTGTGGCTCGCCAGTTTCTCCCTGTGTTCACGTTCCAGCTCCGCCACAATCCAGTCTTTTTCATCTTGAGTAAGAAATTTTGCTTCCGCTGGTCGGTTGGGCAGCAGAAAGTATGTGAGCACACCGCCAACTACCGCCGGAATTCCCTCTAGAATCAAGAGCCACCGCCAGCCGCTGATGCTCAACCAGTGCACATGGTCCAGGATGAAGCCAGAAACCGGAGCACCCAGGATGCTGGTGACAGGTATGCCGGCAAGGAACAGCGCGATTGCCTGCGCCTGATCTCGTTGCCGAAACCAGTACGTCAGATACAAAGCGATTCCCGGAAAATATCCCGCTTCCGCCAGCCCCAGCAAAAAACGCACCCCATACAGTTGCTGCACCGAATGCACCAGTCCAGTCAGCGCGGCCAGGATTCCCCAGGTAATCAGGATGCGCGCAATCCAGATCCGCGCTCCGATTTTGTGCAACATCAGATTGCTGGGAATTTCAAACAAAAAATATCCAATAAAGAAAATTCCTGCAACCAGCCCATACTGCTTGCTGCTGATCGCCAGCTCCTTGTTCATCGTCAACGCTGCAAATCCGATGTTGATCCGGTCAAGAAAGGAAATGATGTACAGAAGAAAAACGAAAGGGATTATCCGCACGCGTATTTTCTGAATCGTTTTGGCTTCGTCGGGCGTACGTGCACTCATTTCTTCGTTAGCCACGAGCACCTCAATTTGCGCCTGCCCCGATCGAAGTGTCGCCCCAGCCAGCACCGTTGGCCGAAGGCGCGTAAGGATTGCGGAGACTCTATGGCGGGAAAGTTAACCCGTCAAGTAAAGCTGGTGCTTCTGCATTGAGCAGACTTCGCTCTAGTCCAAAGCAGTCAGGACCTTTCTGGAGGAAGGAGCACGTCGCAGCGAACTGCCAGTGCGGCGCGCATCGCGTAGGTCCTGCAGGGCAGCAACGATCCTTTTATTGTGAGTGTACTTGGCTGAGCGAGGGGTATATCACCCCTGGGCTTTCATCCCTCTGGAAGTTTTCTGAACGTTGCTGTATCCCGCTGGGAACGCAAAGTCGGCGGTCGTGAAATTGGGTGTCGTGGATCCGCACGCGCCTCTTTGCCCGCCGGAAATCAATTGATCGCGGCTTCGGAAGGAGCCTTAGGCGAGTGCCTGACCACCGAGAAACGCTATGCCGAAGCAGAGTCTCTTCTGCGCGGAGTTACACCACGATGAAAAATGTTCAGGGGAACGCGGCCCTTTAACTCTGCCGCGCGGCGGCTGGCCGCCCTCTATCGATCCTGGGGCAAGCCCGCCGAAGCCGCACGCTACCAGGCCGCGCTCTCCGGGACCTCCGATTCTCCGGCGGCGGCCCGCACCCCGTAATCTTTCCGCCTTCAGTCTGAATGGCAACAACTGGAATCCTTCAACTTTACTCCTGACCATTTCGCCGCGCTCGGCATCCAATGTGGCTCTGGACTTAGACAATTAGCCATGTTTCTAATTGTTTTAGAAACGACCCGGAACCACGGAAATGACCTGCTCTGGAAAACTCTTGCTGCAACCAACAGCATTTCCGCCTGTGCCTCGTCTAAACACTACAAGCAGAAAGTTGCGAAAGTTTTTTGACCGGAGGGCCGCATGATGGAGACTCTTTTCCAGGACATAAAGTTCGCGCTGCGTGTTTTTCGCAAGTCTCCTTTGTTCACCTCTGTTGTCTTGCTCACACTGGCATTGGGCATCGGTGCCAATACCGCCATCTTCAGTATTGTGAACGCCGTCTTGCTGCGCTCTCTCCCGTTTCGCGATCCGGACAGGCTGCAGAAAATTACCTTCAACAATCCCGGTGTTGGCTTGCGGGATGTTCCGTTCTCCGTCACCGAATTTGAGGATCTAAAGTCCAGAGCAGGTGTCTTTGAGGATGTAAGCGTTGTCTGGCCGGTGAGTGTCAACTTGACCGGGGCCAAGGAGCCGCAGCGTCTCGAATTAATGGTTGTCAGCCCCAATTACTTTTCCATGCTGGGCGCAACTCCACAGCTCGGCAGACTCTTCGGCTCCCAGGACTTTGCCCTCGGTTTTGCTACCGCAGCGGTTATCAGCGACGGCCTTTGGCACCGCTCTTACGGCGCGGATCCAAATATCCTGGGCCGCAGTCTCCGCCTGGACAATGATCTCTACACCATCGTCGGCGTTCTTCCCCCCGATTTTCGGCATCCCGGAAAAACCGTTGCCAAAGATGTTGAGGTTTGGGGCACCGCCGGATATAGCGCGGATCCTTTCCCCGCACCCGCCCGTAACCTCCGGCTATTACCCGGAGCAATCGCTCGTCTAAGACGCGGCATCACCTTGCGCCAGGCCCAAGCGCGCTTGGATATCATGTCTGGCCAGCTGCGCCAGGAGTTCCCCGCCGATTATCCTCCCTTGGCCAAATGGTCCATTACAATTGAGCCCTTGCAGCAGTCTCTCGTCGGCGATGTCCGCCCCATGATGCTGGTTCTCATGGGTACCGTAATTCTGATTATCCTCATCGCGTCGGTGAACATCGCCAACCTTCTTTTGGCGCGTGCCTCCGGGCGGCAGCAGGAAATTGCTCTGCGCCTCACACTCGGGGCCAGCCGCTCCCGCATGGTGCGTCAACTGCTCACCGAGACCTTGATGCTGTCGCTGCTGGGGGGCCTCGCTGGAATCCTAACCGCTACACTCGCCCTAGGTCCCATGCTTCGATTTTTACCGCACGGAGTACCTCGGCTCAACGAAGTCCGCGTAGATTCGGTTGTCCTTCTTTTTGCTCTCTTCATTTCCATCCTCACCGGCCTTTTTTTTGGCCTGGCCCCGGCTCTGCAATCCACCCGGCCCGATGTCTTCTCGGCCATTCGCGAGGGTGCCCGTGGATCGGGTTACAGCATGAAAACCAATCGGTTGCGCAGTGCCTTGATCGTCTCGGAGCTGGCGCTGGCCGTGGTGCTGATGATTTCCGCAGGATTGTTGTTGCGCTCTTTCGCTGGGCTGCTCCAGGCAAATCCGGGTTTTAATCCTTCCAGCGTGGTTGCGGCAAGTATCTGGCTTCCGGTTCCGAATGATCCAAAGGCAGATCCCTATGCAGGGATAGCGCCGCAGACGGTCTTTGTCCGCGAAACCCTCCGCCGTGTTCGCGCAATCCCGGGCGTTGATCTGGCAGGCATGACCTCTGCCCTCCCCGCTTCCGCTCAGGCCAACAATGCTGCTCTGTCCATCGAAGATCGGCCGGTCGAATCTTCACAAGACTTGCGCGCGGAGGTCATCCGCGTCAGTCCCGGCTATTTCGAAGTGATGCGCACCCCGCTCGTTCGCGGGCGTCTCTTCACCGAAAACGATGAAGCCGGCAAAGAGCCAATCGCCATCATCGATGAAACCACCGCTCGCCGCTACTGGGGGAACCGCGACCCGCTCGGCAGACGCCTTCGCTTCGGGCAAAACGCCAACCTGCCCTGGCTCTCCATCGTCGGCATCGTCAAGGATATCAAGCACGATGGCCTGGATGTCGACGGCGTCCCCCACATCTACGTCTCCATGTATCAGCGGCCAAGCCGTGTCATGAGCATTGTGTTGCGCACTTCTCTGCCCGCATCTCTCCTCGAGCCGCAGATCCGCCGCGAGGTGCAAAGCGTCGATCCCGGCTTGCCGTTGTTCAATGTGCGCTCCATGCGGGAAGTCCTAGACGATTCGCTCGCTCCTCGCCGCTTTTCATCTGCCATGGTCGGAGGATTTGCCGCCGTCGCGCTCCTTCTGGCCTCTGTCCGCGTCGCGCTCGGCGCTCAGCCATCCGATATTCTCACGCTGTTTCTGTACCGGGGAATGCTCTTGTCTGGCGCGGGAATATTGGCTGGCCTGGTCCTTGCCGCCATTTCCGCTCCAATGATGGCCTCCCTGCTCTACGGTGTTCGCCCTATCGATCCGCTTGTTTTTCTTTCCGTGCCTTTAGTCTTCCTGTTCGTAGCCTTTCTGGCTAGCTCCATTCCGGCACGTCGTGCGCTGCGCGTCGATCCCGTCGTGGCTTTGCGGGAAAATTAAATTCATGGCAGCACAACGCAAACCGCGGGCCTTTAACCCTCTAGCACTGCTCGGGGTGGCCCTCGATAAGAGCGAAGGCGTTGTCAAGAGACACTTTTCCCTTGCCATGCCTTTCAGTACCGCTTGGTTGCCAGAGTGGTTGAGGACCGAATCTCTGAAACTCTCACGGTGAATCAGCTTTC